>Ga0326728_10003483_pt1 | contig 48692 bp, 27 predicted proteins | sample MB3enrmetagenome_FD_207602 | JGI IMG/M metagenome (GOLD analysis project Ga0326728, IMG submission 207602) | Lab enriched peat soil microbial communities from McLean, Ithaca, NY, United States - MB31MN | ecosystem: Environmental > Terrestrial > Soil > Wetlands > Peat | place: USA: New York... | reverse complement strand
GTTTTCGATGGCAAACGGATGGGAGCAGTGATGGTCACGAGCACGGTCATGCCGTCCGGCACGGTTTCGCCCAGGGTGGCTTGCAGGTGTTCAAGGAGCCTGGTCGCAACCTTATCGAACCTCAAACGAGGCTGGGCGGCATTACCTTGGCCAGTGCCGCGCCCTTTGAGGATTGTGATGTCAACCGCCACGCGTTTCCCCGCAACCATGATATAGGCGTCGGGGGGACCACTACCCTTTTCCCACGTTGCCGAGAACTGTCTGGCGACGGCTTCGATGGCGGTGAGCTCCTGCTTCTTCCCATCCCTCATGCGTCACTAGAGTACACCGATTCGGCCATGGTGAGCAGGTTCTTGCTGTAATCGTCGTCAATCAGCCGGTCGTCAGCAAGGTAGAGTTACCACAACCCCGCGGCGGCGACGTAATCTATCTACAACAGCCGAACGGATGGAAAAAAATTCCACCCCATGTTCCCACACTTGGCCGCTCTCTTACACTTGAACCATCGGACAACAAAGATGCGCTCGCGCGTCTTACGATTCACGAGGGGGGCGGTCGGGGTAGTACTGTCTGGATTTCGAAAACCCCCGAGTAGTCTCGTCGCTTCCCGCATTTTGTGGCGGTCGAAAACAGGTGATCGCACTCAATGAATGTGTTCCGGCAAATCGATGTATTCGCCACCTCGATGCCAGATGACAAGTGTCTGCCTGACAGGGGGATAAATATCTGCTAATTTACCCCCATGAAGATTCGCGACGTACAAACCACTCGCCTCTCCATGCCTCTCCCTGAGCCCCTGGCGGACTCCACCCACACGCTGCCGAGCGTCGACTGGATCCTGGTGGATATCCACACCGACACCGGATTGACCGGCCACGCTCACATGCTTACTTTTGATTACGGTCCGGAACTCCTGATGGGGATCGTGGATCACGAGCTCAAGGATGTTGTCATCGGCATGGACCCGACGCTGATCGAGAAGGCGTGGCAAGCCTGCTGGCATCGCGTCGAATACATCGGCCAAACCGGTGTGGCAGCGTGGGGAATTGCGGCGATTGACATCGCGCTGTGGGACATCCTGGGCCAAAGCCTGAACTGCCCGGTGCACAAACTCCTGGGCGCGTATCAGGAGGAAGTTCCGATTTACGGCAGCGGCGGTTGGCTCTCCTATTCCCTCGACCAACTCGTGCAGGAGGCGCGCAACTACGTCCAACGCGGCTTCACCACGGTGAAGATGAAAGTCGGGAGCCGTCTACCCGAGCGCGATGTAGAACGCGTGCGCGCGGTTCGCCATGCCCTGGGGCCCAAAATCCAACTCATGATTGATGCCAACCAGGCCTGGACGCCCTGGCAGGCGCTGGAGTTCAGCCGGAAAGTGGAGGATTGCAACATTTTCTGGTTCGAGGAACCCATCCCTAAAGATGACCTGGATGGCTACGCAATGCTGGCGGGCAGAATGCCCATCCCGGTCGCCGCGGGCGAGCGCGAGTACTCCCTCCAGGTTTTTCGCCACTTGCTGGAGCGCCGCGCCTTGCCCATCGTCCAACCGGACGTGCTGCGCCTGGGGGGCATTTCCCGCTGCCTCCGCCTCGCTCACCTGGCGGAAACTTTCCACGCCCGTGTGGCTTCCCACTTCTACAAGGAGATCGATATCCACTGGATGGCCGCGGCCCCCCATGGCCTCTTCCTGGAATATTTCCCCTGGCTCGACCCCCTGCTGGTCCACCCTCTCGAAATCAGCAATGGCATGGCCAAGGTTCCCACCCGCCCCGGCTTGTCAATTGAGATCCAGCCGGAAGTGGTGAAAGAATACAAAGTGAGCTGAGGGTTCTCCCCAAATTTCCATTTTCGGATTGCGCATCAGAGCAAAGCTCTGCGTTTAAGCGCGGGAGATGGGCGTGAATCGTTCAGCCACGGAGTGGCGGTGTCATTTAGCCCACGGCGAGCCAGCCGTGGGAAGGCGTGGAGGAACGAAACATTTGAGCCCCGGAGGGGCGACGTCTGGTCGTTCAGCCACGGAGTGGCGGTGTCACTTAGCCCACGGCGAGTCAGCCGTGGGAAGGCGTGGAGGAACGAAACATTTGAGCCCCGGAGGGGCGACGTCTGGCCACCGGGAGGGTCGAGAACCGACCGGCAGTGCCCTGACGCCGCCCCCCCGGGGCTGGGTAATTTGTGGCCTGACCGGGGTCCCACGGCTTCGCCGTGGGCTACAGGATGCCACCCGCTTCGCGGGCTTTCAGCGATGGGGCCGGGCTGTAATTTCGAGAAGCCTGCCCACAGGGGGTGCCCCTACCCTTCCTGATTCGACCGGCTGGCGCAACGAACGGACGACGTATGCCAACTACGTTCCAATATACGTATCACCATAGCTTTGCATACAGGTATCGGTAGACGCATAATGGGTCCGGAGGCGGAACATGTCCGTGGTTCCAGGGGAATTCAGTGCCCTCGTGCGAGAGCAAGCGGAGCAACTGAACAATTCGCAAGAAGGGGGCCTGCTCGCCGGCTACCGTGAAATGGCCGCTGACCAGCAGCGAGAAGCAGAAGCGCACGAATGGTCGGAGGGATTGATCGCCGATGCAAACCGTCACGAGGGGTGAGAAAGCCGCCGAAGATACCATCTTGGTGCAGCTCGGCGTCCGCAGATAGCACCTGCCTGGAAATCCACCGTTAGAGCCCCTGAGGAGCCTCGTTTGGCACGCCTCGTCTACATGTGACCGGATTGCGCCCCGATGCATCGGGGCGAATCGTTGACCGTGAATCCACAGCGAGGCACCAACCGCCCCGATGCATCGGGGCGCAATCCAGCAGCATTCAAGAATTCAAACTAAGACACTGCCAACCAAACCAAAAGTAAGGTTTGAAATCCAGCCCATGGCTGGCGTATGATTGCCGCCCAACCAAGGTATCGAGGGGGTAGCGAAAATCCAGTTCCGGATTCTGCACGTCGGGGAGCGCGGGCGGTTCATGGCTCACGCACGAATTTTGGGTTTCAAGTTTCGAGGTGACAGCAAGGAGAGGGCGATGAATTCTGAGACGACAATGATCAAGGTGGGGGCTGCCAGGTTTTCGAGGGCGCTGCTTCTGGCGGCACTGGCGCTCTATGCGGTGGGCGCGGCGCAGGCTGAGGAGCCGCGCTACTTCGCCATTCGCCACGCGCGCATCGTGCCGGTTTCCGGACCGGAGATCAAGAGCGGTACGGTGGTGATGGCCAAAGGCCTGATTGTGGCCGTGGGCGAGAATGTGACGATACCGCCGGAAGCCTGGGTGATCGAAGGGCGCGGTCTGACCGTGTACCCCGGGTTTATCGATGCGCTCAGCGACCTGGGCTTGGGCGCCGCTGCCCCGGCGGCTCCGGCCGGAGGTGGTGGAGGCGGAGGACCGGGCCGTGGACAAATGCAGGCGCAGCAGCCCACCTCCATGGGCCCGCAGGACCGCCCGGCCACCACTCCCTGGGTGAATGCCGCGGACGAACTCAAGCCTGACGACAAACGTCTGGAAACGTGGCGCAACGCCGGTTTCACCTCCGCCCTGACCATTCCCCTGACGGGCATCTTCGCGGGCCAAGGGGCGGTGGTGAACCTGGCGGGAGATCGCGCCGGAGAGATGGTGGTGACTGCGCCCGCCGCGCTCCTGGTTACGTTGCAGCCCGTGCGCGGCTTCGGAAACTTCCCCTACTCGCTGATGGGCGTGATTTCCTACGTGCGTCAAGTGTATTTGGACGCCAATTGGTACCGGGAAGCGGAGGCGGCTTACAACGCGCACCCACAGGGGTTGGAACGCCCGCCCTATGACCGCACCGAGATCGTGGTTGACGAAGCGTTGCGCGCCGGGCGCCCGGTGCTTCTGCCAGCCAACACCGCGCAGGAAGTGCACCGGGCGCTGATTTTGGCGGACCGAATTGGAGCGCGAACCGTGATTTACGGCGGGCAGCAGGGGTACGCCGCCGCCGGCGAGTTGGGGTCGGCAAAAGTCCCGGTGCTTGTCAATCTGAAGTGGCCAGAGAAGGAGAAAGACGCCGATCCCGAAGCGGAAGAGATTTTGCGTGAGCTGCGCTTCCGCGACCGCGCGCCTTCCTCGCCGGCAGCTTTTCAAAAGGCGGGGGTGAAGTTCGCGTTCTATTTGGAGGGCGCGGGCTCACCCAAGGATGCGCTGAAAAACGCCAAGAAGGCAATCGACGCCGGGTTGGCCCCCGACGCCGCCCTGCGCGCCTTTACGCTCAGCGCCGCCGAGATTCTGGGAGTGGGCGACCGCCTGGGCTCGATCGAAGTGGGCAAAATCGCCAACCTGGTGGTGGCAGACGGGGATATCTTCAATGAAAAAACCAAGGTGAAGATGACCTTCGTCGACGGCCGCCGCTACGATGTGCATGAGCCCGAGCGCCCCACCGAGCCACCCACGGTCAAGTTGACGGGCAAGTGGAAGCTCACCGTGAACGCCCCCCACGGGGTGCAGGGAGCCACCGCCGACCTCGCGATGGCGCCGGACGGTGGGCTCAGCGGATCGGTGACCGGAGTTTCGGGCGAGATCATGGGGTCAATGGGCACAGTCTCCATTTCCGACGGCTGGGTGAGCGGCAATAAGTTTAACTTCAAAATCACGTTGACGGTTGAAGGCGCGCCGTTGGAGGTGACTTTCAGCGGCACGCTGGAAGGTGAGCAGATGAAAGGCACAGCGAGTGGCGGCGGGGTCTCGGCGGATTTCACCGGCGTGCATCCCAGCGGAACCGGCGGCGTAAGCGGCGCTGAGGAGGTGGAATAAATGAAACGGGCATGGCATCTCGAAAGTGTGTTGGCTTCAGGCTTTCATCGCGCCATCGGTTCTCGTCGCGGCTTCCGGTGGCTCACCGGGGAAATCGGCGGCCAATTGCCGTACGGCATCATTGCGGCGCTGGTCCTCCTCTCCGTGTGCTCGGTCCGCGCGCCGGCTGCCGATGTGACGTTGATCAAGAACGGCACCATCCTTACCATTACCAAGGGGACGATTGCGAACGGCAACGTCCTGATCCGCGACGGCAAGATTGCCGAAGTGGGCAAGGGCGTGGCGGCGCCCGAGGGCGCCAAGATAATCGATGCCACGGGCCAATACGTCATGCCGGGCATCATCGATTGCCACTCGCACATCGCCGTGGCGGGCAGCGTGAATGAGGGCAGCGTCAGCGTTTCTTCGATGGTGAACATCGCTGACGTGCTGAACCCCGAAGACATTGATATCTACCGCGACCTCGCGGGCGGGGTGACCGTGGCCAACGTCCTGCACGGCAGCGCCAATTCCATCGGCGGGCAGACCGAGGTCATCAAGCTGCGCTGGGGCAAGACAGCCAAAGATCTCCCCTTTGAGGGCGCGCTGCCGGGCATCAAATTCGCGCTGGGTGAGAATCCCAAGCGTTCCGGGTCGCGCTATCCGGGCACGCGCATGGGCGTGATGGACGTGATGCGCGAGGCTTTCAGCGAGGCGTTGGATTACAAGAAAGCCTGGGATGAATACAATCGCCGGAAAGCCGCGGGCGAGCCGAACCTGATTCCTCCCCGGCGCGACCTTAAACTGGAGCCGCTGCTGGAGGTGCTGGAAGGCAAGCGCCTGGTGCACATCCACTGCTACCGCGCGGATGAAATCCTGCAAATGATCCGCGTGGCCGAGGAGTTCCACTACAAGGTCGCCACCTTCCAGCACGTGCTCGAAGGCTATAAGGTGGCAACCGAGATCGCCCAGCACGGCGCGGGCGCTTCCACGTTTTCCGATTGGTGGGCATACAAGATGGAAGCCTTCGACGCGATACCATACAACGCCGCGCTGATGACCGAACGCGGCATCGTGGTATCCATCAATTCCGACGATGCCTCGGAAGCCACGCACTTGAACCAGGAAGCAGCCAAGAGCATGAAGTGGGGCGGCCTCTCGCATGACGAGGCGCTGAAACTCGTGACCATAAACCCGGCCATTCAGTTGCACATCGCCAATCGGGTGGGTTCGCTCGAAAAGGGTAAGGACGCGGACATCGCCATCTACGACAAGGACCCGCTCAGTGTTTACTCGGTGGCGCAGAAAGTGCTGATTGACGGACAGGTCTACTTCGACCGCAAGCAGGACATTGCCCATCGCGCCGACCTGGAGAAAGAAAAGGCGGCGTTGATCGAAAAAGAGAAGAAAGCAGCCGAAGCGGCGAGCCAGCAGGCCGGCCCCCGAGGCGGCGGGCGAAGGCCCGGACAGGGACGCGGAACCAGGCCACCGGGGGCGCCGCCGAACCCCCAGGCAATTTAGCCTGATGTGACTCCCGGGTTACGCAGCCCGAGCTTCATTGCCCATGGGTAGAATGGAAACACAAAAACTCGGGATTCGCACGAGCTTCTAATTTCGAGTTTCTAATTTCTAGTTTTGAGTTTCTGATTTCGAATATCGAAGGGGAAACCGATGAAGATGAAAACGCGACTCGTACCCTTTGCGGTGGTGGCCGCCCTGGCCCTCGTGCCCTTGCTTCGCACGCATGCCGCGGCCGGAGCGGGCGCTGCACCGCCCCCCCACGTCTACGCCATCCGCAACGCCAAAATAACAACGCTGGCAGGGCCGCCGGTGGAGCATGGAACGGTGGTGATTCGCGCCGGCAAGATTGTCGCCGTAGGCGCCGCCGTTAAAGTGCCTGCTGATGCGCAGGTGATTGACGGCAAGGGTCTCGAGGTGTATCCCGGTCTCTTCGACGCCATCACCGACTTGGGGTTGACGGAAGTCGAAGCCGTGGGCGTCACCGTGGACACGACGGATGTCGGCACCTATAACCCGCAGTTGGTGGCCATGACGGCCGTTCACCCGGCGAGCGAGTTGATTCCCGTGGCGCGCGCCAATGGCATCACCCATGCGCTGGCGGCGCCTCTCGGCGGGGGCGGTTTCCGCGGCGGCGGCGAGGTGATTTCCGGGCAGGCTTCCGCCATTAACCTCGCCGGCTGGACCATCGAGGAAATGCTCATCCGCCGTTCCGTGGCGATGGTGGTGAATTGGCCGACGATGCAAACCCGGACGTTCGATTTTGCCACTTTCAATATCCGGCAACGCCCCTTCTCCGAAGTGAAGCAGGATTACGACAAGCGGATCAATGAGTTGGCTGACTTGATGGAGCGCGCGCGGCATTACGCGCAGGTCATGGAAAAGGGGTCGGTGGCAAACTACGATCGTGACCTGAAGCTTGAGGCCCTGGCGCCCGTGGTGCGTGGCCAATTGCCCTTGCTGGTAATGGCGGAGGGCAAGCGCGAGATTCGCAGTGCCGTGGAGTTCTGCGATAAGCAGAAGGTGAAGATGATCCTCGGCGGGGGCGTGGAGTCTTACAAGGTGAAGGACCTGCTAGCCGCCAAACACATTCCCGTGATCCTGGGCCGCACGCAAGAGTTGCCGCGGGATGAAGACGCGGCTTACGATCAGTCGTACGACACGGCCGGCCAGCTCTCTGCCGCCGGCGTCAAAATCGCTTTCGCCAGTTTCAACGCCTCTTTTTCGCGCCGCCTGCCCTACCAAGCCGCCAACTGTGTGCCTTACGGCCTGCCTTACGAGGAAGCCTTGAAGGCGGTGACGCTCTATCCGGCGCAAATTTTCGGGCTCGCCGACCAGCTCGGCACCATCGAGCCCGGCAAAATGGCTGACATCATCGTCACGGACGGCGACCCTCTCGCCATCCCGACGCAGGTGCGCTATCTCTTCATTAACGGTGAATTGACTTCTACCGATAACAAGCATCTCCGGCTCTACGAGGAATACCGCAAACGCTACGAAAAACCAAAGTGACGAGTGGCGGGTTGCGCCTGACCCGATGATCAGACCTAGCTACCTCATCAAGATGTGGTAGACTTCGTGAACAAATGAAAGTGTGGGAGGGAAGGTGCGTTCCATTCAGCGAGCGCAACAGAACACTCTCCTCCGCCGTGTCTCCGGCCAGCCCCTCCCTTCGGCTGGAGGCAGAGGCCCCTGGGACCGTAGCGGGCATAACTGGCTTTTGTGTATAGCACTCCTCTTGGCAGCCGGCCTTGAACCCCTGCCGGCGTCCTTGCTTGGCCAGCCGCGAAGTTTGCAGGCCGCCCAGGGCAACTCGTCCGACCAACCCTCACCGGGCCCGCAACAGCCCGGAAAGACCGCCGAGGATCAGACCAGCCCTCCGTTCATTCTAAAGTCGGAGCGCAACCTCGTTCTGGTGCGCGTGGTGGTGCGCGACGCGAAGGGCAACCTGGTCGACAACCTGACGCAACAGGACTTCCGCATTTTCGATGACGGAAAGCCGCAGCCCATCACCGACTTTTCCATTCTGCGCGCCGCGGGCAGCGCCGGGGCAGCACCCTCACCACCGGCGCCGAATCAGCCCACGCCACAGCCTGCCACACCCGCGCCGGCGCCACCCCGTTTCATCGCGTTCTATTTCGACGACATCCACATGGAGGTCAAGTCCACCATGCCGATTCGCGCCGCGGCGGAGAAATTTCTTGCCGCCTCGTGGCGCCCCGGGGACTATGGAGGCGTATTTACCGCGACCGGCCAGACGGATCTTGATTTCACCAACAGTCTGGACAAGATTAAACAGGCCATTTCGCGAATCATGGCCCGGCCCCATTCCATGGGCGAAAGAGAATGTCCAGACATTACCCCCTACCAGTCGTACCTCATCGCAGAAATGCGGGACCCAACAGCAGAAAGCGTAGCGTTTACCGAAGCAATGGACTGCAATTGTCCGCGCGAAATCGGAACGGGTTCGGAGCCTGGGCAGGCAAAGGGCTCACGGGGTGCGTCCACTGGTTCAGACTGTTCCAAGTTTGCCCATCAAATAGTCCAAGGCACAGCCGCAGAGGTCTGGAATTATACCCGGCGCGAATCGCAGGCGACGCTGGAACAGATTGGACGTCTAATCCAGCGGATGGCCAAGCTCCCCGGTGACCGGACACTGGCCTTCGTCTCGCCAGGCCTCATCACGGCGCCCAACGACGACGCGGTGGAGAGGTTGGTTGACCTCGCCATCCGCGACAAAGTCACCGTCAACAGCCTGGACGCACGCGGGCTTTACGACTACCCTCCCATGGCCCATCTTAGTCACCTCTTGGAAGCACAACAGCGCGGCGAGGGCGGTTACGATATGGTGGCCCAAAAAGTATCCATCATGCACACTGAAACAGTGGCGGCGGAAGACCCACTTTCGGATATTGCCGAGGGGACCGGCGGCACCTTTTTTCATAACAGCAACGATTTAGTCTCGGGGTTCGCGCAGGTGACTGCTCAGCCCAGTGTGGAGTACCTACTCGGGTTCTCACCCGAGAGCCTGAAACCCAATGGCGCCTTTCACGTTCTGAAGGTTCAAATCACTTCCGGCGGGAAATTTCAAATCCAGGCTCGCAAGGGATATCTTGCTCTGGCCCCGGCGCCGGAGGCGCGGGCGCCTGAACCCGACCCCAGCGAGACCGCGCTATACTCCGGCAGCTCATCGCAAGCGTTCCCGGTTGCCATCCGCACTGAAAGCACCATGGCGCCGGACGGCAAGGCGACGCTTATGGTGACCGTTCACGTAGACATTCAAAAGTTGGATTTCCAGAAAGTTGAAAAGCGTCACCTTGACACGTTGATTTTCCGCACAGCTTTGTTTGGTCCCGGGCAGCAATACGTCGTCGGCGACGAGCGAAGCTTGACTCTCGACTTGGATGAGGAAAGGTTCGCCAGCCTTTCACAATCCGGGATCAACGGCGCAACCCGCCTGACGGCGGCGCCGGGCAGCTACCTTTTGCGCGTGGTCGTCGCGGAAAAAAGGACGGGAAAGCTTTCAACGCTCAGTCAAACAATACAGGTCCCTCAAGAACGCAGCGCGATCAAAGGCACGGCAGATTGGACTTCAGCCGACTTCGTGAAGGCAATGCCCGAGCTCAAGGGACTGGAGCCGCGTGACGGCCAGCAAGAGCTTCCGGAACTTCTGCAAAAGGTCGGGGAGAATGTGAAGTACTTCTTTGAGGCCGTTTCGGGCGTTATATCCCACGAGGAAATTACCCTGGAACGATTGGACGCGAGCGGTGCGGCCTCCGATCGCGACGTTCAGGAATTCAGCTATCGAGTTATCTCTCGGCCAGGCACGAGCGACTTCAGTTGGGAAGAGTATCGGACGGACGCTGCGGGTAAGCGTGATGAGCCCGAACCGTTATTGGACGGATTTGTTACGGGGGGCTTTGCCTCCACGCTGGCTCAATTCCACCCGCTGTACCAATCGGACTCCACCTTCCGGTACCTCGGACGGCAACTGATGGGTGGGCGTGAAACGGATGTAATCTTCTTCGCCCAGATTCCCGGCAAGGCCCGCGTGAAGCAATCCTTAAGGACCGTAGATGAGTCCATCCCCATCCTGGTGCAGGGATTGGCTTGGATCGATCCGACCAATTACCAGTTCCTGCGTTTGCGAACGGACTTGCTTCCGGCGCAAGGAGACCCGAAACTGAAGGAAGCAACCACGGAATTCCAGTTCGTCGAAATTCGCTTCCCGGAATCGCCGCGGGTATTGTGGCTGCCGGCGGAAGTAACAGTGACGGTCAATTGGGACGACCAGATCTTTCGCAATCGCCACCGCTACTCGGACTATCGGCTGTTTGTCGTCAAGGCCGGGGAGATGCATAAGAGTCCCTGACACCGCGAAAGAACAACCACGCGCCATGGAAGAGCATCACCGAGTAAGAGGAATGTGCCGCCCCAGTCTTGACGGAGAGTTGAGCAGAGCAAATGTTTGGAGAAGGCTAATGGGTCGACGCCCCTTAAGTGTCCGAGCCCGCCAGGGGGGCTTGGCGAGAAACCTTGGCTGGCTTCTTGCCGTCATGGTTTGCATGGTGGTCGGCGCCGCCGGACCAGCGCTTCCGGATCCCAATCCGGCGGCGCACACTTCCAACCCACAAGGGTCCCCACAAACCAATGGGCTGGAAACGCTCACCCCCCGCCAGGAACCTATGTCCCCGAGTGGCCGTAAGACGTTTGTGGATTTGACCCCTGCCGAGCTTGCCAAGGTGGTGGTCGAACTCAAGCATCTGCAGCCTGCGGCGAACCAGGATATGTTGCCGCAGATCTTGAAGCGGGTGGGAGCCACCGTCGCTGCCTTTTTCGATACCTTCTATAATGTGACTTGTACAGAACGCGTGATTTCCACTGTCGCTACTCCCATGCACGCGGTGGAGCTGGGTTACGATTATAAGTTCAATTATGTGGCTTTGCCTATGCCGGGCACCGACAAGGTTACCCTCCAGGAGTTTCGAACCGATTCCAAGGGCGCGCCGGTCCAGCCCCAGTCTATAAAAGGGGTCGTCACTATTGGATTCGTCACCAGGTTGAACCATTTTCATCCCGACTACCAGTCTGACTCCCATTTCCGCTACCTGGGCCGTGAGGAGATGAAAGGGCAGGATACCTACGTAGTGGCCTTCGCCCAGCAACCGGCGATGGCGCGGCACCCCGCCTTTGTCGAGTACGGCAACACACGCGGCAGGGTCTTCATGCAAGGCGTGGCGTGGATCGATCCGGAGAGCTTCAGGATACTGCGTTTGCGCACCGACATCCTGCAACCGGAATTGAAGGTAGGCTTGCAGAGGGAAACCACTGAGATCGAGTATTCCGAGGTGACTTTTGGACAGGGCGGCAAAACCCTATGGCTGCCGCGCGCGGTCATCGTGACCGGGCAACTCCTCCGGTACAGCTTCCACAACCGACACCACTACTCGGACTACCGACTCTTCGTCGTCAAGGCCGGCGAGACACAGAAGGGTCCATGACTCCCTAAACGCTACGAATAACCAAAGTGATGAGTGGCGGTGGGTAAGCGATCATCAGGCTCGTCTCGCTAGACGACGGGCGCCCCGATCTTCACCAGCACCTTGCGCAAGGCTGAACGCTCTTCTTCCGTCAGGGAGCGTGAAGGTGGCCGAGAAGGTCCACCGGGCCTTCCGCAAAGCTCCAAGGAGGCCTTAACGGTGGGGGCCTCGCCAGCGGTCTTTGCGGCCATTACGCCTCGAAACTCCTCCCAATCCCAATCAACTGCGCGCATGGAGTCCAACGCTTCCTTGTACTTGCCGGCCTGCGTTAGCTTCAAAAGTTCCACGCAGTGTTCAGGCAAAATGCTGGCCATGTGCGAGATGAACCCCGTGCCCCCCGCCATCGCGGTAATAGGCCACGCGTCAGTGTTGTCGATGACGGCGATTCGGTCGCCATATCGAGCAACGCCCATGAGGTAATCAAGATTGCCGTTGGGGCTGGCCCATTTCAGGGACAAGACCCTGTCCAGTTCCACCAGCTTGTCAAGAACCTCAAACGACATGTTGTAGCCTTCCCAAAAGGTGTTGTACACCATCAACCCGCTCTTCTTCAGCCCCGCGCTGGCGGCCTGGTAAAAGCGAACCACATCGTCATCGGAAGGATGAAAATAGTAAGGAGGACCCATTTGCACTGCGTAGAGGCCCAGGTCTTCAGCGACGCGCCCTAATTCCTGACTTACCCGAATATCGGTGGTTTGAGCTGAGAGCACCAGGGGCACCTTGCCCTTCGTTACCTCCGCGGCCGCGTGCGCCAAGGCAGTTCGCTCTTGAACGGTAAGCATGGGGAAATCACCGCCGGCGCCGCCCACCAGGAAGGCGCCCTGCCCGGTCCGGATTCCGTGATCCATCAAGTACCGAAGATTTTCCTTATAAGCTCCGAGGTCCAGGCTAAGATCCCGGTTGTAATTCGTGACCAGCGGGATCATGGGGCCGCAGAGAATCTGCCGGCTGTTGCTTTTTTCGGCGATGCCGGGAAGTTCCGATGCAGCGTTGGGCACGGTGCTCCCCAAGCCGTTTCGCGCGAGTCCGGACAGTGCCCCAGCCCCGAGCACACCCGCGGTGATGAATGAACGTCTGTTAACCCCTACGCCTCCACCAACCAGACTCTGGTTTTTCATTTTTGTTCCTTTTCTTAATGGACCGCCAGGTCATCAGAAGCCGATGGCTCCGGCGATGAGGTGAAATCACTTATTCTTGGCGGGACAGAAAAAGATATTCCTGCTCGCTCCGCGAAAACTTCTGCACCCGCATCCCGTGGTTCACTTCCCCCACGTAAACACTTCCGGACATTCCGACGGCAATGTCGTGTCCCCAGAATAATTGTCCGTCATAATTCCCGAAGGAGGACCACTGCTCCAGGATGTTCCCGTCGCGGTCCAACCGGGAGATGCGTGCGCGGGCGGGCAAACTCGGCGACATGTCACCGCCATCGACCATGTAAAGAGAATCGTCGGCGCCATAGGCGAGCGCCCACGGACATCCCAGCGCCTCGCTCTTCCACTCGGCTATTAATTGGCCATCGCCAGTGAACACCTGGACGCGCCGGTTAATGCGGTCGGTTACGTAAACGCGCCCTTCCCGATCGAGCACGAGGTTGTGGACCTCATTAAACTCACCCGGCTTGTCGCCCGCCTTGCCCCACTCGAACATAAACTTCCCTTCATGCGAAAACTTGGCGATGCGGCGGTTTCCGTAACCGTCACTCACATAAAACCCGTCGCGGCCCACCGCCACGTCCGTCGGCTTATTGAAGTGCAGGTGATCCCATCCCGGAGTCCCGGCAACTCCCAGCGTCATCCGAAGCGTTCCATCGTGACTGAACTTGAAAACTTGATGAAGGTCTACATCAGTGACCCAGACATTGTCCCGATCATCCACGCGCAGGCCGTGGGGAACTCGAAACATATTCGCGCCCCATGAATCCAGGAGTTTGCCCGTTACGCCATCAAAGCACATCACCACCGGCGCATCGATAGGGGCGTTGGGTTTTTCGCCGCCATGGTCGGCACGGTGAAAAACAAATACGTGCTCGTGTGAATCCACGCCCACCCCGCAAACCTGCCCGAGCACGTAACCTTCCGGCAGAATCGGCCATCCGTGCACAACCCGATATGGCGCAAGAACACCCATTGATTTGACCTTCCCCTTCTGCGGCCTTCGCTTTCAACGCTCACACCATGAAAACCGCGCCGCAAAGAATGGGCACGGAAACCGTGAACCATTCTGTGCACACCTTTATACACTTTCCCTCTTCGTCCCGTATGTCAAGGAACTTATGCGGCACGCCGGATCTCATCCCTTGCCAATCCTCCCACAAAGGCAGCGGGAACACGGGGCGAGCCCCGCCGGACCGGCATGAGATCAGCAGAACTCTCCATGCTGACTATGGCTTCAGAACCTTCACCACAAAGTAGCTGACCGAATGCGGAACGTCTTTAAACCAATGCGGGACCCCGGCAGGAATCACAATCACATCGCCCTTCGTCAAATGGTGAACTTGTCCCCCCACAATGTCGGTTCCAATCCACTGGCCGGGAGAAGTCACCTTGCCTCCCACCATCTTGCCGCCCGTGACGAATGTCGCTTCGCCATCGACAATGTAGAAAACGTCTGTCTGCTTTTCGTGGATTTCGACTTTTCCGTTCTCCCCGCGGTGGGCGCCCATGACGAGAAGGTCCGAAGCCTTAACCAAGTCTCCGCCCTTGGCCAACGCGGTGGCGACCTTGTCGTGGCCGACATAAGTGACCGGAGGCTCCCCGGCACCGCCCGCCAACAGGGCAGTCGTTGCTAAAGACGCCAAAATTAATAATGGAAACTTCATCGAATATCTCCTTTTCGTGTCCACCGTTCTTCTAGCAATTGCAGGTTGAGAAGTATTGCCTCAACCCCTTTTCATGTCAAACTATGGTTGTATCTTGGTCCCGTGTTGCGGCGTGCGCCCTTCGCCGGTCGCCATGCTTTGTGAGATGGGCCGGCGCATTGGCAGTGGCTAAGAAAGCAGGCAAAAGATGACCTTCCCGATTGAACTCCGGGTATTTGCTGGCGAAGCGTTCCGGGTAGTGGATCTAACCGCCATGTTGAATAATCAAGTTCCGTGCTACCCCACCGATCCTCCCTTCACCAGGTCCTGGCACGCGCATTTCGCTGAGCACGGTTTTTGCGTGTCGAAGTTGAAGATGGGCGCCCACACCGGCACGCACGTCGACGCTCCGTTACACTTTCTCGGCCATCCGTTTCCGGATGTGACGGGAATGTCTTTGCAACACTTTATGGGCGAGGCCATTGCTTTGGAGAGGCCGAGGGAACCCGGTGAAGATTTGACCGTCGCGGATCTTGCGGGGGCGGACATTCGCTTCGGCGACATCGTGTTATTTCGAACCGGCTGGGACAAACGCTCAGCCACTCCCGCCTTTTTTCAGGATGAATGCCCCGGCCTCCAACCGGCGCTGGTGGAGGAATTGATTCACCGCAGCGTCAAAGCTATCGGCGGCGATTTCGCCTCGGTCGACAGCCCCACTGCCATCGCCGCCGGAGCCCCCGCTCATAAATTGGCCGGACGCGCCGGGATGCCTGTTTTCGAGGCTCTCGTCAACCTGGATCAAGTGGCGGGACAGCGCTTCTTTTTCCTCGGTCTGCCGCTGAAATTGGAAGGCAGCGAAGCCAGCCCTGTTCGCGCGGTAGCTCTGCTCCCGAATATTAATCCATTACCGGGTGTATAATGGCGCCCTCCTATGCGTAATTCTTCCGGGAGGCACGCTGCGGGTTACAGGCGAATTTCCCCGACCAGGGGCTCTAAAACCCAGCGTAATCAAGTCGACGAGGGACACATGAACAGGACCGCTTTTCATCCGACGCCGGCACGACGCGGGACATCAATTTCATTTCGCACCGCCGCCACCTTGACGGTGATGGCCATGACGATGGCGATTTCGGCAGTTTCCGTCATCGCGCAAGACAAATCAGAGCCGCCGGCCAAGCCCGCCGCGCATGCGGGGGCCGATCTTACCAAGCCGACCCTTTACGTCGTTGGCTACGCCCACCTAGACACCGAGTGGCGCTGGGAGTACCCGCAAGTCATCAGCGAATTTCTTCCCAAAACGATGCGCGCCAATTTCGATCTGTTTGAGAAATATCCGCACTACATTTTCAATTTCAGCGGCGCTAATCGTTATCGCATGATGAAGGAATACTTTCCGGCTGATTACGAAAAGCTGCGGCAATGGGTTAAAGCGGGCCGGTGGTTCCCGGCGGGTTCGTCAATGGAAGAGAACGACGTAAACTCGCCTTCCCCCGAATCGATCATCCGCCAAGTCCTTTACGGCAACGAGTATTACCGCCACGATTTCGGAGTGGCGAGCGCCGAGTTCATGCTGCCCGATTGCTTTGGCTTCCCAGCCTCATTGCCGAGCATCCTGGCGGCAGCGGGAGTGAAGGGATTCTCCACGCAGAAACTGAGTTGGGGCTCATCCGCTCCGGTGGGAGGACCCACGTCCCCGGAAAAAACCCCCAAGGGCATTCCCTTTAACGTCGGCATTTGGGATGGGCCGGGCGGCAAAAGCCTGCTGGCAGCATTCAACCCGCTTACTTACAGCGGGACAATCTTCTACGACCTCAGCAAGAGCAGCCCCGAATTCAGCAAGCAGCATTCGTATTATGTCGATTGGCCCCAGCGGCTGGAATTGGACGCCAAGGCCACCGGTGTGCCCGTCGATTATCACTACTACGGCACCGGCGACATCGGCGGCGCCCCATCGGAACCCTCGGTAAAACTGCTTGAAGCCATCGTTACCAAGGGTCGCACGCCTCTGCCCACGGCGCTCGAACGGACGGATTTGGACGAAGAGCAGGACGCACAGGCGAAGGGCGCCCCGGTTCAAGTGGGTGACGGCCCCGTGCGCGTGATCTCCTCCAAGGCCGACCAGATGTTTCTGGATATCCTCCGCTCCGAAAACGCCAGCCACTTGCTGCGTTACAAGGGCGATCTCGAGCTCACCAATCACTCCGCCGGCTCGCTGACCTCCGAAGCGGAGCACAAGCGTTGGAATCGTAAAAATGAGCTACTGGCTGACGCCGCCGAGCGCGCCTCCGTGGCCGCCGCATGGTTGGGCGGCCCTCCCTACCCATTACAACGTATGAACGACGCGTGGACACTCGTGCTGGGCGGACAGTTCCACGACATCATGGCCGGCACCGCCACACCCAAGTCTTACGAGTTCTCCTGGAACGATGATGTGATCGCATTGAACCAGTTCGCCGCCGTGCTGACCAGCGCCAGTTCCGCCATCGCCTCCGGCCTGAACACGCAGACGGAAGGCGCGGCAGTGGTTGTGTACAACCCTCTGAATATTGAACGCGAGGACGTGGTGGAAGCCACACTTTCCTTTGCTCAAGGCGTGCCGCAGGCCGTCCGCGTGTTCGGCCCGGATGGCAAGGAAGTGCCTTCGCAGTATGTAGCGGGGCGGGAGTCAGGGCACGTGCTTTTCCTCGCCAAGGCGCCTTCCGTGGGCTTCGCGGTTTACGAGGTCCGCCCCGCCGATACGGCCGCGGCCGCCCCTTCCGAATTGAAGGTCAGCGAGTCCTCGCTTGAAAACGCGCGCTATCGCGTCACGGTCGATGCGAACGGCGATGTGTCGAGCATTTTCGATAAGAGCATCAAGCGTGAATTGCTTGCCGCTCCGGCGCGACTGGCGTTGCAGACCGAACACCCGTTCGATTGGCCCGCCTGGAACATGGACTGGGCTGACCAGCAGAAGCCGCCGCGCGCTTACGTCTCGGGCCCGGCCCAAATTCGCGTGGTGGAAAGCGGACCTGTGCGCGTAGCCGTGGGAGTGATGCGCGAAACCGAGGACTCAAAGTTCGTCCAGACAATAAGCCTTGCCGCGGGTGATGCCGGCAACCGCGTGGAATTCGCGAACGCCATCGACTGGAAAATCAAGGAGGCCGCCCTTAAAGCCACCTTTCCCCTGACCGCCTCGAACCCCCTGGCAACTTACAACTGGGGACTGGGCACGATTCAACGCAGCAACAACGATGTGGTGAAATTCGAGGTCGCTTCGCACCAGTGGTTTGACTTGACGGACAAGAGCGGAGCTTACGGTGTCACCGTGCTCTCTGACTGCAAAACCGGATCGGACAAGCCCGATGACAATACCCTGCGCCTGACCCTGCTCTACACCCCCGGGATTGGCGGTGGCAACGGCCACGATTACGCTGACCAGACATCGCAGGACTGGGGCCACCATAAATTTGTCTACGGCCTCGCCTCGCATGCTGGCAAATGGACGCAGGGGAACACTGATTGGCAGGCGCAGCGCTTGAACACTCCCTTGATCGCGTTTCAAAGCTCCAACCATCCTGGTGCATTAGGTAAAAGCTTCTCCTTCCTGCACGTCGACAACAATCATGTGTTCGTAACCGCGGTGAAGAAGGCCGAGGAGAGCGACGACATCATCGTGCGCTTGGTGGAGATGCGCGGCGAAAAGGCGCCGAACTTGCACGTAGCTTTTGCCGGCCCGGTCACTGAAGCGCGCGAGGTCAATGGCCAGGAGTTTTCCCAGGGCCCAGCCACGGTGGTGAAGGGTGAACTCGAAACGTCACTCGAACCCTACGGGATCCGCACGTATGCGGTGAAACTGGTAGCGCCTGCCAAAACGCTGCCGCCGACGCACTCCGAGGCCGTCGATTTGAAGTACGATCTGGCCACCGCCAGCGAAGACGGCATCCCGTCCAAGCCTGGCTTCGACGCCGCCGGGCAGAACCTTCCGGCCGAAATGCTTCCCACTACCCTGCCCTACGGCGGAATCACCTTCCGTCTTGGACCGGCATGGACAGGTCATCCTAATGCCGTGGTCGCCCGCGGCCAAGCCATCCCGCTGCCTTCGGGCAAGTTCAACCGGGTTTATATCCTGGCTGCCGCCGACGGGGATCAGAAGGGCACCTTCCGGTTAGGCGATAAAACCAGTGAATTGAACGTTCAGGATTGGCAGGGTTACATCGGCCAATGGGATACTCGAACGTGGATTAACCGTACGGTGGAGATCCCCACCCCTCCGGAGCCCGCCGCGGACGATCACAGTTGGCAGGCCGAGAGGAACCGCAGAATCCGCGCCTACGTCGAGGCTCACGGGCCCCGGACGCGCGTCGAACCCGAATTCACGGGACTTAAGCCCGGCTTCATCAAGCGCGCGCCGGTGGCTTGGTTCGCCTCTCATCATCACACGGCAGAGGGCGGCAATGAGCCCTATGCTTATTGCTACCTGTTCGCCTATTCACTGGATATACCCGACGGTGCAACCACGCTGACGCTGCCGGATAACGATAAGATCCGCATTATGGCTATCACCGTGGCGGACAGGGTGGGAAAACTCCACGCCGCCCAGCCGCTCTATGACACTTTGAAAGAAGCAAAATAGTTGGCAGTATGCAGTAAACAAAAACGCGAGTGGCGCATACATCAAAGCAATGTATGCGCCACCCGTGTTTCCCTTCTGCTTACTGCTTTCTGCCTTGTGCCCTCTTACCCCAGCCGGCCGGCGTATGCCAGGGCAACGAAGCCGAGAATCAGGAAGAAAATAGCTCCGAACATGGTGTTGAGGGCCTTGCTGCCCGATCCCTTCCATTCGCCGGTGGCAAGTCCCCAAACATTGGAGGCAATGATGATGGCCGACATGAACAGAGGCCAGCCGAGAACCGGGCCCATGCTTCCGAGACGCGCCAGGACCGCGCCGTAGATCACCGTGCTGCTGAACCACAGCAATCCCATGACAGCTCCGAAGACATAATTGCGCGCTGTCCCCGGGGCGAGGAAAAGGCCCGCCGTCTTGTTCTTTTTCCAGAGGTACATGCAATAAATGATATAGGGAATGAACGCCGAACTCACCACGGGCGCCCAGATCACGTTGGCTTGGCTGCTGAGACTCGCGCCGTGCGCGGCGGCGCGAGTCAGGAGTGGTTCTCCAAACGCGTATCCGAAGTTAATCAGCGGCGAGCCCAATCCGGCAAGAACGCATACGAAGAGCCCGGCGGCAAAGCTCATCGAAACCGCCGCTGATTCGCGCGCCCGCGGCGCGGCATCTTCCAGGTGCTTGTCCTTCAGCTTTCCGGCAACCGCGCAGCCCACGATTCCAATCACAATCAGAAAGGCTCCGAGGAAAATCATGGCTCCTTGCGCCGTGAAAACCCGGTCGGGGTGTTTAACCAGCAGCGGAACCAAGAAACCCAGCACGGTGGAGATACCGATGGCAATGGCGAAGTTTAGCGCCATGCCGATTGCCGCGATGCCGAGTCCGAAAAAGATTTGGGCCAGGCCAAACCCTATGCCGAACCCGATCATCATCAGGAGGGATTTCGTGGCGACGCCGTGATAAACATCCCAGGGATCGGGTATGGTGACGAAAACGACCAACCAGGGGAAAACCACCATTCCAAAAAGCCCCCAGACTGCCCAGATGTTCTCCCACTTCCAGACCTTGGCATACTTGATGGGAGCGGGAAAGCTCCCGTTGATGATTCCCGCGATGATTGCCAGGATGACCCCGACCGTGAGACTCGACATGGATTTACCTCCGCGCAGTAGCTGGCGTGAATGCCCTCCCGGGTGGCGTCTGCCTCCATCCAAGCAGCACAGGGCAGTTCAGCCCTCCGGAAGAGTGGTGAAGATTACCACTAGATGGCCCGGCTGTCACTCAGATGTGTGTGGGTGCTCAGTGCGAAAAAAGGGAGTCATGCGGCTCGCCTTGAGGAAAGATCTGGCTGCTTGTGAAAGTCTTAGCCACTGACCGGCGAATCTGTGAAGGTAGCAGTGGTGGTGGAGTTCTGGCGGATCACTCCCGATTGATCGGTGTAATAGCAATTGGTCCCCATTAAACTGTTGATGGGAACGCCGGTGAAGCTGAAGTTGGTAATGCGTCCGGTGGAGTCAATTGGGCCAGGCGAGTACGTGAAGGTATACCCGCTCTTGGTCCCGGAGGCCAGAACGCTGTCAATCAGCCCGGCAGCAGTGGAAGACGCGTTGGCGCCCGCAGATGGCGGAGCGAGACATTGCATGTTGGCGCTGAACCCCGAACCATACGTGGTGGAGTACGTAACCTCAGCAGTGTCCAGTGTGTGCAAGGAAGCCACGGCCGACGATTGATTGGCCGCAAGCCGTGAACGCAGAAAGTTGGGGATGGCGATGGCGGCGATAACAAGGATAATCGCAACCACAATCAAAAGCTCGATCAGTGAAAATCCTCTGGGTCCCTTGTCCATTCGGTGCTCCTCAAATCTTCAAAACTTTCTAGGTAGCGCTAACCGCCCCCGGTTTTGGGTGATGGTGAAAATCCGTGGCCTTATACTTGACAATGACCCTTTTTACCTTATCTTTTGCTATTGATCATAAGCAAGATTGATGCGGTGTGGCAAGGAATTGTTAGGGGGTAAGGGAGTCAGCATTAACACGAATACACTGGGTTGAGATTGAATCAGACGCTCGGGATTTGCCCCCCCAGCCGCCTGCGGGCCAAAGCCGAGTTCGTATACGTCTCCCCGATGTCCCTTAGGCGGGGGCACAATTGGTGTATTCAAATTACTGCGCCATTTTCGACTCGAACCGGTAACTTCCCGAACCGATTTCGTAAACGGCCGCTTCCTCCACAGCGCGCAGGAACTTGACGCCGCGCGCCTCGCTTGCCGGCTTGGCGCTCTCGGTGACTGCCGCCGGATCTTTTGCCGGTACGTAAACCGTCGCGGTGGCATTGGGGGGCACGACGATGTTCCACATGAACCGTCCCCCGGCAACCTTCCAGTCACTTACGATCTTTCCTTGGGAGGAATCATACGAAGCCTTCGCGTAAGTCAAATCCCCAACCGGGGTCGGGCGCATGATAATGTGCTGGAAAGCCGGATGCGCGGGATCGGGGCGAATGCCCGCCAGATTCTCATAGAGCCAGGTGATGAGGTCGCCGACCAGCATTAAGTGATTTCCGGAATTCATGGCGGGCTCAGCGGTATCGCCATTCCAAAGTTCCCAAATGGTCGTCGCTCCGTGCGTGACCATATAACCCCAACTCGGATAAGTCCGCTGCGCGGCGATTTGGTAAGCGACGCCAGGGTGACCGCAGTCCGAGAGCGCTTGCATCAGCCATTGTCCGCCCAGAAGGCCTGTGGCAACATGGTCCTTGTCCTTCTCGATTTTGCCAACCAGGGCATCGGCCACGCCCTGCCGGTCCTCCTCGGGGACCATTCGAAACGCCAGCGGCAGCACGCTGGAAGTCTCCGAGCCATTGCTGTATTGGCCGATCGCGGCGCGGAGATAGGTTTTGTTGAACGCCACCCGAAGCTTGTCGGCGAGTTGCGCGTACTCATTCGCATCCTCCTGCTTGCCCAGGAGTGTCGCGAAGTGCTCCATCAGGCGGAGCAAACGGTAAAAGTAAGTTGTACCGATCACGGTGGCATCCGTTTTGCGGCTTGGATCTTTGGTAAGAATCAGCTCAGGAGATTCGGGCGGGACGCACCAATCGCCATAGGAATCGCGCGGCATCAGGTCGTCCTTGAGGTACGTCTCCATGTGCATGATCCATTTCCGCATGCCGGGATAGTTCTGCTCGATGACGCGCAGGTCATGATATTGCTTGTATACGTGGTCCGCGACCATAATGAAGCTCGCCGGCCAGGTAACGTTGTCGTTGTACAGGGGCCAATAGGCCGGGGAAACATCACTGACGCGGCCGTCCGCGTCTTGTGCATCGTGGATGTCGCGAACCCACTTGGCATAGAAGGCGGCGACGTCAAATAAATAAGTTTCACCCAGGCTTTCCCCGGAGCGGTCGCCGAGCCAACCCTGGCGCTCGTCGCGTTGCGGGCAGTCCGTGGGAATGCTGCGGTAATTATCTTTGGCCCCCCAAAGCACCGCCTCATAAATCTTGTTGAGCAGAGGATTGGAGGTGGTGAATTCCGAAACCCGCACCAGATCATCGTGCACCTCCTCCCCTTCCAGAGAGGCGAGCGTGGGTTTTCCCGGAAACCCTTTCACCTCCACATAGCGAAAGCCGTGGTAGGTGAAGCGCGGCTCGTAGACTTCCGCCCCGGTTCCCTTAAGGATGTAAGTGTCCGTCGCTTCCGCCGAGCGCAGGTTGTCCATGTAAAGCATGCCGTTGGGGCGCAGCCTTTCGGCATGGCGCAGGGTGACCGTTGTGCCACGTGGTCCCGCCACGGTCAGGCGGCACCAGCCCACCATGTTCTGGCCCATATCAAAGATATAAACACCGGGCCGCAGCTCGTGAACCGACTTCGGCTTAAGCTTTTCCGTGACGCGGATGGGCGCAATCGGCTGGGCCGAGAGGACTCCGGCAGGGCCTTCCACAACTTGCGCTTGTTGCCATGCCGCATCGGCGAAGCCCGGACGGTTCCAGCCCACCATCTCCTGGCGCGCGTCGTAAGTCTCGCCGTCGTATTCGTTGTTGGCGCGGATGGGACCGTCGGTGGTCAGCTTCCAGGTTTCGTCGCTGCTCACGCGCTCGACTTTTCCATCCGCCAATTCCATTTCCAGTTGCAGGAGCAGCTTGGGATAACCGAACCCGCGCATGGTGGTGGGAACATTGTGACGGGGCGGGAAAAAGCGGCCGTTGCCCAGCATCACGCCCAAGGCATTGGCGCCCGGCCGCAGGAGATTCGTAACATCGTAGGTCATGTAGTACACGCGCTTCTCGTACTCGCTCAGGGCGGGCACCAGAACATCGTGGCCAACTTTTTCGCCGTTCAAGTACGCTTCAAACAACCCCAGGCCGGAGACATAAAGCGTGGCGCGCTTGACTTGTGCCGGGGCGGTAAAATCCTTGCGCAGCAGGTGCGCGGGCAGGACGGTTCGCCACCCCACGCCCACCTCTCCCCACGGGGCCATGCCGTAAAGGCCTAAGGCCTTGGCTGCTTCCCACGATGCGTCGTCAAAGCTGTTTTTGTTCCAATCGGGCGCTTCGGTGGAAGAAACCCGCCACCCCTCGCCGGTGCGGACCATCACGCGCGCGCCGTCGGCAAGGTCCAACTCCACCGCGCCAATCAGCGCCGCGGGCTCATCTCCTGCGCTGGTCACGGTGGCGGCGAGCAAGTTGGTTCCCGGGTGCAAAAAACCGGTGAGATCAATGGAGATGGGATCTTTGATGCCCTTGGACTTCCGGGTGGGGCCACCATTGATGGTCACCACCGTCGCGCCGGAACCCACCATCCACAAGGGCGCATAGGCAACCGGATTATCCTTTGAAACTTCAAACGTGCGGCGGAGATAGATGGTGCCGGGGGCGGCGTCCTTTGCGCTAATCCACTGCGCGCTGGCCAACTCTTGCGGCTTCCCCTCCCCACCGTCGAGGCCAATCCACTTCCCTTTCCAATCGCTCGCGTCGAGCAGGCCCATGGACCAGCGTGCCGGCTCGCTCCAAGCCGACGGGTTCGCGTCGTTGTCCCAAACCCGCACTTTCCACCACACCACTTCACCCGACGACAAGGGCTTGCCGCCATAAGCCACCTGAATCGATGTGCCAGTGTTCACTTTCCCACTGTCCCAAAGGTCGCCTTGGTTGCGGGCCAGAAGGGCTTCGCTGCTCGCCACCAGAACCTCGTAGGCAGATTGGCTCAGCCCGCGCGCCGCCGGATTGGCCGTCTCGAGCTTCCAGCTCAAACGGGGCGCGGGCGAGTCAACGCCTAGGGGGTTGGTGCGATATTCGCAACGCAAATCCGTTGGGCTCAGAACCCCTGGCGCCCCCGCCGCGAAAAATACCGGCGATGTGAACATGAGAATGAAAATTAGGATAAAGAATCTACGCATGGCGATACTCCTGTTTAGGAATCACCTTTCCGGCATCATCCCTGACTCCAAGATCACCGGCCCCAGCAATCCGGACGGATATAAGGGGAAGTCCTTGGTGAACTTCCGGACATTGGTCGTGGTGAACTTTTTTCCCGGCGGCAACAGGTCATCGCCGACCAGCCGGTTCGGCCAGAGATTGACGACGTCGATTTCAAGGTCGTTCTTGCCGCTCTTCACAGCCCCGGTTATCTCGACCCGAAAAGGTCGCGCCCAAAGCACGCCCAGGTTCTTCCCGTTCAGTCGGACTTCCGCCACATTATTGAGTTCCCCCAAGTCCAGGAAGACCTTGGGGGGATTATTTTGCCGCTCCGGCAAGCTCAGATCGAAGGATTTCAAGTACGTTGCCTTGCCGGAGTAATATTTGATCCCGTCATCGAGCCACGCGGTCCAGTCAACCAGCTCCGGGAATTCCACTGACGCGGGCCCGCCCCACTTGGGATCGAACTTGACTGTCCACGCCCCCTTGATTTCCATAAGTGGCGAAAAGGCCAGGAAATTTCCCCTCCTGGCGCCGTTCAGCGACAACGGAATGGGCTTGCGGAAGACCACAAAGAGCGATCCGCGCGGCCCCAACTCCAGCGGCACGGTGGTCCTGCGGTCGGCGGTTTGGGTGAAGGCAGCGGCGTCGCGAGTCTCCCCGGTCATGGCATCCCACAACTCCGGTTGCCGGCCGCTCACACGAAATGTGCAGGCGTCGCGTGCCGCGCGGTCGGCGTCCGCGGTCGCCCGGTGGATGAAATCGAGATGGCTGCGAGTGCAAACGAAGTCGGGCAGCACACCATTCTCGCGAAGAACTTCCTCGACGCTTTTGCCCCAAATCACCCGGCCCTTTCCATAGGCATGTTCACCCGCTGCCGTGCTCGCCCCGCCCTTATGGAGTTCCGTTCCTTCGCCCCACACCTTGCCGGCCAGTGCCTGCACTTCCCGGTCGCAGGCAGGATAATCCTTCAGGCTGGGGGAGCGGGCTGGCGGCGCTCCGACCACCGTCGCGCCCGCCTCCACCAGGGCCGCGACTTTGCGCAGCGCTTCGGGAGTCATCGTGGCGTTGGCCGGCAACACCAGCACCCGGTAACTCAATCCGTCCGGCAGAACCAGGCGGCCGTTCTCGGCGGACAAGCGCGTCATCAAAACCTCACCGTTGATGGAGTCGTTGTCGTAACCCGCCGGGGTCTTGTTAAATATCTGGCAATAGCTTGGCGCATCTTCTCCAACGAAGTAACAGACATCGGCTACGAACCGGCCTTCCTGGAGCAGATACTGGCAACGCGAAAGGTAATTGAAGAAGGCATGACTCTGATCCCACCAGGTGATGTTGCGGTCGAAATGCGTGCCCGCCGCTTCCCACTGGTATCCGGGCTTGATGTCCAAATACGGCTGATGCACGTAGAAGCAGAGCATGTTGCGGTTCAGGCCGTTGCAGAATTGGGGATCGACATACTTCTTCAGCAGCCACGGGTCCTCTTCCCAGTTCGGACCCATGCTGGTAAAGGCTTCCGCCTGGCAGATGTTTTTGCCGTAAATATGGGCCGAAGAAGCGGCCTGCTTCACGGAAGCATTGGCCGTGGTGTCCTGAATCCAGAATTCACCCATGGGAATGTCGTTGCGCCCATAGTTCATGAAGGAATCCATGATGGACACCGGCCCCCACTCGCCCGATTCCGCGTGCACTCCCATGCCCAAGCTCCGGGCTTGTTCGAGAAAATGCCCGTAGGTGTTATCGGCCCAGAGGTCGGCGACCGTGCGGCGCAGATCGCGCTGGAAGCGCGCGGAAATCTCCGGACTATCCACCGTGGTTCCGGTGAGCACCGTGAGGTAAGGCGTGGGATCGTACCCGCGGCGTTGCTTGAATTCTTGCACCATGCGCGTGGTCCAGTTGGGCTCACCCGCTTCCCAACTGTCAATGTGCAGGTACTTAAAAGTTTCGCCCGCCAGGGGGCCAACATCTTTGGCCAACTTGAAGCCGGTTTCCGCCATCTGCGCGTCCAGCGCCTCGGTGCTCATGATATCGATCTCGTACCCTTGTGCGCCGGGGCTGGTGGTTTTGGTTAGCTTTTCCCATCCGCCGCCGTCATAGATCGTCTGGCCAAATCGAAACAGCGCCCAGTTGCCGGGGGGGACGGACCATGTAAGCCGTCCCGCGGCGTCCAGATGGGCGTCAAGATTAACGACCGACTGGCTCTCCACGCCGGCTTTGGGCCCGCGCCGGATCGACTCACCTTTTTGGAGCAACTGCACATCATCGATACGCAGCACCCACGGCGATTGCTGCCCGCCGGTGTGATCCCACAGGCCCGGGGCGGCCGGGAACACGCCACGCCTGCCGTGGGGCAACAGGACTCGGTAGTAGCGCGCCTTCACCTCCGCGAAGGTAACAGTTTTAGGTGTGCTCACCTCGAGATCGAATTTGCTGATCGTGCGATAGTTCTGCCCGTCGTCGGAGACTTGCAACTCACAATTGGAAGGATTGCCGAAGCGATTGGGAACAATATAGAGGGAGGCGGCGGCGAACGGCTGGGGAAACTCCATTGCCACAAACTCGGGGCTGGAAGTGGAACTGGCGCTAAACGTGACTCCCGCCTTGTCCATGGCCAAGGGCGTAAAACCCTTGAGGGGGAAGGCCAGCGTCGCCACATTCAGGTAATATCTGTCCGTGGCCGGTGGCTGCGGCAACTGGCGCGAGAGTTGCATCGGCCCCTGGGCCATGGTCTGGCTCCACGTCAGACGGTGCAACGCATTTTCAGGAGTAACCCAGGTGCCCCCGCAATCCCAGCCGCTGACGATGTTGAAGCTGATTTGGATGCCGAGGCGATGGGCTTCCCGGACGGCAAACTTGAACAACTCGCGCCACTCGGGGCCCATAAAGAGCGGGCCAATCGGCGAGCCAATGCCCTTCACCGGATCGAAATCGTTTCCCCCGCGAATTCTCGGCTTGAAGTCATCATTCTTGGGATTGGTCCCTTTACCCGCATCGAAGACCAGAGCCCCGGCAATGCCCTGGCGCTTCATTTCTTCGAGGTCGCGCGTGATTCCTTCTTTGGTGGCATTGCTGTCAAGCCACCACCAATAGCACCAGGGTTTGGCGGATTGGGGAGGAGTGCGAAAGCCCTCGGCCATAGGATCAGGTCCGGAGGGCTTCTGACCTCCCGTCATGCTTATGGCCATCAGGCTTAAGGCTATTAATGCGAAGATTCTTATTACCCAGTATTTGATCATGGAAACCTCCATGACGCTACGAATCGTAGTACCCGTACTTTTCGATCTCATCCCACATGGCCAGAACATTTTCCAACTTGGCGGCGGGATGGATCTCCGTGGTCGAGCCGATCCAGAGGCGCCCGTTTCCTCCGGCATCGTCGATCGTCTTCCGCACGGTGGCACGCACCTCCGCCTCGGTTCCGAATGGGATGAGCTGGGAAACGTCAATCCCCCCCATCAGAATCCAATCGGGGTATACGCGATGGATGTCACCCGCGTACATCGTAGAAAGCGGTTCGAGAGGGTTGATCCCATCCACCCCTGCCTGGCAGAAATCGTCCAGCACCGCCCACAGATTGCCGTCGGAGTGATAGATCACCTTGACGCCGTGCTGATGCCACGCCGCCACCAACTTCCTCAGGCGGGGAAAGAATTCCTGGCGCAGGAAGGTCGGCGAGAACATCAGTTCGGCGGTACCGGCGATATCCGCATAGACCAGGGCCACGGGTGAGAGGGCGGGATCAGCGGTTTCGTGGACGCGCTGGATTTCCGCCCAGTTCAAGGCTTCCAGCCAGTCGGAAACCAGCTCGGGATTCTCCGCGTAAGCATACGCCAGCAGATCGAGCCCCGCCCGCACGTGCGCCGTGTCGAGGCCCACGGGACTTTCGTTGGGGAAAATCACCGTGTTTTCGCCAACCTTCTCCTGCAACTCCAAAAATTTGTCGCGCGGCGACTTGGAGGAAGCGCCCCAAACGTTGCTTTTGCCGGCGAAGGTGAACATGTCGCCGAATTTGCGATTGTGCAATTCCTCGATGTTGCGCGGGATGTAGTTCAGCAGGCCCGCCACATCGTGGAAGGGGCGGTCAATCAGCCACGTGGTCCACCACTCCTGCTTGTAAACAAAGCCATCTTCCTGGCAAATCGTTTTTTCTTCCGCCGGGGCGGCGATGCCGCGCGTGATGTCCAGCCGCGCGCCGATGGTTTTGCAAAGCAGGTCCAAACCGTTTTGAAGCGTCAGCTTTTCACCGGTCACATACTCGATGAGGGGAATGTGCTGGATCAAATCGAAAACCGGAACGCGATCCGGGATTTCACCGCGCAGCGTGCAATCGATGCGCTGGCGTGCCGTCATGCGATCACGAGGAAGTTTGCGCATGGTTTTTTCCTTTCACGATGAAGAAGAACACCCATAGCTGCCACGCCGGAGAGGCGGTGTCCTGGGGAAAGTGCAGGGATGCAAAAAAATCTCATTGCTTACCGGACTTGGATTCCTGAATGAGGCTGGCCACCTTGGAATCCGGGCCCACCGGCTCCACAAAAATGATTTGGCTCGGATTCAAGTACATCCGATCAGGCTGGTGCAGTTCCTTGCCGCGTTTCACGAGGATATTGGTGGATTGCTTCGTCTCCGTATTGGTCTGGGTGAGAATGTAATAGACCTCGTTGAGCACCGGGCGGGGGCCACCATAGCCCTCCAGTTTCCCAAAGTAGACGGAGCCGTTGGAGAGCAAGACGGCCTGGTACGACGACGGAAAAATCACATCCGCCACCTGCTTGGGGCCACGAATTCTTCCCACGATGAACATCACCGCCGCCGCAATCACCAGCAACCCTGCCAGCATCCACACGATCTGCGTCACAATCGCCCATCGCTTGCCCTCTTCCATGTTTCACCTCCTCGATTGAAGTCTCTCTTGGACCGCGGAAAAAGTAGCCCTCCGTGGGCAGCGCAATGATGCTCTTCCGTTACGTGCCAACCTTATCCCAGAATATATTCCGCCAGAACTCAATCACTGCCGCTCAGCATCTGCTGGTCGACGGTGGCATAGCATACCACTTTCCCTTTCCATGTCCACAACTGAGCATTAAAGCCGGGTACAAAAATGCGATTCATGGACGGCATGACCGGCAGGGTGCTTTGCCTGCGCCGGCCGTCCCCCCCCGAGCCTTCCACTTACTTGCTGCAGCTTATGGGAATTGCCGGCCGCGCTCGCAAACGTCGCCACACGCTATTTGCCAAAGGCGCCTGATGTTTCAGAATCGTATTCATCCTGGAGCTTATTGAACAAATCTCGCGGCATCTTAAGCTCATTAATCAACCAATTCATGCGATTGGCATACCCGTGGAGGGAAAGCACGGTCGGGTATCCCGTTACCTCCTTCGGGTGGGAGCAGAAGTAGTAATCCCCGGGAAGGTCATTGAGGAACTTGGGATCCATGACGTAGGGAGACCCTGCCTCGCGCTTCATCTCCTCCAATATCTCCGCGGCTTTACTTTCCGGAATTTTCCCACTCTTGACGAGGTCATCCAAGTCAACCTTGGCCCGCGCCCATTCGTTCTTCGAAAAGATAAAGACCAGTTTGTTATTACCCCAGTAGGGCCGGGAACGGGGATCGTTCAGAATGTCCTTGAGCGCTTTCGAGTGCGGGCACCAGGTGGCCATAAAGATGATGTTGGTCACGGAGTCGGGGGTCAAATGAACAGTCGAGCCGTTGCCGGACTCCGCTGCGAGCGTGGGAACCCCGGAGGAAGAGGTGGCCTCGGGGGAAGCAGGGTTGTCGGGCGGCGCGGATTGCCCGGTTTTTGCGTTGCCGCTGGAAAAGTCGTCATTCGTGTAAACTTTGGCTGGTTTCTTGGTGGCGGCGTTTTGCTTGTCCTTTTGGGCCCGGGCGGCGTCACCAAGGGATTGGGCCATGCCCAACGGGGCGACCGCGAGGAGCAAGATCGCCATACTCAACCAGGAAGTAGCTATCCGCTTCATGGAACCCTCCTTGCATGGGCAGCCTCATTGAATAAGACCTGGTTGCTCAGGCTAAAAATTGACAAAACCTTATAACGATAATTAGGACGTGTCAATATGATAATAATTGAGCACATCCAACGAGTGACGATCTGTCCATGAGCCTGCCTGCCCCGACCGGATTTGGAGATTTGCATTTCGTCCCCTTCTGACGCGCGATCTTTGATACCTTTGTGACCTGGTGGTAAAAGGAAAATGAAAACCTCACCTTCCAGCAGAAACCAGCGAACCCAAACTTCCCCAGCGCGCTCCATCGGGCGCCATCGCCTGATGCTTGCTTTCCTTGCGGTCATGTTCCTCCCCACCGCGTTGCCCGCGCAGAGCGATGTCGCCATCGTCGTGTCGCCTCAAGCGCCCGCCCTCGATAAGTTCGCCGCAACGGAGCTCGCGAGCTACCTCGCGTTACTTTATCCCCAGGTTCGCTTCGCCCTTGCCGGGAACCAAAGCGCAAACCAGCCGGCGGTCCTGCTGGGAACGCTGGCGAGTTCGCCGCAACTCGCCCGCTATGTCGATGCCGGATCGCTCGTAGCGCCGGAGAGTTTCATCATCACCCACCGCGCCTCCACGGCCGTCATCGGGGGCGCCGATCCGCGCGGCGTCCTGTACGGCGTTTACGCCCTGCTGGAGAAGCTGGGCTTCGGATTCTATCTTTCTTACACGGCGCATCCGCCCGCGCGCACCGGGCCCTTCTCGTTGGCGGGCTGGGAGCTCGCGGACCGCCCGCTGGAGGCGACTCGCCTGGTGTTCAACTGGCATAACTTCCTGAGCGGCTGCTCCACCTGGGACCTCGCGGATTGGCAGAACTGGATCGCCCAGTCGGCTCGCATGCGCTTTAACACCATCATGGTTCATGCCTATGGAAACAACCCCATGTTCGCCTTCACGCACCATGGCCTGGAAAAGCCGACGGGGTACCTGAGCACCACCGCGCGCGGGCGCGACTGGGGCACGGAGCACGCGCTGGATGTCCGCAGGATGATCGGAGCGGACGGCCTTTTCGATTCGCCCGTCTTCGGCGCCGATGCCGCCCTGGCTCCCGAAGGTCAAACGCATCAAGCCGCCACGGCGCTTATGCAGAAGGTGTTCCAATTCGCGGCAGACCATGGAATGGGAGTTACGTTCGCGCTCGATGTCGACACCGTTTCCGCGAATCCGCAAAACATCATTGCCACCCTGCCGGCGAGCGCCCGGTTCGCTGCCGGCGGCATCCAGGTGGCCAATCCGGAGACCCCGGAAGGCTATGCTTACTATCGCAGCCAGATCGAGCAGCTACTCCAGACCTACCCGCAGATTACTCAGCTCGCCGTGTGGTTTCGCGGCCAAAGGAACAGCCCTTGGCGGGGATTGACGCCTGAGGATTTCCCCGCAAGCTGGCGGCAAGAGTACGAGCGCGCCATCGCCTCGCACCCAAGCCTGCGGGCCGATGCCGACGCGCCGAGCATGTTCGCGATCGGCAAAATCGCTACCGCCTTTCGCCAGATACTGGATGAGAGTGGCCATAACGGCGTGCTTCTCGCGGCCGGAAGCTGGCGCTTTGAGTTCCTGGCCGCCGCTGATGTGTTCATGCCGCCCAAAACGTCCCTCGTCCCACTCGATTACTCGTACCAGTTTCTGAGTGATCCGGTGCAGGATGCGATCCGTGCGGTAAGTCGCCACCGGCCGGTTATCCCCATCGTCTGGGCGCAGCACGACGACCGCAGCTTTGCCGGAAGATCGTACCTGCCGTTCCCGGGATTTGCCTCCCTGCTCCGGTCGAGCGGCAGTCCCGGTTACGGCATCATTCACTGGACCACGCGGCCCCTGGACCTTTATTTCAAGAGCCTCGCCGACCAGGTTTGGAGCGCCAGTGAGAACGAGACGCTCGACACCACCTGTGAGCGCATGGCGGAACGCACCTTTGGCGCCGCGGCGCGCGACGCCGCCAAGCGTTACCTGCTGGCCTGGATTCAGGACGCGCCCCAGTTCGGCCGCGAGACCACGGACAGGTTCATTGACCAGCACCTCGAGGAGGCGCCGGTGGTCGAAGGGTGCAACCGGCGCCTACAAATCCTGCGCGCGCTCGAGCCCCAAGCGCGGTCGCCACAGGCGAAGATCTGGGTAGAGTATTTCGAGGATTGGGAACGCTTCGTACGGGAGTTCTACACTGCGCAGGGCGCATTGCAGCGCTCCTGGGAAGCATCCACAGGCGGGGACTTGGAAGGCGCGCGCCGCGAGATTTCCTCCGCACATCCGGAGGCGGCGGTGGAGCAGTATGTGCGAACGATTATCCACGGAGGCGCATCGCGGGGCGAGAAAGGCATTCTGGTTTCGCTCAACCTGCGCTGGTTGCCCTACTTCGCCGCCCAACGGCAGGCGCTGCGCATGGAGCCCCTGCGCGTACGGTTTGCGCCCACCACGCCGGAAGCCCTCGCGCAGTCGCCCGGGCGATTCACCTACGCCTTCGACGCGAATCAGCGCCTGTGGCTGGTCCTGGGATCAGCCGAGACCGGCGGGGACGTTCAAGCGGGTGGCGGCAACGCGCCCTGCTCCGGCGGGTTGAAAGTCGACCACGCGATCCCACTGGCACTCTCCGGAATAGGTGGCGGGCCGCTTCCGGATGGACCGGTGCGCGTCAGCCTCGAACTGCCGCCGGCCGCACATGTTGACGCGTCGGACGCTCAGGTCACTGATGGCAAGCTCCACCTCACGCTGAAACCACTGAATGGCCCCGCGTCAGTCTGTGGCCTCACCGTGGAAATGCGGAGATAGCCACGCCTCTTGTCCAGGCCCCGTCTGGGCGTCCCCCCGAGACGTACGGGCACGCCACGGCGTGCCCAAGTGGGGCCGATTCGGCCCCCCCTGAGGGCGGGCAGGAGGCCCGCCCCTACGAGATGCGTCGGTTGCGGCTCCGCCGCCTTGCGCCCGCCCCTAAGATTCCCCGCCCGCAATTTCCACGAGTTCCGACAAGCTGACGATTCGGTATCCAGCGGCTTTCAACGCCGGCAAAACTTCTTTGAGTACCTTGGCGGAACGGGTGCGGTAGGGCTTGCCATCATGGATGATGATGACGGCCCCCGGAAAAATCTGGCTCTTAATGTACAGGGAGATGGCCCACCGGTTGCGCATCACGGTGTCGAAGGGATACACCGATCCCAGCGCGCATCGATATCCGCCCTTTCGCGCCTGATTCAACATTCTACGGTTGTACCACCCTGAGCCAGGGCGGAACCATTTCATAGGGGGGAAAGGGCTGATCAAGCGATCCACTTCGGCCAATTCTTTTTCAAACTGGGCGGGCGGCAAGAAGACGGCTGGGTATTCGTGGGCGAGGTGGTTCCCCAGTTCGTGACCCTCCTGCCTTGCTCTTTCAAGAATCTGCGAATTTCCCCGAGCATGGTCGCCGATCACAAAGAAGGTGGCGTGCGCGGCGTTCTCGTTAAGCACGTCGAGCAGTTGCGGCGTCACCAGGGCGTGGGGCGCATCGTCAATGGTCAGCGCCACGACTTTTTCTTTCAAACTTACGAAATAAAGCACATCGGGATGGCGGCGAGCCAGCCATCGCACTACGGGCAGAGGTTGCAGGTATACGACGAGCAATGCTCCCAAGAACGCGATGGCTACGATTACAATCAACACGGGTCTATTCCTGTGAAGATCTATCATCTTTACCATAGAGACGCAGAGGAAAGAAGGTATTAGATAGATCCCCAGCGACGTAGCAATTCGCCTCGCAGGGGCGTACAATCTCGCCGTTAATTCTCCTCAATTCCCGGCAGCCTTGCGAGGCGCCTATGAGATCCCGAAAAACGCTCACTATTTTCTTACTGGCGATGGGACTGGTTTTTGCTCTGCCGGTCTGGGCGCAACAGAAGCCTTTGACGCAGGACCAGGTACAGACCCTGGTGCGGTCCGGGTTGGGGGATGACTCGGGCGCCAAGCTGGTCGAACAGCGCGGGATTGATTTCGCGCCGTCGGAGGATTTTCTCCAAAGCCTCAAGGCCGCGGGCGCGAGCGAGGCATTTCTTAACGCCCTGCGCGCGGCCACGCCGCCTGAGGCCGCGAGCGCCACGAAGCCGCTCAACCAAGTTCAAATCCTCTCCTTGCTGGCCGGTGGAGTGCCGACCCACCGCGTGGCGATGCTGGTGGAAGAGCGCGGCATCGACTTCGAGCCCCAGCAAGATTTTTTGGACGAAGGTCGCAGGGCCGGTGGCGACGACGAATTAATCAGTGCGCTCAAAAACGCCAAGGTGACGAAGCCCACCACCGTTGACCCCGCGGCGCAGGCGCGACAGGCGGAGACGCGGCGCCACCTGGCCCATATCGGGGAACTCGAACGGAAGGGGCAGTATGCCGAGGCGGAACAGGAATATCGCGCCGCCTTGCTGATGGACCGCCAGAACGCCGACCTTTATGTAGGCCTTGCCTATGTGCTGATTATGCAACAGAAGTGGGACGATACGGCGTCCGCAGCACGCGAGGCGGTGCGCTTGAAACCCAACAACGACAATGCGCACGTCGACCTCGGCGTCGCGCTCGGAAACAAGGGCGACCGGGACGCTGAGATCGCGGAGTACCGTGAAGCGCTGCGCTTAAACCCCGGTAATGACAAGGCGCACTACGACCTCGGCAATGCGCTCCAAAACAAAGGCAACTGGGATGGAGCGATCGCGGAGTATCGCGAAGCGCTACGCTTGACCCCCAATTATGCCGGTGCGCACGCCAACCTCGGCCTCGCGCTCCGAAACAAGGGCGACCTGGACGGCGCGATCGCGGAATACCGCGAGGCGGTGCGCTTGAACCCGAATATTCCACAGGCGCACGCCAACCTGGGCGCGGCGCTGGGAAGGAAGGGCGACTGGGACGGAGATATCGCCGAAGAACGCGAGGCGCTGCGCTTGAACCCCAATGATGTCGAGGCGCACAACAACCTCGGCTTGGCGCTCGGAAGCAAGGGCGACTGGGATGGAGAGATCACCGAAGAACGCGAGGCGCTGCGCTTGAACCCCAATTATGCCCTGTCGCACTACAACCTCGGCAATGGACTCAGAGGCAAGGGCGACGTGGACGGCGCCATCGCGGAGTTTCGCGAGGCGCTGCGCCTGAACCCGAATCTTGGCCAGGCGCACTACATCCTCGGCCTCGCGCTCGGGCAGAAGGGCGACTGGGGTGGCACGATCGTGGAAGAGCGCGAGGCGCTGCGCTTGAATCTGAATATTTCAGAGGTGCACAAGGTCCTCGGCATCGCGCTCTCACAGAAGATGGACTGGGATGGAGCGATCCCGGAGCTTCGCGAGGCGTTGCGCATGAACCCCCATGATGCCCAGACGCACCTCGCCCTCGGCAGCGCGCTGATGATGAAGGGCGACTTGGACAGCGCCATCGTGGAGTCTCGCGAAGCGCTCCGTCTGGATCCCAAGCTGCAATTGGCGCACCGCTCCCTCGCCGCCGCGCTTACCCAGAAGGGTGACTGGGATGGCGGGATCGCGGAGTGGCGCGAAGCGCTGCGCTTGAGCCCCAATGATCCCTTCGCGCACAACGGACTGGGATGGGCGCTCGGAGGCAAGGGCGACTGGGACGGCGCCATAGCGGAAAACCGCGAGGCCCTGCGCTTGAATCCCAATTATGCCCAGGCGCACTTCAACCTCGGTTTCGCGCTCTTTAAGAAAGGCGACGGGGATGGCGCGATTACGGAGTATCGCGAGGGGCTGCGCTTGAACCCTAATAATCACTTCGCCCATTACAGCCTTGGCCAAGCCTTGGAGCGGAAAGGCGACCGCCAGGGAGCTCTGGGAGAATTCCGCGCGGCCTGCACCCTTGATTCCAAGAACGCCACCTATCAGAAGGATTACCAGCGCCTGTTGCGGCAGGTGAACCCATAAGGAAAAGGTAGCCGTCTTTTGCGCCTCCCCACCGGAGATTGCGAGACGTAGCGCCGCCCGGAACCTGTCCCGACTCCGTCGGGAGGGCGGCACTTCCCGTATTCGGCAATCGACATTGGCAAAGCTGAGCGCAACATGGAAGTGCCGGGCTGAAGCCCGGCGCTACGAGGAACGTAAATGGGGGAACGTACCGCATTGCAATTTCTACCGCCCGCCTCCACCGTTCCCAGCCCGCGAAGCGGGCGCGGTCATGAAGCCCACGGCGAAGCCGTGGGACCACGGTCAGGCCACAAATCACCCAGCCCCGGAGGGGCGGCGTCAGGGCATCGCCGGTCGATTCTCGACCCTGCCGTTGGCCAGACGTCGCCCCTCCGGGGCTCAGGTTGTCGCCGGTTCGGTTTTCCCACGGTTGGCACCGTGGGCTACAGGACGGCGCCCGCTTCGCGGGCTCTGAGGCAACCGGATTTGGCAAGGCTTACCTGCAACGGGAAGTGCCGGGCTGAAGAGGCTGCGGAAAAACCCTTCCGCACAGCACTTCCGTTGCCGGAAACTGCGAAGTGCGCTCATACCTTGAATCTACGGTGCGGGCGCAGCCCGCTTTCGGACTGCGGTCGCGCCAGCTACCGCTTTCCCATCTCCCCACCTATCCCACCGTAAAACGCGATGGCAAAAAGGCATAGCGCCGATTGCCTTCTTCACCGGTCGCATTGAAAATGCACCGGCATTATGAACCGTGAAAAGCGGCAGCTTCGCGGCCGCACTCCGAAAGCGCCTGCGGCGCGCCGCGCCCGGTAATCCATCACAAGGTCACTCCACAGAACGCACCGAGTCAACGGGAAACAGTGTGAAGTCGCAGCCGAAATACTTCCCCTCACACACCAGCACGCCGCGGCGCACCAGCTTGACGGGAGCATCGTCAGGAAGCGGCGCTTTGAACTTGAGCGTCGATAAAGTCTTACCCAACGGACGAATTTGCTCGGTGCCGCTGATAAATTTCACGTCCTCCACCTTCCCCCCGGGCGCGATCAGCACAAAAAACTCCGCGCTGCCCTCCAGGGTGGACACCTTGCCGAGTTCGGTCCGCCGCAATTTCGACAATTCCTCGGCCACACTTTCCTTCCCGGTATCGGAAGGCACGTAACCCCCGCGACGCGTGACGGGGGGCGCGGAGTCGTCCCCTCCGGTCGATCGGTCCGCCAATGCATTTTGATGGCTTGCCGCTGCCTGCTTCCCCTGCTTTTCATAAATCTGGGCCAGGTGTTCTCCCACCACCTGGCTCTGCTCCAAGTTCCACGACGCTTCCAGATACTTTTGCGCCTTGCTGAAGTCTCCCTCCCGAAAATGCACCCAGCCTAGTGTGTCCCAGAAACTGGCGAGTAGCGTCATGCGATTCAGATCAGCCCTCTCGAGTTTGTCGAGACGCACTTTCGCGGTATCATCTTCGACCGCCCTCACTGCTCTTTCCGCATAAAGCTGCGCTTCCGGAAGGCTAAGGTTGTTATCGGCAAGGGCGTAGGCAGCGTCGTTCCAGATAACGGGATTCAGAGCCACATCTGCCGTTTTCTTCAGCAGCGTCTCCGCCTTATTGGGACTCCCGGCGCCTATGTAAGCGTTGGCTAACGCGATGTTCAGGGAGGAACTCGTCTTGTTGACCGCCACCGCAGCTTCGAAGTGGGGTACCGCCTCACCATAGCGCTTGAGGTTCAGCAGAATCGTTCCGAGGTTGGCGTGCGCATCACTGTTGTTCGGATCCTGCTTTAGAAAATCCTGCCATAAGGAGATTGCCTCTTGGGGGCGGCGCAAGCTCATGTAGGCATCGCCGAGCAGCCTGTAAGATCGAGCATCTTTGGGACCAAGTTCAATGGCCTTGTGAAAGGCGGTTAGTCCCTCTTCCGTCCGGCCCTGCGCCAGCCGCACACTGCCGAGGCCCAACCAAGCGTCCACGTAATGGTCGTCCAACTTGAGTGCCTGCTCCAGTGAATTCGCGGCACTATACAAATCATGCCGGAGGAGAGCCGCCTCCGCATCCTGGAAGAGGCCCTCGGCCGCCGGGTTACCGGAAGGGGTGAAAACGGGCGGTGGCATTTCACCGCTTAGTTCGGTGTACCGCCTTTGGCTGGCGCTTACGGCATTCTGGAAGGACTTATAATCGCTCAGAGCGGAAAGAGGTACCTCGCATTGCTTGATGACCAGGCGAGCTTCGGCCATGAAAACTCCATCGTTGAAAGCGTAGCTCGAGTGATACTCGGCGAAGTCTCGCACGAGATCAACGCCCTTCAGCAAGGTGGGGGTGTAGCCCTGGGGAAGCGTCACTTTGGCGAGCCAAGTGAACTCCTGAACCGCCCCCAACAGAATCGGTTGCGTCCGTTTCTCTTCTTCTTTGATGTCGGGAAAGCTGAGAAAGCCAAGCGGCGCCATGATGCGGTTTGGCCAATCGGGATAATCTCTGCGAGTGTATTGGTAAGTGATGCCGTAGGGCGCATTTGTCAACTCGGGCGAGTCCGCCTTGACGTCGCTCAGGTCGCCACCAAATCCATCTCCCTGAGAAATAACCTGAGCGAGGTCTTTCCACTGTAACTGGGGCGTCTGGCGAAATAGCGTACGCACCAGCAACTCTGTATCGCCTCGATAGATACGGTGCACAATGCCTACTAAGATCCCATTGTTTCCAAGCTTGGCGTCAATCTCGTAATGTTGAAAACTTCTGAAAGGCGGGTTGGCCGGCGTGGTCACTAGCAAGGGTGGTGCGGCGCTGGGAATCACCAAAGCCTGCTTATCCCTAAGAGCAAATGCCAAGAAGCCGAAGGGTGCGACTTCCGTTGTGGTATCCAGCCAGATGAGCTTGTCGCCGTTCGGCGTCTCCGGCACGGCGGTGATGACGTGGTCAAACTGCCCCGGCGACGGCACCTCAGGGTCAATGTGGCGCGATGAGTTCATCAAGGCCGGGAAAGCTTCGATTCCTCCCGCTCGCAGTAATGAGGCGAGCAGGGTGTGCTTATCTTTGCAATCGCCGTATTCGTTCTTCAAGACCTCGACGGCGGCATGCGGCTGGTAGCGCCCGATGCCAAACGAGATGCCGATGTAGCGAAAGTGCGTGGATACGTAGCTGTAGAGGGCGCGCACTTTTTCTTCGCGCGTTGTGGCGTCGCGGGTCAACTCGGCAGCTTTGGCGCGAATCTCCGGCGGCGGTGCTGCCTGCTCCTGCTCGAGCCCGTTCCACCAACGGCCTACTTCTTTCCAACTCTGGAACGTGCTGACCAGAATCGCCGGCGGCGGAAATTCGCGCCGCGGTTCGTCGTCTTTCTTGGTTTCCCGGTTCGCGGTCTTCCAGGTATAGACGCGCCGTTTTCCCTCTTCCGCAATCGCCGGCTTCAGGTCCTGCCCCTTTACCTTGACCTCGCGATCCTTCGGCACGTTCACTTCCACCTCTTCGTCGAGCACGATCGCCGTCTTCTCGAAGTCATAACCGAACCCGAATTGGTTGACGATGAACGGTGTGTGGAGGCGTATCGTGACCTGATATTCGAGGACGTCGCCGACGCCCAGCCCTTTCACCGCCACGTGCTTTTCGTGGTAATCGCTGTACATCGGCGCGGCGCGCGTGATCTCCGAAGTCACGTCTTGCGCGCTATCGGCGGGCGTCTCCACCAGCGTCCCGTCCGCCTTGCGCACGCGCACGTAGCCAATCTCCACCTGCTCGTTGGTGCTGCTGTAACCGGCCGCAATGACGCCCCAATGCTCGACGCCCGCCTGCGACTGCACGCGCACGGTGCTGGAGGTGGCGCGGCTTCCCGTGCCATCGTTTTCAAACGTGGCCACCGTGCGGAGCTTCTCGATGATGAAGGCTTCTTTGGAGTAATCCGAATCGGCTTTGGCGCCGCCCGCGGCGGGAGCCTGTCCGCGCGCGCCCGCAGCGGTCAGGAAGATGACCATGGCCAACGCCACCGGCTTCCAGCCGCCTTGCTTTGTGTTCTGGTTGGAACGTTCTGTCCGCGATGTTCCATCGTCCGATGCGTCCATTGTTCCCACCAATAATCTTGGACAAACCAAATTGAGATTCTCACTTTCTGGGCGCAAAAGTACACCTGACCGCTCCTGAAAGCAAGGTGCAGACGCGCATTGTAGACGCGTATCTGACACGCGATTTTCCGCGTATATGCACGAGCGGATGGCCCCTTTTGTTGCGGCGCCCCTTGGGGCGTCCCCCGCAACCGTACGGGCACCCCATGGGGTGCCCAAAGGGGGCCGACCCGGCCCCCGTCAGGGCAGGCCCAAGGACTGCCCCTAGGCGACGCGTCGTTTGCGACCCTGCCGCGCGGTGCCACCCGCCCCCCATCCACGCCGCAAATGCACCTTGTGATCTCCCCTTGATTATCAATAACCATTATGTACTAATTGGCAAATAATCTCTCGCAAGGAGGCGTCCTATGACCAAGGGCCCCCGTCTCATATCCTTTTTGCTTGTGTTGCTTCTGCCACAGGTGTTGCCGATGTTTGCGGCGGACCCCAACCCACCTTCCGCCGAAGATAAACCCCTGAACATCCTCTACACCGGCCGATTGTTTGGATATTTTCGTTTGCCGGCGATTCAGCGGGGTGACCGCCCTCCAGGCGTTCCACCGTGCCAAGTCCCTAATCCACTCGATCCGAATAGTAATCTCAGTACATTTGGGCAACAGCTTATGGATTCCCTAGCTTCATATCATTACAAAAATCGCATCCTCGTGGGGACCGGAGATAATTTTTCACTGTACCTCCCTTCCCGAATCCTCCAGCCGCGCCCGGAGGGGGTACCCAGCGAAAATCATTACAGCAAGGACCAATTCTACTGGGACTGGAGCGACAAACCAGTGAGCCCAAAATTCGCGGGGTGGACGCACCCCGGATGGGTTCCAGACCGCGACCATTCGATCGAAGACCTAATTCAGCAGGGGCTCCAGGTCATCCCGACTGATAATGTAGGGTGCATGTTGGCATATGCCGGTTACGACGCGATTGTTCCCGGCCGGCACGATTTCTATTACGGCCCGGAGCGTTTGCGCGCTCTCGCGCGCCTGCTTGCTTCGATGCCAAGAGAGGATTCACAAAAAAATGACACCCACCTTCATCCCGTTCAAATGCTGGCTGCCAATCTTCTCATCAATACTTCCTGGGTGAGCGGGCATAGTCCAATTCCTGACAATCTAAAGGCGCCACTCCCCTTCAGGATTGATTCGAAGGACAATCCGAAAATCGCCTTTCCCAAGGACGGCGAGGAGGTGTTACCTTGGCTCTCTCGTGTCGAATTGAACCGCGATGAATCCGGTGAAACGTGTCCAACTGTCAATTCATCAAAAACCCAATGCCTGGTTACGGTTCTGGGCCCGGATGACACGCCCGATCAGAACGATGGGGCCGCCACAACCGACGGTAAGATCATGAGCGTGGATGTCTCGCACGCCAGAGGGTGCTGGGCTTCCGGTCCTTTAGCATCGGCGGAGACGAACCTGACAATCACCGTGAATCCCTCGTGCAAGCAATTAAATGAAATTGGAGAGCCACCCAAGAATCCTGCAAATACGATTCCATGCCCCCCCAATCAGACCTGCCAGGCCGTGACCCAAATCAGCAGAATAGCAGGGCCCTGCAATGATTCTGCGCAAGCGGCCCCGGGGGGCGTTAAACACACCTGCCTTATCTTGGACCCCATCAAGCCCCTGCAACCCGGCAGCTACAAGCTATGCTTCTGGGATAATGCCCCCGCGAAGAGCTCCTCGAAGAGTAAAAGGCAAGACCTTCGTCCCGTTTGCAACCGCTTTACGGTGGCCACCCCCTTCTTCCAGTTTCATGGAGATTCACCAAAACCGCCCGACACTGACGGACAGAAACTACCACCACCGGACAGTCATGCCGAAAAAGGACACCTGCCCGACGCAAACGGGCATTTCGACTATCAAGTTGACCCCGAGCCCTTTGTGGTGAAAACAGTGTGTTGCGATTCACAGACCGTAGCCATCTTTGGGGTAGTCGATCTCAACCTGGAGCAACAGGTCGGCGCACTCAACTCTGGGTGGCGGACGACCAAGAAGCTTCCCTCGAATCCAGATAAAGCCTCAAAATCCTTAAGACAATATCAAACTGCCATCAAGATAGTCGATCCGGCGAAATCCCTCACTCAGCTCATGGATTATTTGGGCGATTGCGCCAACCAGAATTTGAATTCCGAAAAAAACGATTGCTACGGCGCTCCAAAACGGGCACCCCAAAAGGGTTTCGCCGACCAAAAAATATTGCTGGCGCAGATGAACCCCAGTGAAGCCCGACAGCTTGCCGCGAAACTGAAGGGTAAATACCACTTCGATGTGGTCGTCACAGATCAGGATCCTGACCTTTTTACCCCCAACCAGCTTACCATCGTTGATCCCAACCTTACCCCCGAAGCCCCGCTTGACGGCGGTGCAGAGGGCACAAGTCCACCTCCAATCAAACCCTGCTGCGACATACCCTCCTTCGTAGCCATACCCCCTCCCGCGTGGAAAGAGCCCTTCGCGATGGACCCTGCCCGCCTCCTACAAGTGACTTACCTCGCGCACAACCGGTGGGAGTACCTCGTCCGCGGGGCGAAGGCGAGTCGATTTAACAAATACCCCGCTTGCAATCACTGTATCGTAGACCAGGCCACGGCCTTGTTCCCTCCGCTTCCACCCAAGGACGAAAACCCAGACGCTGTACAGAGCGGCAATTCTCCACAAGTCTCCCAAGGCTTCACCCAGCTACTGCAAAATGCAGAGTCAGCATTTAAAGGCCGGATGCCTTTGGACCTATGGAAGAAGGAGCAAAAATTAGCTGCCATTGCGGGCACTGACAAGGCCGACGGAATAAAGAATTTGGCTGAAGAGGCCTTTCAGGACGCCACACTACTCACCTTGCTTGAGCAGACTCACGCCGATGTTGCCTTGATGGAGAAACAGGACTTCTATTTTGGCGATCCGGTGGGTTGTTTGGTGGAGTGGCTGGCGAATTCTGAGGTTGTTAACACCGATTCTTACTGCGGGAAAAAAATAAGGGACATGATAGATCGCCATCAAGACCCTCTGCCGCGCTGGCAAATACTCCTCAGTGCCATTCTTTGGAAGGGCGATATTCTCACCGTCTTGCCGGTGCGCGGGAGCGTTCTTCAAGCGGTCATGACGCACTCGAAACAATATGATGAGAACGATAAGCTGGGCCTTGCCATCGGGGATGACCTTAATCGGGGATTAGTGACCCTCGGGCTGAAAGAGGATCCCGGCCAAGGCGGGTATAGCGTGAATGACATGCCGCTGGACCCAAACCGCGTCTACACGGTGGCCACCACGGACTACATCGCTCTCGGCGATACAGGATATCCGGAACTCAATGACTCCACCCTCAAAGCCGTTCCGCAGCCTCTGTATGCAAAAAGACCTTTAAACTACATCAGTAACGCGGTCTGCTTGAAAACTTCGGATCAACCGTGCCTCTGCGCGTCGACATTTAAGGCCGAGGATTACTTTGACGCATTGTCCGTCAAGAAACCGCTTGTTCTACCTCCACAAGGAACCACCTGGAAAGAGCAAATAAGGCAATGGGCTTCATGGCGAAGTGTTTCTGGCCATAATCCATCTCTTGCGGATTCAGAAGAAGGGACGCCCCCGGACCACACTCAGAAGCAACCCTGCACGGATCGGCAGCAGGGGCCGACGGCAACGGCTCAGGCTAACACCAGACCTTGTACGGCACTGCAAGAGCAGGCGCAAGAGCGGCCGAAATGGGAATGGGCGCTCACCAAGGGCAGCGTGGGGTTTACGGTCCAGCGTGACAGCGAAACACCCGCTGAACTCGCCAGTAACTTTGGCGGCGTCAGCTCAGTGCCGGCTACTGCTCCCCGCTCTCATAACTGGAATATTGACGAAGAGATGGCGTTCACGCGATCCGTCAAGTGGGCCGATTTCCTGGTTTCCCAACAAATGCTGTACACCGCCTCGTTTGCGGACACATCTTCCTTCCGCAATCCAAATCAGTCGGTCGATATGTGGGGGGTAACGGTCGGGCCGCGGTTCAATCTTTTGCCAGAGGAACGAAAGCGCCCACACTTTGCCCTGGATACGTTCCTGCATTTTGAAACACAGCCCGTCAACATTCTCGAATCGCTCAAGGTGAAGAATGGGTCCGTTCCGCTTCAGTTCTATCTTCCTCGAACCAAGAATGTGGTGGCTCAGGTCGGGCCGGGCTGGTACAACAACAAGAGCTACTTCGAAACTGGGATCGAGGGCGGAAAGGAGTTTGGGGCTTTTCGTGAGTTTGACTTCACAAACCCGGGAAGCAGCCCGATTCCCTGTTTTCCCACGGCCGCGGAGTCCTTGCCAACCTGCATTCTAGCGAACCCCTCGATTACGCCTGCTACCGGACATCAGGTACTGCAGGAGACTCGTCCCCTCTCCGGATTTTTTTGGCACAATCTCCTGCTGGTGCCCACAGGTTCACGAATCACCACATCGCTGGAGAATCAGGGAGAGATATTTTTCAATTTCTCCGGCGACAATACGACGCAAACCCGACTTCAGCATCTCTTGACGGGGAAGGTATCCTTCCAAATCTGGCCATCTCTTTCTTTTTCGCCCACGTACCAGTTGTTTCTTTATGAGAACAAAGTACAGAACAAGTTCCTCTGGCAGCAGGGAGCGATGATTACGTTAAACTATCAGTTCAGCTTCACAAATAGAGGGATTGCGGGGAGCCAGTTCCGTTACAAGAGCGCGCAAGGCCAGTAAGAGCGAATGTCGATTGCGGGCGCTGTTTTCTGGACCGCACCGCCAGAAGGTGCTTCGCACATTTTCATGTGCAGGGGGCACATGGAAAGCTGCGGTGGGTAGACCGCCGAGACGTCACCTACCTTCGTCTTCGATCAACTCCAGCCTGACCGGCCCCAGCAGGCCTGACTCCCACAGCGGTGTGTCTGGCTTGTAAACAACGTTGGTGTGCGTGTAGCGCCGGTCGGGGGGCAGCCGCGTGTCGCCGATGATGCGGTTGGGCCAGAGATTGGCCACGTCAATTTCCAGAACATTTCCAGAGGGCTTTACCACACCCGTGATCTCCACGCGGAAAGGCTTGGTCCACAACGGGCCGAGGTCTTTCCCGTTGAGCCGCACCTGCGCGACGTATTTCACCTCGCCAAGGTCGAGCGCCACCCGCGCGTGCGGCCCTTGCAGCGCGGCGGGGAGGTCAAACGTTTTACGGTAAGTTGCGGTGCCGGAATAATATTTGATTCCATCCTCGGGGCGCGTCGTCCAGCTCTGCAATTTGTCAAATTCCACGCCCGCCGCGACTTTCGCCGTAGCGCCGCCCGGAACCTGTCCCGACCCGGTCGGGAGGGCGGCACTTCCCGCACTCGGTAATCGAGATTGGGAAGGCTGCCGTGCAACGGGTGGTGCCGGGCTAAAGCCCGGCGCTACGCCCGCACCGCCCGCATTATCGATCGCCGGGCCGCCCCACTGGGGATCGAAGCTCACTCGCCACGGGCCCGCGATTTCCGCCGCAGCCGAGTAAACGGGAAAATTCCTGCTTCCCTGCCCCTGCACGTCCACGCTTATGGGCTGGCGGAAGACCACGAACAAGGAACCGTAAGGCGCGAATTCCAAGGGCACGATGGTGAGGCCGAAGATTTGCTTGAACGACCTTGCCGGCCACGAGCGTCCCGTGACCGGGTCCCACAGCTCCGGCCGCTTGCCCGACACGCGGAACGTGCACGCCGCCTGCTCATCGCGGTCATTGCGGTTGGCTACGAAATACACCTCGGCGTCGCCCTCCGTGCGGTGCAGGAAATCGAGTTTCGTTCCGCCGGCGCTGCTGAGAAAATCGAAGTCTGGGGCAATTCCCTGCTTTGCGAAAACCTCGCCCAATGGCTCGCCGGAATAAATTCGACCTTTTCCCAGGCTCCGGTCTTTTATGGTGACGCCATCGATGCCGCCCCACATTTCGTCCGCGAGGGCTTTTACCTCCGAATCTGCTCGGGGGAAACCTCCGAGCCCCGGCGGGCGCAACGGCTTGGGCCCGGAAACCACTCCTCCCTCCGCCACCAGTTCGCGGATTCTGCGCAGCACCGCCGCTGACATCAGGCCATCCTCCGGCAGCACCAGGACGCGATAGCTCATCCCCGAGGGCAACGTCCAGCGCCCATCGCGGATGGTGAGGCCGCGCAGGAGGAGCTCGGAATCGATCGCATCAAAGTTGTAACCCGCTGGCAGCGCGGGGCTTAGGTATTCGTGAGAAGGCACGAACTTGGTCACGCCCTCGCCGTAAAAGTAGAGAGCGTCGGCGTCGTAATGTCCCTTTTGCAGCAGATACTGGCAGCGCGCCAAGTATTGGAAGAACCCGCGCGACTCTTCCCACCAGGTGATGTTGCGGTCGAAGTGCGTCCCGGCGCCGTATTGCCACCCCGGTTTCATGTGGAGCATGGGTTGCGCGGTATATTGGTGAAAAACCATGCGGTTCAGCCCGTCGAGGAAGGCTTGATCGCCGATGGGCTTCAGCGATTGCGGATACTCCTGCCAATGTGTCCACGCCGTGAAGGACTCCGCCTGCACGATGGGGCGGCCGTAGACGTGCGAGGCCGTGGCCACCGTGCGGATGACATTCCCCCAGGGGTTGAATTGCGACATAATGTCGGTGCCGAACCAGAACTCGCCCATGGGGATATCCATGTTGCCCACCGTGCGCAGCCCGTCGATGTGCGGGTAGGGGTAAGTGCCATAACCCGTTTCGGCTTGGACACTTACGGCGCGTGCGTGCGCGAGGTCGGCAAAGGGAATCCAGAACTGGTCGGCCATCAGGTCCCCAATCGTCCAACGAAAGTCCGATAGGAAGCGGTCGGTCACGGCGCGGCTGTCGACAATGCGGCGCGCGAGGGCGGGAAGGTAGGGCAAGATGTCGTAACCACGGCGCTTTCGGAACTCGTCGCGGAAGTTTTGCGACCACGTGGGCTGCTGGCCGTGCACGTCGGCACCCAGTTCGTAACTGTCAATGTGCAGGTACTTCAGGACGTGCGTTCCCGAGGCCTTTTCGTCGGCGAGCACAGGCAGGGCGGTATGGACAAAATGGCTCTCGATGCCCGCGTGGTCCAGCATGTCGGCCTCGTAACCGCCTTGCGTGTTGCGCGAGGTGCCGCGAATCATCTGCCCCTCAAGCGTGTATCCGAAGCGCAAAATCGTCCATCGGCCGGGCGGAATGTCCCACTTGATGCGCCCGTCCGCGTCTGTAACTGCCGTGAGATCAATGACCTCCTTCGAGCGGCAGTCCACGGCGCCGTCGTCAGGGTATTCCTCTTCCAACGCGGAGGGCCCTTGGCGCGGATAATCCCAAAAGCTGCGATTGCCGGACTTGAACCACCACCACTTGATGCCGCGACGCAGAACCGGCTCGTCCCCATGGCGCAGCAGAGCGACTTCCGCCACCTGCACGGGCGTGCCGTAAGACGACATAATCGCAAGCCGAAAGTGCTTGCTCTGGACGGGGGGAAAGTCCACGCGCTGGGCTTGGCCCTTTTCCATGGTGAAACGGCACACCGGACTGAATGTCCGCCCGTCCTCCGACACCTGAAGCTCGCACTCGCGCGGTCCGCCATTTGGGCCTGGGATTAAATACAAACTGGTAGCTTTTAATGGGTTGTCAAGCAAAAATTCGAGCCAAGCGGGGTTGCTGGAACTAATTGCCACATTCGCGGAAGACCAATAAGTTTCCGGGTCGCCATCCGCGGCGTCCTGCGGATAGAAATTCCACTCGCCCACATAGCCCTGCAGAGTCGAACTGGCCGTTACCCTTGCCGGAGTCACCGGGCGCGTGGCCTTTTCCGGAATCGCCAGCACGGCGACATCGTGATAGTAGTTGTCCACGATGGGCGGCAGGGGGAGAAGCTGGTCAAGCTTTTGCGCGCCGTCCAGCTGCAACTCCGAGTACACCAGCTTCTTGTTGGCCTGGTCGGGAGTGATCCACGGGCCGCCGCTATCCCAGCCATCGCAGAGGTCGATGCTCACCGTCATCCCCAGGCGGGCGGCCTCGCGCAGCGCGTGCTGGAACAGCGCATGCCATGGCGGGCTGAAGAACTGCGCGCCCGCGGGAGTGTGGTCATCGCCGGCTTGGAAAACCAGCACGCCATTGATGCCCTGCCGTTTCATCTCCTCGAGATCTTTGGTGATGCCCTCCCGCG
>Ga0326728_10003482_pt1 | contig 48694 bp, 41 predicted proteins | sample MB3enrmetagenome_FD_207602 | JGI IMG/M metagenome (GOLD analysis project Ga0326728, IMG submission 207602) | Lab enriched peat soil microbial communities from McLean, Ithaca, NY, United States - MB31MN | ecosystem: Environmental > Terrestrial > Soil > Wetlands > Peat | place: USA: New York... | reverse complement strand
CCAGGCGGCGCACCGCCGCCAACTTGAACTCTTTCGTGAACTTCCTTCGAGACAGACTCATGGCTCTCTTCTCCATTCAATGAAATTTGAGCCTTAACTGGTTGTCTCAATTTTGGGGGCCACTCCACCAGACACGTTCACTCCCTCAAGTGGAGAGTCAAAGATTGCGACCGCTTGGAAGACAAGCTTGAACGCATGACGATCGAGGCGAAAGTGGAGAAGAAACAGCTCAACATTACCACTGAGAATCTATTTGAGAGGGTCAACGATCTCGCCGGATGCCGAATTCTTCATCTCTACACAAAGCAGTTCAAGGCAATTCACGAATGCTTGAGTCGCCTCTTCGGTGAGTATAAATACGAGCTGATTGAAGGCCCAATCGCAAGGACCTGGGATGACGAGAGTCGGACTCTTTTTGCTCAGATGGGTATCACGACAAAGGAGAGCCCGTCACTTTATACTAGCGTGCACTACGTGATAGCTCCGAATCGAAGGACTCGCATAACGTGCGAGATCCAAGTTCGAACTCTGGCGGAGGAGCTGTGGGGCGAGGTCGACCACACAATCAACTACCCCTATCAGTCCGAGAGCCTAGCCTGCCGCGAACAGATCAAAGTGCTCGCGCGGGTGACATCAAGCTGCACGCGCCTTGTAGACGCGATCTTCAGTTCCCATGAGGACCACGCGAATCGGGCTGCACAGCTTGTGGCCACCACAAAACGCCACGAAGTCCGGCGGACTCCGCGCAAACGAAAATAGCTGCATGCCACCGCCGCCGGAGCATCCAAGTCCGGCGCTTGCGCTGCGTCGGTCTCCCCGCCCTACTTCAGTTCCGGGCTCGTGGCCGTAGCCGGGTCCTGCGCCCAGTTTTGACGAATGGTCATGTTCTGATCCGAGAAGAACGTGCGCCGGCCGGTGCTGTTATACACCTTCGGATTGGCGTTGATGGTGTAGCCGTTGGGCGTCGCCGTCAGCGTGAACAGGTAGCCGTCTTTATCCCCCGTCGCCAGCGAGGTGGGGATCAGATCCGCCGCCTGTGCGTTTGGTCCACCGCTGGCTGGCGGACCGAGCTGCGACAGCGTGGTAGCGTAGGTCCCGAATTGCGACATGTACTGGGTCTGCGCGCTGTGGAGAGTCCTGATCGCCTGGATCACCGCCACCTCGTGAGCGTTCATCTGGGCGACGTTGAACCTCGGGAGGGCGAAAGTGAGAATGATCAGAATGATCGCGATGACGATCAGCAGCTCAACCAGCGAGAAGCCCGCGCGAGCGCACCGCCTTCTTTTGTCCATCACTGCTATATTATGACGCGCCGGACGCCGCCCGCGTGCACCCGGTTGGGCCGCCGGACATGCGGCGCCAGCCGCGTTCTCGTTTGGCACCCCCAAAACGCGGCTTTCGCCGCATGTCCGGCGGTATCATGTTTATCCATGCCACTTCACCGACTTGCCTGTGTCATCGCGCTGACAACCGGCTTGCTCCCGGCCCACGCCGCCCCGGCCCAGACAGCCACCCCGGACCAGCGCGCGTTCGCCCGCGACCTCCTCCGCGAGCTGATTGAAATCAACACAACGGACTCGGCCGGCGACATCACCCGGGCGGCCGAGGCCATGGCCGCGAGGTTCCGCGCCGCCGGTTTCCCCGAAGATGACGTTCGCGTTCTCGCGCCGGCGCCTCGCAAGGGCAATCTGGTGGTCCGGTTTCACGGTACCGGCGCCTGCCGGCCCGTCCTCTTCAATGCGCACCTCGATGTGGTGGAGGCGAAACGCGAGGATTGGAGTGTGGACCCGTTCCAATTCACCGAGAAGGGCGGCTGGATCTACGGCCGCGGCAGCACCGACGACAAGGACGGCGACGCCGCGCTGGTGGCCGATTTCATCCGGCTGAGGCAGGAAGGGTTCCGGCCGAAGCGCGACCTGATTCTGGCGCTCACTGCCGACGAGGAAACCGGCGGTCCGTACAACGGCGTGGACTGGCTGCTGCGGGAGCACCGCGACCTGATCGACGCCGAGTACTGCATCAACGAGGACTCGGGCGGGGGCGTGCTCAAGGACGGCAAGCGCCTGGTGTATGAGGTGCAGGCGGCCGAGAAAACGTACCTGACCTTCACGCTCACCACCACCAGTCCGGGTGGCCACAGCTCGCGCCCGGTAAATCAGAACGCCATCTATGAACTGGCCGAGGGCCTCGGGCGTCTGCGGGATTACAGTTTTCCGATCCGCCTGAACGACGTCACGCGGTCGTACTTCGAGCGGCTGTCGCACCTCGAGACCGGACGCATGGCCGAGGACCTGCGGGCGGTGACCGGTGCCGCGCCGCCGCCGGAGGCGATCGCCCGGGTCTCCGCCAACGCCTACTACAACGCCGTCATGCACACCACCTGCGTGCCCACCATGCTCAGCGCCGGGCACGCCGAGAACGCTCTGCCGCAACGGGCCACGGCCACGGTGAATTGCCGTCTGGTGCCCGGCGATACGGAGGAAGACGTTCAGCGCGCCTTGCAAAGCGTGGTGGCGAACCCGAACATTCGTATCGCTCCGGTGGACCACGCGCATCCCAGCCCGTTCTCGCCCGTGGATGGTCCGGTGCTGAAGACCATCGAGCGCGTCAGCAACGAAATGTGGCCGGGAGTTCCCGTGCTGCCGGTGATGGAAACCGGCGCCACCGACGGCCGGGCGATGCGCGCGGCGGGCATTCCCACATGGGGCGCGACGGGCGTGTTTCAGGATCCGGCGGACATTCGCATGCACGGGCGCGACGAGCGCATCCGCGCCGATGCGTTCGACGAACACGTCGAATTCGTCTACCGGCTCATCAAGGCTCTGGGTGACGACTGTCCGGGCCGGTAGCGGGGAATTCGGTGACGGGCACCGGAATTCCGCAGGTTCCCGGTGCGGGAATTCGGTGCCCGTCACCGAATTAGCAGGATACTTGAGGCATGGAGTACGTCAATCTCGGATCGGCCGGCCTCAAGGTCTCGCGGCTCTGCCTGGGCACCATGACCTACGGCTCGAAGCGCTGGCGCGAGTGGGTTCTGGACGAGGAGGAGAGCCGGCCGTTTATCCGGCGCGCCCTGGAGCTGGGCATCAACTTCTTCGACACGGCGGACATGTACTCGATGGGCGCCAGCGAAGAGGTGCTGGGACGCGCGTTGCGGGACTTCGGTCCGCCGCGCGACCGCGTGGTCATCGCCACCAAGGTATTCCACCCGATGAGCGACGACCCCAACCACGGGGGCCTCTCGCGCAAGCACATCCACCACGCCATCGACGACAGCCTGCGGCGCCTGGGGACCGACTACCTCGACCTCTATCAGATTCACCGCTTCGACTACCACACCCCCATCGAGGAAACGCTGCGCGCGCTGGACGACGTGGTGCGCGGCGGGAAGGCCCTCTACATCGGCGCGTCCTCGATGTTCGCCTGGCAACTCGCGAAGATGCTGCACACGTCGGACCGTCACGGTCTGGCGCGATTTGCCACCATGCAGAACCATTACAACCTGATCTATCGCGAGGAAGAGCGCGAGATGATTCCGCTGTGCCGCGAGGAGGGCCTCGGCATCATCCCGTGGAGCCCGCTGGCGCGCGGCTTCCTGGCCGGGAATCGCCGGAAGGAAGACTTCGGCGAGACCGTCCGGGCGAAGACCGACGAGTACGCGAAGATGCTGTACTATCAGCAGTCGGACTTCGCGGTAGTGGATCGTGTTGGCGAGGTGGCGCGGAAGCGCGGCATCCCTAATGCGCAGGTTGCGCTGGCGTGGCTGTTGCATCAGCCCGGCGTGACGGCGCCGATTGTGGGCGCAAGCAGAATGCACCATCTGGACGACGCCGTCGCTGCGCTCAGTGTGAAACTCGATGCGGAGGAACTGAAGGCGCTTGCCGAGCCCTACCGGCCCCATGCGGTGCTGGGGCACCCGTGAAATTCGAGTCTCCGGACCACTCCCTCGCGCTCGTGGCTCAGTTGCCGAGCCGCAACGGTAAGGGACCGGTCCGCGGCCTCGAAAAGGCCGGCGCCGATGCTATTCCACGTCGGCCCAGGCTTTGCCGTCTTTGTAATGCAGGGTAACTTTGGAAATCTCTTTGAGGTTCAAGCTCTCCCACTCAACGCTGTGGCCTTCCGAGTCCTCAATCTTCAGGTCCCAATGGGTGGCCGTTTCATGGCGGCTGAACGTGATATCCAGGGTTTCTCCATCCGCGAGCGTGTCCTTCCCGAGAATGTCCTCTCCCCAGTCGTCGGAGCTGTGGGGAGCTACAAAGAGCTTGTGAATCTCCACCCCGGTTTTGTTAACCACGGTAAAGTCTTGTTCGCCCGCTACAGCGGCGGTAGCGGCCAGAAGCCAGATCCCGATTACGGCGATCAGGCTTAGAGTCATTGTTCTGATGGTTGTTCTTTTGTCGATCCGCACTCACTATTCTCCTTGACTATGGTCCCCTGCCAACTGCGCGATGTCAATTCCTCCTGCTGGGCAGCGGTACTACTTGAGATGCGCTGCACAGCAGGAGGGTGCGGGTTTTCTGGTTCTCCTGGCGCCTCTCGCGCGGGCTCAGGATAACTACGAGATCCGGGTCTGCGGCGCCCATACCGTAGCACCGGGACGGACCATGTGGAGCTGCGCCGGCCGCAGTCTGGCCGCAGGCAGTCCGGGACACGCGGCGGCTGTCGTCGCCTGTCCGCTCAGCCAAGTTACAATATGAACAGGTGGGGTCTTTCCGAATATGCATCGCCGCGGGATTCCTGTGTCTCTGTGCAGCCGCAACCAGTCTGCCCGCGCCCAACAACGAATCTGTCGACGCGCTGATCGAGTCCGGCCATTGGAAACGGGCCCGGCAGGCGGCGGAGGTGCGTCTTAAGGCCAATCCGAACGATGCTCAGGCCCACGCCTGGCTGTCCAAGATCAAATCCGGCTTTGGCGACCTGGAAGGTTCCATCGACGAGGCCGAGCGCGCCGTCGCACTCAACCCGAACAGCGCGGCATTCCATGGTCAGCTTGCGGAAGCCTGCGCACTGATGGCGGATCGGTCCTCGGTGCTCAAGGGCCTCCTTTACGCGCGGCGCATGAAGAAGGAAATCTCCGCGGCGCTGGCCCTCGATCCGAATCATGTCGATACGCTGCTGGTGGAGATGATGTACGCGTGGAAAGCGCCGGCAATGGCCGGGGGTGACCGCGACCGTGCCTGGCAGATCGCCGCGCACATTGGCCGGGTCTCGCCGGTCTGGGGTTACCTGGCTCGGGCGCGCCTGGCTCAGGAAGAGGGCAACGACAAAGAGGTGGAGACGGCGCTGCGGAAAGCCGTGGAGGCGGACCCGTCGTTTTACCGGGCGCGCCTGGCGCTGGCACGCTTCTATTGCTGCAGCGCGCAGCAGAAGCGCTACGCCCTGGCCGAACAGGTCGCCCGGGAGGCCATTACTCTGGACCCCTCCAACGCGGGTGGCTGGGAGATTCTGGCGCGCGTCTACGCGGCGCAAGGACGAGGCGCCGAACTCAACGATGCTCTCGCGCGCGCCGAGAGCGCCGCGCCGGACGACCTCACGCCGTACTACGCCGCCGCCAGCGTGCTCTTCGAAACCGGCCGGGATTTCGCGCACGCGGAACAGTATCTGTGGCGATACCTTGGCCAGCAAGTGGAGGGACGTGAACCTTCCTACGCCGAAGCGTGCTGGTTGTTGGCCGAGTTGTTTGAGCACGAAGGCCGCAAGTCCGACGCGGTGCGCGAGTTGCGGGCAGCCATCCATCTGGATCCGAGTTTCGAGCCGGCGCGCCGCGACCTGTACCGCCTGCGGCACTCCTGATGTTCGTCTTCGCGCAGGGTCGACGCTGCCTGGCGGGAGGCGGCCTGAGAGGCCGTCGCAGGCTCGACCACAGGCGAAGGACGGATGCCGACCTTATCTGCGGATAAGGAGACCACTGCGGCTTCGCCCCTGGTCGAGCCTGCCCCACGTACTACACCTCGATCGGGATATCCTGCCAGAATTCGGCGATGGGCCGGCCTTTCCACAAGCGCTCATAATTCGCCGCCGCGCAGAATGACCGCGAGCGCATGCGATCGATGTAGACAACGCCGTTGAGGTGATCGATTTCGTGCTGCAGGATGCGCGCGTACCAACCCTCGGCGAGGATGGTCACCAGCTCGGCTTTCTCATTGAGACACTCCACGTGCACGCGCCTGGCCCGCGGGACGATGGCGGTAAAGCCGGCCAGACTCAGGCAGCCTTCGAAGAATTCCTGGGAATCCGGCTCCAGAATGGCGCACGTGGGGTTGACCAGCACGTGGAATGGCACGGGCTGGCGGCCGCGCTCGGCAATCTGTTCCGGCGAGAGCTTATCGAGGTACTCCGCGCGATCCTCGATCACGGCAAGCTGCAGCGGGACGCCCACCTGCGGCGCGGCCAGGCCCACCCCGGGCGCCGCGTGCATGGTCTCGCGCATGTTGGCGATCAGCTCCTCAATGGCCGGGCTGGCAATCTCTTCGCGGGACAGCGGGCGGGAACGTCTCCGTAGTACCGCGTCGCCAACCTGCACGATGTCGAGTATCATTACTCGAACTCCACCTCCGGGCCGGCCTGATCGCGCCCCACTCGTCCGATCGCGATGGCGGCCTTGAAGTAGTTCTCGCCGCGCACCGGCGAGCCGAACATGCGCCGCAACATGGCGATTTGCCCGGTGTGCGTGAGCGCGTCGGCGACCGGGCCCGAAAACAACCTGCCGGCACTGTTGCCGAGGGGAGCGCCGGAGGCCAGCCGTCGATCGAAAGCCTCCAGTGCGGCAAAGAAGCGAGCCACCTCTTCCTCCCACGGGAGTGGAACCGAGTCGCGCCAGGCGTGGCCGCCATCGGCAAGAGCGAGCGCCCAATCGAACAGGTCGCCCATGTGGGCGAGGATGCGGGCGGGAGTGCGCGTGGTTTCCGAGGCGCGAAAGCCGGCGAATTCCGCGGGTGCCCCGCGGAGCACTTTGGCCGCGCGATAAGCCAGCGTGGCCACGGTGTGCCGAAGCATGGAGACGGCGGCGTGCGGTTCAGAGGTTTCAGGCATGGTCACGTTGAAAGCCCTCCAGCTCGTCCGCTTCACCGTCGCTCAGGCGAAAATCGAGCGCGGGGAGGACGCCCTTTGCCTGATCGGCCGAACGCATTCCCACGATGGCCGCCGTGACCGCCGGGTGGCGCAGCGTCCACGCCACCGCAACCACGCCCGCGGACACGCCGTGCCTGGCCCCTATTCTCTTCAGCAATCCGGCGAGCTCCAGATTGCGCGACAGCAGCGGCTCGTTGAACGCGGCCACGCGGCGGCGGAAATCGTCTTCGGGCATCGCCTGCACACGCTCCCGGGTCATGGCGCCGGTGAGCAGGCCCGACTTCATCGGCGAGTACACGATGACGCCGATGCCGTTCCGTTGGACGAACGGCAGGATCGATTCCTCCACGTCGCGCGTCAGCAGGTTGTAGGGAGGCTGCAGCGAGTTGATGGGCGCGATGCGCCGCGCGCGTTCCATCTGCGCCGCGTTGAAGTTGGAGACGCCGATCCAGCGGACCTTGCCCTCTTCCTTCAGGCGCGCCACCGTCTCCCAGCCTTCTTCGATGTCCTCGTCCGGTTCCGGCCAGTGGACCTGGTAGAGATCGATAACGTCGAGCTTCAAGCGCCCGAGACTGGCCTCCACTTCCCGGCGGATCGAATCGCGCTTGAGGTTTCGGCTGATCTCTCCCCGTTCGTTCCACACCAGTTCGCACTTGGTGAATACGTACGGTTTACGGGCGATCCCGTGGAGCGCCCGGGCCACCACTTCTTCGGAGTGTCCGAGACCGTACACCGCGGCGGTGTCGATCCAGTTCACACCGGCGTCGAGGGCGGTGCGAATGGCGGCGATGGATGCGTCATCGTCCTGCGGACCCCACGCGAACTGCCAGCCTCCGCCGCCCATAGCCCAGGCGCCCACGCCGATGCGGGTGATTTCCATGTCGCTGTTTCCGAGCTGTTTGGTCTCCATAATGTTCGATTGTACAGACGCCGGGCGCGGGCGGGGAGTTAGCCGGAAACCGCTTGCTCACGCGCGCGGCTCGGTACCGAGCGCGGACGAAAAAAGGGCCCGCGAACGGGCCCGGAGTTCTTTCCAGGAGAAAAGAACGCGCTATTCGTAGTGCAGCGCTTCGAGCGGATCCACGCGGGCCGCCCGGCGCGCCGGAATCAGCACCGCCACCAGCGCAACGGCCAGCATCAGCAGCGGCACGCCGATGAAGGTGAGGGCATCGGTGGCGCTCACGCCGTACAGCAGGCTCGCGGTGAAGCGCGACACGGCGAACGCAATGGCCAGGCCGGCGGCGACGCCGATCCCCGCCAGCAACAGCCCCTGCCCGGCCACCATGCGCAGTATGCCGCGCGGCTGCGCGCCCACCGCCAGGCGAATGCCAATCTCTCTGGTGCGAGCTCGCGCGGCGTAGCTCATCACGCCGTACAACCCCAGGGTGGCCAGCACCACGCCCACCAGACCGAACACGCCCAGCAGCGTTGCGCACAGCCTCGGAAGCAGCATCGACTTGTTCACGTGCTCGTTCATGGTCTCGATGTTGAACACCGGCAGATTGGGATCGAGCGCGCGAATCTGGCTGCGGACGGCGTGCTCGAGCTGCCCCGGCGGCGTGCTCCCACGCGCGATCACCGAGATGCCGAAGAAGCTCATGGCCTGCTCGGGTCTCGGTTCCAGAAAGAGGAACAGGCAGGGCTGGCTGGCCTCGCCCAGGGTCCTCGATTTCGCGTTCTTCGCCAAGCCGATAACCTCGTACTGTTCCTTGTCCGCTATGCCCTGGACGGAGATCTGCTGCCCGAGGGGATTGTGGCCGGGGAACAGCCGCCGCGCCAGTTCTTCATTCAGGACCGCCGTGGCGCCGCTGTCGCGATGCGGGTCGAACTCGCGCCCGCGCAGAACCGGGATGCCCATGGTCCCGAAGTATTGTGCGCCAACGTTGTAGACGTCCGCGACCGCGCGCTTCGAGCCATCCTTCCCGTTCGCAGTCACATCGAAACTGACCTCGGCCATGCTCAGCGGAATGCTATCGACAAAGCTGACGGATCTCACCCCAGGCACAGCGGAGACGCGCTCGCGGATCTGCGCGAGAAACTGGCGGCTCTTCTCCGGCGAGTAGTGGTTCAGCTTCGGGTCGAAGGCCATGAAGGTCACGCCATCGGTGCGCATGCCGAGGTCGATGGAGGCGGCGTTCTGCAGGCTGCGCAGGAACAGCCCGGCGCACACCAGCAGCACGAGCGATAGGGTCACCTGCACCACCACCAGAGCGTTGCGCAGACCGAAGCGGCGCAGTCCGCCGAGGCCGCCGGTCTCGTTCTTCAGCCAGGTGGTAAGGTCCGGGCGCGTGGCGCGCAGCGCCGGGACCAGACCGAACACGATTCCCGTCCCCACCGCCAGCACGGCGGTGAACAGGACCACCCGCAGATCCGGTCGGAACACGAAAGCGATGGGTATGGGCAGCGGCAGCTTGAAACTCGCGATGGCGGACACGGCCATCCAGGCGATCAGAAAACCGAGCGCCGCGCCGATCAGCGACAGCAGCACGCTTTCGGTGAGCAGTTGCCGCACCACCCGCCAGCGGCTCGCGCCGACGGAAAGACGAATGCCGATTTCCCGCCTCCTCGTTGTCGCGCGCGCCAGCAGCAGGCTGGCCACGTTCACGCAGGCGATCAGAAGCACCAGCCCCACCACCACCGAGAACACGGCGAAGATTCCCACCCCGGCCTGGTCGAGGCCCCCAGGGAGTCCTCCCGCGCCAGCCAGCGTGAGCGGCGGCAGCTTCTCGCCCTTGTGATACGCGCTGTCAATTCGCCGCTTGATCACGTTCAGCGCCGCCGTGGCCTGGGTGCGCGAGACGCCGGGCTGCAGCCGGCCGATGAGCATGAGCAACTGGGCGCTGCGGTCGTCCTTGAACTTGTCCATGGGCAGATCCGGCATGAGCTGGCTGGTCATGGCCAGCGGCGCCCAGAACTCCGGCACGAAGCCGCGGTCGGCGCCATGAAACTCGGGCGCGGTGACGCCCACCACCGTGTAGCGGGTGTTGTTCAGCAGGATGTCCTTGCCGGCGATGTTGGGATCGGAAGCAAAGCGCCGCCGCCACAATCCGTTGCTCAGCGCCACCACGGGATTGCGGCCGGTGGCGACATCCTCGTCGGGCAGAATGCCGCGGCCCAGTTGCATGGGCACGCCCAGCACGCTGAAGTAGTTTCCCGCGACGGTCTGGCCCCAGACGCGCTCCGGCTCTCCGGCGCCACCCACGCTGGCGGGCATGATGACGAAGTAGGCGGTGAGCCCTTCCAGCGCGGCTTTCCCCTGGTCGCGGTAGTCGAGGTAGTCGGGCCAGGCGAACGACTGGCCGGCGCCGAGGCTGACCAGCCGATCCGGCGCGCGCACCGGGAGATCGCCCAGAAGCATGGCGTTCACCATGGTGAAGACGGTGGTGTTGGCGGCGATGCCGAGGCCAATGGAAACCGCAACGGCGGCGGTGAAACCTCGATTTTTCCCGAATGTTCGCAGCGCGAACACGATGTCCTGCCGGAGGGTGCTGAGAATCTGCATGGAACGTTCTTCGGTCGCTATTCGGATTACGCAGGCGGGAACGGGGAAGTTCCGGTTTTTCAGCAGGCCCGCGAACTTCGTGGGCGGCTTCTGGTAGCCGGCGACGGTCCGACGGCGGGGTTCCGGGGCGGCGAGATTGGGTTCGTTTCGTAGTAGGGGGCACTGGCAGCCAGTGCGTGCGGTTTGCGGGGCTGGCACCGGCGTGGGCATTTATTCGGCATTCTCTGGACGTGGTGGGCATCGACAGTTCGACAGATTCCTGCCGCGGATAAACACCGATGAACGCGGATATGTCATTTGTTTTCAATCTGCGTTCATCGGCGGCCACCCTTCTTTCGCATTGTGCCAGGCGGCCCGGAATTGGGTTCGTTTTGTAATACAGGGGCACCGGCAGCCCGGACGTGCGGCTTGCGGACCCGGCGCTGGCGTGGGGGTTTATTCGGTTCGCGAGGATCTGTGCGTGAGTGCGCATGCCGCATTGACGGTAGCACGAGGCGGGCGGAAGATCCGGGGGCGATGTGCGGAAATGGCTGTGTAATGTGGCGTTTTGAATGTGTGGGTTGTCGTCAACACCATGGCGGAGCGGATGCGGCCGCAGGCGATGGCCTGAACTCGCGCTGACGGCCGTCTCCCGGTCTGGTTTTAACGGTAGGTTTTTTCCGACCTGAGCGCCACCAGTGAGACATCGAATGCCTGGGCGTCGTCTGCAATCCTAACGACCCAGTTCATGCTTCAGGTCGCCCCACACCTTGAATCGACCTTCCTTGATCTGCTTAATGCCCTGACGGGCTTTCTTCGCCTCGGCGGGGGTGGGCACGTCATCGGGATCAACGAGTCGCCTGGGCTTAATCAGCACGCCGTTCGCTTGTTTGCTGAACGCCACAAAGTCCCCTTCCTGGGTGTGGAGGGTTTCGAGCATGACGCGCGGGCCGCCAGCCCAGCGCACACACTCGTGGTGACCGACAGGAAGATGCGAGGCCGCGCTCGGTATTGTCTCGCGCGCGCTGCTGCGCGGACGGCGTGCGCTCGCGCATACTGGCGGTGAAGGCCTGAGTTTCATGTGGATTGCGGCGATTGAGCTGCTGGCGATTCTGGCGTTGTTCTGGGAAGGGCTGCGGCGGCGTTTGCAGCGCGGGTTCGAGGCGTGGCCGGGCGCTATCTGGCTGGTGGCGGCCGGTCTGGCCGGTGTGTTGTGCGCGGCTGCGGCGAGCTTCGGAACCCTCAGCCTTTCACTGGCGGCGCTGGTCACCGCCTACGTGTTCGCGCCGACGGCGTGTCTCTGTCTGGGCCGAGGGAGAACCGAGGGGCGGCAGGCGGGTTGGCGTGAGATCGTCGCGATGTTGTTGCTGTGGGGGCCGCTGGAGGCGGGGGCGGGCGCATCGCTGGTGGCTCGCCCGATGCAGGGGCGGATGCACGCGGTGGCCTACGGCGTGGCCATCCTGCTGGCGCTTGCGTTGTTCCTCTTGTATCGCGAATTCCCGGGGATGAAGTACAACCTGCCGCGGCGCGTGACGGACCTGCGCAACATCGCAGTGGGGTACGTGGTGCTGCTGGTGGCTCTGATCCCCCTCGGGCTGCTCACGCATTTCATGAGCGGGCCCCATGCGTCGCACCTGTCCGCACCGCTGGCGCGCGTGGCGCTGATTTTTGTGGGAACGGCGCTGCCGGAGGAGATCCTTTTCCGCGCGCTGATTCAGAACTGGCTGATGCAACGGTTCGGGCCGGGCACCTGGACCATTCTGGCGGCGGCGCTGGTGTTCGGGTGCGCGCATCTGGACAACGCCCCGGGGCCGCTGCCGAACTGGCGGTATGGGATTCTGGCGAGCGTCGCCGGGTTCGTGCTGGGAAAGGTGTTCCAGAAATCGAGCAGCGTGACGGCGTCCGCCATCGTACACACGGCGGTGAACGCGACCAAGCATCTGTGGTTCTGATGGCCGGACTGAAGTTTGGAGGGCGACGATTAACATGCCTGTTGCGAACTTCCGCTTTTACGCGGAACTCAACGATTTTTTGCCGCCGGAGCGCCGTTTCACGGAGTTCGCGTATGACTTCCTGGATATTGCGACCGTAAAGGACCGCATCGAGTCGTTCGGCGTGCCCCACACCGAGGTCGATCTGATCCTGGTCAACGGACAATCGGTGGATTTCGTTTGCCGGGTTCAGGACGGCGACCGGATCAGTGTTTACCCGGTGTTCGAGGCGTTCGACATCGCCGGACTGACCCGGTTGCGGCCGGAACCGCTCCGCGATCCACGGTTCGTGCTGGATGTACACCTCGGCCGTCTGGCCGCATACCTGCGGATGTTGGGATTCGACACTCTGTATCGGAACCATTGCGCCGACGAGTGCCTGGCGCAGGTCTCGCGCGACGAACGCCGGATTCTGTTGACCCGCGATGTGGGTCTCCTCAAGCGCGGCTCCGTGACGCACGGATATTACCTGCGGGCAACCCAACCGCGGCAGCAACTCGCGGAAGTGGTCAGGCGTTTTGATCTGGGGCGCCTGGCAAAGCCCTTCTCGCGGTGTCTGCGATGCAACACGCCGCTGGCGCACGCAGACAAAGACCAGGTACGCCGGGAACTTCCTGCCCAGGTTGCTCTGTTGCACGATGAGTTCCTGCGCTGCCCGGATTGCGGGCGCGTTTACTGGAAGGGCGGACACTACCGCCGCATGCGGCAATGGATGGATGCCATCATCCAGGCGGCGGTGGCGACCCGTTAACGGGTGGTGCCGGAAGCTTGCCGGCATCCGCCGGTCTACTGCGAGACGCGCCTGATACGACCATGCGCTATGTGAACGTCGCTGGGTTATTCGCCGCGCGGGTTCTCCAGCCAGATTTCACGGCGACACCCCACAGCCCAATGGCACTTAACTTTCCCATCGCTGAACACCTGCACAGAGGTGTGGGGCAGGATTGTATCCTGCGCGCGGGTTTGTAACCCGCGCACGGCGCCGATTGGAAATCGGCGCGCAGGTTGCAAACCTGCCCCACATCCCGAACTGACACCCTTCCGCGTCTCCGCTGAAAGGTCGACTGCCATTGACCCCACAGCCTGCGACCTCGGCTGACAGGCGTGCAGCGGCTGTCCGCCGCCCACTTCCTCAGCGAAAGTGAACTGTCCAGCGCAGCGGTTTTCCCGGAGGCCTTTGGCCGGTCAACAGAATCTCGTTTGTCGAGCGCAACGGAGCCTGGCGGTGACCATTGACCTCCGACGCCGCAACACGTGCCAGTTCGTGCTCGGGCAACCGCAGGTGAATTGTCCAGGGTCCCGGTTTGGCCGGCGAATACCAGCCCTCGTAACCTGACGGCGATTTCACCAGGCCCAGCAGCGGCGACTGGAAGCGGTATGAATCGAGCGGGACCACCGGCCCCAACTGCACGCCGTCCGCAGTGAACGCCACCCCCAGCAGCTTCGTCAGGGCGTAAAGCGGCCAGGCGTGAGAGTGGAGATTCATCACGGGGAAAGTGGTATAGGGCAGGTATTCGGTGCTGACCGTGCCGCCGGGGTCGCTGCTCAGCGACGAGTTGATGGTGTCGGGCCCGCTCCAGGTCTCATACCATATATCCGGGTAGACCTCGGCGTGCCGGGCCAGGGAATCCCGCGTCCACTCGTCCCAGGCCATGGAGTTGTCGGAGCAGGATTCAGGGTACCGGCCCAGGGGACCGGGCTTCCGTCCCGTGCAGGCCGTCTCGGCGTCCACCAGGGCCAGAGCCCAGACCAGCCAGCCGTTCAGCGTAGGAGAAATTCCACGGTCCATTGAGGAGCCAATGGGGACGCCGAAAGCCGCGCCATCGGGCCCCGGACCCAGCACCATGGCGCCGAGCGTAGAAGGCTGGCGCAGAAGTTGATCGATGTTCTGCACGAGCACGCGGGCCTGCGGCCCCGGTAACACGCCGCCGATTATCGCCGAGGGGTGCTGGTCCAGCCAGAGCGTATCCTGACCCAGCCAGCCCAGCGTGGGGCCGAGCCAGGCTCTGGTCAGCCATTGGCCGGTCCATTGCGCGCGCGCCGCCTGACGGTGTTCTTCGGCCTTTTGTAGGACCTGCGCCGCCGTGGCCTGATCGCCCAGGAACGCCAGCAGAGTCGCATAGTAATCGAAGACCCATGCAGCCATCGCGGAGTTCATTACGCTCTCGCCTTGCGCGACGCACTCGGCCAGGTCGTTCACAGCCAGGCTGCCAACCAGACCGTCGTCCCAATCGTCATTGAGCATCCGCATCAGGGAGTGCTCGCCGGTTCCCACGTCCTGTATGAGGTGCTGGTAGCAGCGGGCCAGCAGGTTGTGAACGGTATCGGTGCTTGGGCTGGCCAGCAGCAGAGCCGGTATCTGCTGATCAAGGAAAGCGGTATCCCGCGTCGCCAGCACATACTCGCTGACCGTCCAAAGCAGCCACATCGGAAGATCGCTGGAATTGTCGAGGGCGGTCGGCATCACCGTGCCGTTGCCGACGATGGCATAGGGAATGGAGCCGTCCGCCCGCACCTCCTTCAAGGTGTAGAGGAGCACCTCCTTCATGAGCCGGGGATCGCTGAACAGGAGAGGCAGGGAATGTTGCAGGGGATCTCGAGCCGCCCCCTGGAAACCCGTCACGTACTGGTAATAGCCGCCCTGCGAGAGGATGTGCTGGTTGAAAAACGCGTCGTAAGTGAGCGCGCTGCGGACGTAATAATAGTCCCAGATGGTTTCCCGAGCCACCCAGGGTTCGGCCGGCGTATCGAATCTCAATCCACTGTCGCTCCATGCCGTGGAGGAGTCGGTCCAGACCGTCGCGGCCTTGCTTTGATATTTGCCGATCAGTTCATTGACGTCCGCTCCCGCGGGCAGATAGCCGTACAGGAAATACAGCGTGCGTTGCTCGCCGGGCCCCAGCGTGAGCGTGCGCCCCAGCGCAAGGCAGCTTGTGTTTCCCGTCGAGCTGATGTCGCCATCCAGCAGGCGGCTTATGTTCGAGAAAAGCGCCGCGCCGTCGGTGGTCACCGCGTCCGCCGGCGCATCCAACGACGCCAGAAACGTGGAAGGAGGATTGAGGTCTTCGAACGAACTCCCTGGCACGCCCTCCTGAATCGGCGTGTTCCAGGGACTCGAATGGGTGGCCCAATAGTCGACCGCGGCCTGCCACAATGCCTCCTCGCTCGCGGTCCGGCCCAGGAACTCCTTGGTCTCCAGCAGACCGGCACCGCCCGGCAGAAACTCGAACTGGTGCGCGAATCGATCACCGAATGCGTATCGCAAACTGGCGGCTTGCGCATTGTCGTCGAACGCTTCCAGATTGGAGCGATAGGAGAACTGATAGGGATGGCATCCCCAATACTCGACCCAGCGCAGATTCGCCGCCGCGGCGCTGATATTGGAAATGGTCACTTGTGAGAGCAGCACCGGGTCATCGCCGAATGGCGCTACGATTACGTGGTCGACGGAATAGAAGTTCCCGGTGACCGTCTTTCGAAAATAGCCGATGCCGAAGATTCGATCGAAGGTTACGGCGTTGCCCGGATACCACGTGCCCAGGAGTTCGCCGGCGCCCACCAGCCAGCCAAAGCCGCTGTACTGGTTTCTCTCGGGCGAGTAGACATTCAAAAACTTCGGCCCGCCTTCATCCTGTCGCACCTGAACGTGTCCATAGTTGGAAACCATGGCCACCAGCCGGTCGTTGCCGACCTGGTGCACGTGCTCGGCCGGCATCAGGATGCCCGGAGTGACCACCTGGGTGACAGCGCGTGGATCGGTGGTCTGATCGCAGGTATAGCGGAATGCCGGCAGGCCGGCCGCATCGACGATCCACTCGCCGAAGGAACCCGAGCCGTAAGCGTTCGCAGATGCGGTGTCCTGGCCCGATGCGATTGGCGCCATTCGCGGCAACACAATCGCCGATCCAAGGGCGCTCAGGAAAGCTCTGCGATGGAGTCCGCCTCCACAACAGGCCGAATATGTCACGCCACGTGGAGCATATCACAACGCGCAACCGGCAGATCGTTCGCGTATGCCTTACTGGATGTCGCCACCGTCAAGGACCGCATCGAGTCGTTCGGCGTGCCCCACACCGAGGTCGATCTGAGCACGATGAGTTCCTGCGCTGCCCGGATTGCGGCCGCGCTTACTGGAAGGGCGGACACTACCGCCGCATGCGGCAATGGATGGATGCCATCATCCAGGCGGCCCCGTTAACAGGGAACATCGGAAGCTATGCAGGGCCTGCCGCGCGCGAGAAGGCGAGCGGCGTGAAACGAAGGCCAGGGCAGCGGAGGGTGGCCCGCAATCGAGCGCACGGCCGGAGCCGCCGCCGGCTTAGGTGCCCGAAGGGCGTGCGGGCCCCGTGCCGTTCTGCTTCATTGCCGCTCGGATTCGCTCCGGGGTCATCGGCAGTTGGGTCAGGCGCGCGCCGGTGGCGTCGTAGATCGCATTCGCGAGCACCGCGCCGGTAGTGATAATGGGCGGTTCGCCGCACCCCTGCGCCGGCGTGCCCGGATTGTCGATCACCACGGTCTCGATCTTGGGAACCCACGAGAAACGCGGAATGTCATAGCTGTCGAAATTCCGTTCGAGCACTTCCCCATCCCGGAAGCGTACTTCCTCGCTCAGACTGTAGCCCAGCCCCATGGTGATGGCGCCTTCCATCTGCTGGCGCGTGCCATCGGGGTTCAGCGTGAGTCCCTCGTCGAGAGCGAGAACCACGCGCTTCACCCGCACTCGCCCACTGGCGCCGTCCACCGTCACCTCGGCCATCGCGGCCACGCGCGTCTGCGAGTAGACGCCGCAGGCCACCCCCACGCCACGTCCGCTGGGAGCCCTGGACGGTTTCCAACCGAACCGGGCCGCCGCCGCTTCAAGGACGCGCCGCATGCGCTGATCGCTCAGGTGCTGCAAACGAAACTCCAGCGGGTCCGCGCCCGCCCGGCTCGCCAGCATATCGATGTGCGATTCACGCGCGAAGGTGTTGGTATTCACCGAGGGTGCGCGCCAGGGCCCCACCGCGAGCGGCTGCATGCCCGGAGGATTGCCGCCCATCCAGCCTCCCGCCGATGTCGTCCGGTGGTGCGGAATATCGTAGAAGATACTGGCCTCGCGGTCGCCGGCGCCGTACACCTGGAAGTCCCAGAAAGCGATCCGGTTCGCACTGGTCAGCCCCGACCGGACCTTCACCACGGCGGCCGGGCGGAACGAATCGTAGAAGAACTCCTCCGCGCGGTCCCACACCACCTGCACCGGCCGTCCCGTGGCCTTCGCCAGGCGCGCCGCCTCCACCGCCTGCGGCGCTTCGCTCTTTCCGCCGAAGCCGCCGCCCACGTAGAAAGAGATGACGCGCACGTTCGCCTCCGGCAAATGGAGCGCCTGCGCCACCTGCCGCTTCACCGCGAACGGAGCCTGGGTGCTGGCCCACACCGTGATTCGATCACCTTCCATGTTCGCCAGCGCCGCGTGCGTCTCCGTCGGCGCGTGCGCGACGTAACTGTTGCGGTAGACCTCCTCCACCACGGCCGCGGCCAGCTTTTCGCCGTCGGCCAAATGGCCGGCCTCGGCCACCAACTGGGGGGGCGGGGCGGTCTTCAGCAAGTGATCGAAGATGGTGACGTCATCAACGCCCCCGCGCGGGCGATCGAACCGGGCCTTCACCTTGTCCAGAGCTGCGCCAGCCACATCGCGGCGCTCGTGCAGCACGGCGACAAGATCGCCGTCGCGCACCACCTGAACGCCCGCCCCCTTAACGGCGCTGGTATCTACGCTCTGCAACGTCGCCCCGTGCGCCGGCGGCCGCAGAATGCGCGCGCACAGCATGCCGGGCAGCCTCATGTCTCCGGCGTAGCGGGCCCGGCCGGTGACTTTCTCCAGCGCGTCCTTGCGGCGCACCGGCTTTCCGAGCACGCCGAACGCCTCGGGGGATTTCACCGGAACGCGATCAATGTGGTGCTCGATGCGCCTGCCCTCCACCAGTTGCGCGTATGTGACCCGCCTGCCGTTGGCGGGATCGGTGACCGCGCCAGCGCTCGCTTTGAGGCGCGCTGCCGGCGCTTGCAGGCGCTGGGCCGCCATCTCCAGCAGCACCGCCCGGGCCTCGGCCGCGGCGGCGCGCAATACCGGCACATAGTACGGCGTGGTCATGGAGCCGAACGTGCCCATGTCCCACGGGCAGAGGTCGGTGTCCCCCATCACCATGTCTACCGAGTCGAACGGGACGTCAAGTTCTTCGGACAGGCACTGCGCCAGCGAGGTCATCGCTCCCTGACCCAGCTCCACCTTGCCCACGAAGCAGGTCACGCGGCCATCCGCGCCGATGCGCATCCAGGCATTGAAGTCGGTCGGATAGCCCATCCGGTTTGGCAGGCGCGCGGGCTCCTGAGCGTCCGCCGGGGCGGCGTGCAGAAACACGAACAGGCCTGTACCCGTCGCCAGAAAATCGCGCCGGCTGAAATCGCCCGTGTTCATCGTGCACCTTCCTTCATTGTGGCGGCCGCTTCTTCCACGGCCTCCAGAATGCGGATGTGCGCCCCGCAGCGGCAGAGGTTGCCGTCCAGCGCGTCGATGATCTGCTCGCGGGTGGGCCGTGGCGTCTTTCGCAGGAACGCGTAGGTGGTGAGAATCATGCCGGGTGTGCAGTAGCCGCACTGGAAAGCGCCATGCTTCACAAACGCTTCCTGGATGGGGTGAAGCTGCCCCTCCGCGCCCATGTGGTCTGCACCGCCGTGCTTTGCGCCGCCGTGCTCTGCACCAAGACCCTCGATGGTCAGAACGCTCTTCCCGGCGACATCTTTCATTGGCATCGTGCAGGAGGGCACAGCGTCGCCGTCGACAATCACGGTACAGACTCCGCACAACGCCGCGCCACACCCAAACTTCGTGCCGGTCAATCCCAGGTCGCCGCGCAACACCCACAACAGCGTGCGGTCGTCGTCCACCGTGACGCGAGCCGGCTTTCCGTTGAGCGTGAACGCAATGGTTCGCTCCACTGGAGCCTCCATTCCCGGACGGCAGCCTTCCGGCACGCGGCCCGGGGTTCGAGAATATGGCAGCACGCCTTCAGCTTAGCTCCGAAATGCCTGACTCAAGCCGCCTCGATTCATAAGGATGGCATAACGGCAAAAGAAACTCTTTCATTCCATCCTCATGTTTAGTACAATTCCAGAAGGAGATCTTTATGTCACCCTTAGATGTCCCTGGAATCCTGATTGGCTTGTGTCTGCTTGCCAAACTCGCTTGGACAGTCTACATCCGGACGCATCCTCAAGCAAACACGCCCCGGTTCGACTTCGAAACCTGGTAGGGTCTCGCTTGTCCGCGCACCTGCTCACTGCGCGGTTACTCCTCTTGCTCGCCCCAGCGCCAGATCTGCGCGGATTGCGTAAGCGAAACCACGCTGCAAAGAGCTTTCAGAGGAAGGGTATCGAATCTTACAGTTCAAGCCTGCCCTGGAACTGCATCTCCTCCACATTGAAAGACTGCGCGATGCCAAGCCGGCCGATGCGCGCATCGAATTCGACGCGTTGGTCTTTCCTGGTGATCTCCGCGGAGAGGGGAAACAGGTAGACAATGACCATTCCGTCTTCCCGCTGGAAAACCTCGACGCTCGACGGTCGCACGTCCTTCTTCCCCTCGCGCCGCAGGAACGCCTGGCTCTTCAGAGGCTCTCCTAAAGTCTTTGGATCGCCCTTGACCCTGGCGCTGGGAACGCCATAGACGGCCATGATATAGCCATGATCGGCGCCGCTCGAAGTGGGCGGTTCAATGACCCGGGATTTCAGCTCCGCCACGCGAATGGGGAGAGCGCTCTCCCAACGGAGCTGCAACGGGAAGGACCGGCTTGGGCGAACGTCACTCTCAGGCTTGACGACGTCGAGAGGACTCTTAGGAACGTCCGGTCTGGGTCTGTCGTCGGCGAATCCGTCGAAGCCGATGCCATGAGGCAGTCCCATGTTCCCGCCTTCTCGGCGTTGATCCTCGGTCTGCAGGGGGCCGATGATCGCCTTCACCGTCCTGGCCCACGGAGAATCAGTGAGGATCTGACGAGCGTCCTCTTCGGTCCAATCGGAGATCGGCTTACTCTTCCAGGAGGGCTCCGCCGCGACGAGGACTACCGCCCAGGCAATGAGTGGCAAGGATACTCGCAACGCAGACATTCGTGTCAGCACAAACACTTCTCCAGCGTCTCTACAGGGCGGAGCCAAGTGAGCCTCGAGTCCCGCTCACTGCCATCGTAGCGCAACCTCCGGAATCTGACCATAATATCTGTGATCCGGAAACCGGACGCCGCCCTGTCCGTCGCAGCCTCGGTAAAGAAACGGTGATAACCCTCATCACAAGAAGCGATAACATATTGCCCTCGTGCTTTATGCCGTATTCACGGGTTTCACCCCATATTCGGTACGAGGAAGGTATCCGAGGCATGACACGCAAGTTGGCAGTAATACTCTTCGGGCTGTGCGCGCCAGGGCTGGCGCCGCTGCTCTCCGGCGACGAACCAGCCAGCCTGCCGGGAGAACTCAGTCGCACCGAGCGTGTGAGTTTCGCGCCGGGTGGTACGATTCGCTTCAACCACTCCTTCGGAGATCTCTACGTGGAAGGCTGGGACCGGCCCGAGGTTGAGATGACGCTCATCAAATCGATTCCGAAGGTCGAGTTGGACCTCATCAAGTCGCCGGAAGACAGCTACAAGCCGCCCAAGGATGCCCCCGAGCGCCTGGAGGGCGTCCAGTTCACCACGGAACATCCTTCCGCGAACGAGCTGGCGATCGGGACCACCATTCGGTCGCACAACTTCTTCCGCCATCCTTTCGGCGGCAAGGGCCCCGTAACGGTCCGGTACGAGCTTCGCGTGCCGCGCGATTCCCGCCTGATCATCCACCATGGAGGCGGCAATGTCCTGGTGGGCAACGTAACCGGGGGGGTGGAGGCAACCAACCGCAACGGCGACATCGTGCTGATGCTGCCGGGGCCCGGGCCCTATTCGATCGACGCCAAAAGCAAAATGGGCACGGTGTCTTGTGATTTCGCGGGCAAAGCTCACGTCCGACATTTCGTAGGCGAACAATTCGCGGGCGCTGCCGGCAATTCGCCGCGCCGGATCTTCCTGCGCGTCGGATTCGGTGGCATCACAATCAAGGATGTTCCGCGCGAAGCGCTACCGTGATGCGGCTCCCCGGGCCGCCGGCTGACCTGCCCCGCAGTATTCGCGGCATGCCTGTCAACGGACGGCTCCCGGCCTCCAGGCGGGACGCAGGGGTCCGGGTGCGTCCGGGCTACCGCACGCGCGCCCCGGCGGGCTCGGGCGCGGCTTCGCGGAAACGGTAGCCCAAGTGGCTGTCGGTAAGCAGATAGCGCGGAGAGGACGGGTCGTCCTCCAGTTTCTTCCGCAACTGGCGCATGAAGGTGCGCAGGTACTCCAGCTCTCCGCCGTATTCAGGCCCCCACACCACATGGAGGAGCTTCGCGTGCGTCACCGGTAAACCCGCGTGCGACATCAGGTAATGAAGCAGCTCGAACTCCTTCGGCGTGAGGTGCACCGCTTCGCCGGCCTTTTCCACCAGACGCCGGGCGGGGTCCATTTCGATATCGCCAATGTGGATGACCGCGGACGCATCCACCGCGGGCGTTTGGGCGCGGCGGACGGCGGCGCGAACCCGCGCGGCCAGCTCCCGTACGTGAAACGGCTTGGTGACGTAGTCGTCGGCGCCGGCGTCGAGCGCCGCGATTTTGTCGTCCTCGCTGTCCCGCACCGTCACCATGAGGATGCCCAGACGCGGCAGCAGGCGGCGCATTTCGCGGCAGGCGCCGATCCCGCCCATGCCCGGCATGTTGATGTCCAGCAGCACGACGTCATAACGCGCGGCGCGCACCAGCTCCAGCGCCGCTTCGCCGGTGGAGGCCTCGGCCACCTCGAATCCCATCGTCCGCAGCGTGGCCAGCAGCGCACGGCGGATGGAGGTTTCGTCGTCGACGATCAGAAGTTTACCCTGCGGCGGGTTCATGCTCTCTCCTCGGTACCGCGGGCACGGCAAGAAAAAACGTCGTGCCCTTCCCATCTTCGCTCACTACCCAGGTGCGTCCGCGATGAGCCTGCGCGGTCTTCTTCACGATGGACAATCCCAGTCCGGTGCCGGGTGCGCCGTGACGGGCGCCGTCCGAGCGGTAGAATCGCTCGAAGATTCGTTCGCGCTCGCCCGGCGGAATCGGCGGTCCTTCGTTGTGCACCGAGACAACTACTTCCCCGTCGGCTTCGGTTGCCGCCACCACAACAGGCGATCCGGGCGTGGAGTATTTCGCGGCATTGTCGACAAACTGCAGCAGGGCGGTGGCCAGCATCTCGCTGTCCCCACGCGCCTGCACGCCGGCGTCCGCGGAGATCTCCACCGGATGTCCGCGAAGCTGTTCCTGACAGCTCGCCACCACCTCCGTGAGGAGCGCGGACACGGGGACCTCATCGTGGTGGACCCTCAGCTCGCCGGCATCGATTCGGGCCGTTTGGAGCAGACGCGTGGCAAGCTGATTCAGCCGCTCCGATTCCTCGTCGATGAGCCTCACCAGTGCCGCGTCGCCCTCGGCCAGGTTACTCGTTTCCAGCAGACCGGAGCTGGCCACGCGAATCGCCGTCAGCGGCGTCTTGAATGCGTGGGCCAGGGCGTCCAGAACGGCGGCGCGGAGTTGTTCGCTTTGGCGCGCGGCTTCGGCGCGGCTCTCCCGGTCGAACGAGCGCACGCGCTCCAGCGCGATGGCCGTCAGCGATGCGACCGCGCTCACCGTGAGGGTATCCAGTTCCGCGCCTTTCAGCACCAGCGCTCCCACCGAGGTGGTTCCCAGACGCAGCACTCGCGCCCATGTATCCGCATGGATAATCTGCGTAATACGATCCTGCAGATAGGTGGCTCGCGCCAGGTCCTCGAGACCCCGCGTAGAGGATTCGGTGGCGTACATCCGCGCCTCGACGGCGTCGAACAGCGCCACCGCATCGGGGCGAATCACTTCGTGGATGAGCGCCACGATTCCGGACCCCAGCGTCTGCCGGCGATCGAGAAACAGGATGCGGCGGCTGAGTTCGTACAGCTTTTCGACGCTGCGGCGCTGCTTCGCTTCGACCACGGCCTGGTTCTTCGCGCGCACCGAAAGCCGGCTCACCATGAGAGCGGCCGTTTCAAACGTCGCCAGCGAGATCCAGTCCTGCGGATCGTCGATGTTGAACTCGAACAGCGGGGCAGTAAAGAAGTAGTCCAGACAGGCCACCGCCACCAGCGAGGTGATGGTAGCTTCCCAGAAACCGGCGCGTAAAGAGACGATCACCACCAGCAGCAGAAAGAGCAAGCTGATGGTGGCCAGGTTGAAGTGGAGCGTGAACGCGCAGTAAGTCAGCGCCGCAACGGCCAGCACGCCGCCGACGGACGCCGCGGTAAACCGCGCGTAGCGTCCCGGGAACAGGTTCACGGACAAGGCGGACAACCCGCCTATCAGAATATCGCTCCGGAAGCCGGTTGGTTGAGGCGGGACAGGCGCGGACCCGCTCCGCGGCTGGGAACTGGCAGCCTGTGGTGACAATGGCCGTTCGGGCAATTCGGGCGATGACATTCCGCACCGCGTTGCCTGTCCCCGAATTGGACGCGCAGGGCCTTCCACCACCGGCTGCTAGTCGAGGCGATAGCCGGTCCGGGCATGCGCCTTCAATCCGGCTCGCGCCACCTTGACCTGGATTTTGCGCCACTGACCCGAGCGGTCTCCGTTCGCCGGAATGTAACCAATGCTGTACCTGTTTCGCAGGGCCGCGCCGACGCGCGTGGCCGCCTGCTGCATGTCCTCGTCGCTGCGAACGATGAACTGCAGGCCTCCCGTGCGGTCCGCCAGTTCCTGCATCAGCAGCAGGCCGTGCTGCTCCTCGATAAGCTGCGCGGGCTTCTTGTTACTCGGCGGGTTGAATATGGAGATGGTGTAGATCTGCAGGTCCGCCTCCATGGCCCGCTCCAGTAACTCGCCCTGGGAGTGGCGGCTGTGGTTGTCCATCCCATCCGAGATCACGATCAGCGCTCTTCGGTCGTGCGCGGCCGAACGGATGTGGCCGAGCGACTGCCAGACGGTGTCTACCAGCGCCGTGTCTCCGCGCGCCTTCTCAAATGCCACCTCGCTCAGAAGCTCGCCAATGTCGTTCGTGAATCCCAAAGCGGCTTGCGGGTGCGTGGATACGGTTTCCAGAAAAGCCTCGTCGTCGGGGTTGGCCGATGCCATCAAGGCTCGCAACGCCTGTCTGGCGCCGCTCAGCGACTGCTTCATGCTTCCGCTCAGGTCGAAAACGACACCGATGGAAACGGGCTCTTCCTCCACGGCGAAGGAGCGGATCTGCTGCTCTTTGCCGTTCTCTCTGACGCTGAATGCTTCGCGCGGCAGCCCGTTGACAATCGCGCCGTTCCGATCGGTGACGGTCACCGGCACCAGCACCAGACTGGCGTCGGAATGAAAGGCCGTGTTTTCGCCGACCGCGGCGAAGTGCTGGGCGATCGCTGGAGCGGGCATGACCATGGCGGCGATTATCGGCAGCACGCAGGAAACCGCTGGCCACGCCAGACGGAGCAGGCGCGCGGTCATGGCTGACAGAAACGGCGCGGGGCAGCGCCGTGCGCTGCGGCGGACCCTCGGTCCGCTTCCAGCCAGCCGGTGCGAGGCGCTGCCCCATACTCCGGACGCTTGCATACGCGACGATACTTGAGAAACCGTGAACTTAGGACTCGAACGCATACAGTAACTCCTCTGCCAGCGCATGCGGCGCCGGTCCCAGATTGTCGCCATCGGATGTCCACGAAGCAGCTTCAATTGCCGACCGCAAGTCGCGAAGCTGCGTCGCCGCCTGACTCCAGAACTCGCCCGGCCGCTCTTCGCATCTCGCTATCGCCACATCAAGAGCGGCAGCCAGTCCGGTATTTGCGGCTTGCGGAGAGCGGGAGGGCCGCCCCCTGTTACTCCCTCTTCCAACCGCCGCCTCATTCGCAAGCGACACACGACTTACCGCGGCCGGCGGCGTACGCAGTTCGAAGGCCCACACCGGACTCGCGTCGTGCAGAGCCTCGGTTCCACTCCAGGCCGTGAACCGCTCGGGATCGATCACCTGGATGTAGCCGAGCGCCAGCGCCCGCATGGCCCATTCATTCACCGACTGCGAAATACGATGCGATGCAACGCCGAAGTGCGCGGCGATATCGCCGATCGCCCACCCGCGAACGAAATACAGCAGTACGGCCTTCCATTGCATCTCCGGCCTTGCCTGTCGGGAGAATACGGGAATCTGCGAGGGAAACGAAACAATGTTCTCCTGAATAGCCCGGCGCAATACCGCGTTGCCGGGGTGCAGGAGCCTGCCCGGCTCCTGGCTTACACCTTCGAGCGCGCCAGCCCGCGACATCGGCATATGGAAGTGTAGCCGGGAGCGTATCAGGATCGCATAAATATCGACATAAAGATTGCATGAGGAGTGACTTAGTCGGTTTACGCCGCCTGATACGCCCGTCGTCGAGGCCTGCCCGCACTTACCGGCCAGACAGAAACCGCTGAGCGAAATACCGCCGCTTCACTCACTTACGCCCGCTAACAAAGCGGCCGCCTCGGAATCCGGACACGCCTGCCCCGTGAGCATAAGCGCGCATCCGCTCATCTTTATGCCTTACTTATGTGTGTGCCTGCATAATGTCAGGAAGTTCATGTAACGTGACTTCACCAATGAGCGCACCACCCCAGCCCGCGACATCCGAGCGAGTATCTCGCGGCAAGCTGCTGATTGTCGACGACGAGCCCTCCATTCGCTGGGCATTGCACCAGACACTGCAAGCGATGGGGTTCCAGATATCGGAAGCGACCTCCGGCGAGCAGGCCATCGCGCTGGTCCGAACTGTCCGCTACGACGCCGTGTTACTGGATATCCACATGCCGGGCATGAACGGCGTTCAGGCCTGCCAGGAGATCCGCAAGTTAATGCCGATGCTGGGCATTCTGATGCTCACCGTCAAGGACACCGAGGAAGACAAGATCGAGGCGCTTGACGCGGGCGCGGATGATTACGTCACCAAGCCGTTCAACGTCCGCGAGTTAGCCGCAAGAATCCGGGCCGCCATACGCCGCTCCCAGGCCCCGCAGACGGCCGCCGCCGCGGTGATTCGGATTGGCGATATTGAGCTCGATCCCCCACGGCGGCTCGTCCGCAAAGCGGGCGAGGCGATTCATCTTACCCCGAAGGAATACGACCTGCTGTATTACCTGATGGCGCACGCCGGATTGTCGCTCACGCATGCCCGCCTGCTCTCGGCGGTGTGGGGGCCGGAGTATCGCGGCGAGGTCGAATACCTGCGAACGTTCATGCGCCAGTTGCGGAAGAAGCTCTGCGACGACGCCGCGCATCCTATATACCTGGTCACCGATTCGCACGTCGGTTACCGCTTCAACAGCGACGATCAACTCCCCGCTTGAGCCGCGCGTAACCGAGTCGCGACGGTTACGGAGTGGTCCCCATGGCGCCGTCGTCGTTTCTCACCGCGACTGTGCAAACGCCGGCGCGCCGCCTTCCTCATCAGGTTTCGTTATGGGCATAAATCAAAAAAGCATTGGGTCCCCTGATGGCGTCTTTATGCCTTCCTTACTCCCCAGCCCGTAGACTAACCACTAGTCTTCCACCTTGCACTGGGGACTACTTAGTCAGTTGTGAGACAGAGTCTGTTCCACGACAAGCCGGCAGGATAAGGTGGACCCAATTCAGGGAGGGAACCATAACATGACGCAAACCACAAGACTGTTCGCTGGCGCGCTCCTGATTTTCTCGAGCGTCTTCGTTCTCGGCCAGCCTGATGTTCGTGGGCAGTCGACGTTTGGCAGCATCGTGGGAACGGTCCGCGATGCCTCCGGCGCGGCGATACCAGAGGTTTCGCTGCGGATCACTAACCTGCATGACAACACGGTGCGAACGATTGTGTCCGGCCCCGCGGGCGAATATCGGGTCCCCGAGCTGGCTCCGGGCTCCTACGAAGTCGTGGCCGCCAAGGCCGGCCTTGGTTTTTCACAGGTGTTCACACTCACACTCGCTGCCGGCGAGCAGTTTCGTGCCGACTTCAAGCCCAGCGCCGCGGATCCTGGACTAACTCCCACGGTGGCGGAGAAGCTCGAAGCCATGGAGAAGCGCATCGAGCTGCTCGAGGCGGAACTGGAGAAGAGAAACGCCCAGGACCAGATCGCCAACACCGCCATGAGGCAGCCGCACGGGCCGCTCCTCGCCACCAACTCGCAGGCGCCGAATCTTCCGGCCTTGCCGGGCACCGTAGCCGTTGCCGCCAACGCGACCGCGGCGCCGGACGCTCCGGCCACTCCTCCGCCCCCGCCCCCGGATGTTCTTCCGAAAGCTCTCTCTTTGCCCGACCCCGGCCCCGCCGTGGATAACTTCACCCCGTTCGCCTACGCCGACTTTACCTGGCTCAACGGCAGCTCGCGCGACAAAGACGAGGTGCTCGATACGAAGTTCTTTACCCCCGAGGTCCGCTTCGACACCGAGTACATGGAGGATTTCAACCAGCCCATCGACCACACCATCGTCGGGGCCACCGAGTCATTCCGCTCCGGCGAGGTACAGATTGAGCAGGCCAGCGTCGGCGGCGACTTCCACTGGGACAATGTCCGCGGCCGCATCCTGTTCATGGATGGGTTGTTTGCCACTACCACGCCGCGCAACGATGCAAGCTCGGCAACAGGCGCTTACCCGGGGAATACTGGCGGAGTCGGCCAGTGGGACCTTCAGAATGCCTACAAGTATGTGTCGGAAGCTTACGGCGGATACCATTTCAACGTGCAACACGGACTGAATATCGATGCCGGCATTTTCGTGTCGTACATCGGTCTGTTCAGTTACTACAACTTTGATAACTGGACTTACCAACCGTCGTATGTGTCGTCTAACACTCCGTGGTTTTTCAACGGCGTTCGTCTCCAGTGGTTCCCAACCAACAAGCTGAAGATCGAACCATGGTTTATCAACGGGTGGCAGTCGTACGCCAAATTCAACGGCCACCCCGGACTCGGCGGACAGCTTCTCTGGATGCCAACGGAGTGGTTCAAGCTTGTCGCGAACCAGTATGGGTTTGGAGAGGATAACCTGGGCCTTCCCCAAACGGAACGTATTCACACCGACGACAGTATCGAGATCAGATTCTACAACAAACCGCAGAACATGGGCCTCTCCAAGATAGCCATGTCGCTGACGGCCGACGCCGGCTGCCAATTTGGCGGTGGAATCACTTGCCTGGGCGCGCCCAGCAGGAACAAGGACACGTTCATCGGGTGGATGGCCTATAACCGGTATTGGTTTCACAAAGACCTGATGGCGATCACGCTTGGTGGCGGAGAGATGAGCAACTGGGGCCGCTATTTGACGCTGCTGCCGCCTATCGACGGGGCCTGGGCCGCAACAGGCTCGGCTTACTTCCCGGAACTCCCCGGGCAAAGGGCCCACATGTGGGATAGTACGGTCACCTTCCAATACATGCCCAAAGAGTACCTCACCTGGTGGCTGGAGACTGGATATCGTCACTCGGACATACCATACTTCGCCGGCCGCGGTGGGGTTACGCCTCCGGGCGGGAACAACGGCTCACCCCAGTACTACACCTGCATGACCGGCGCTACGGCCGGTACCGCGGACCTAGCGGCAGCGCAAGTGGCCTGCGGCGGCGCCGGCAATGTATGGTTCCCGGACCTTCGCCGCAGTGAAGTGAAGCTCTCTGCCGGCGTGCTGGTCAGGTTCTGACGGTCGCGTCCGTGACAGCAAACACCATCGGCGGTTCCCTGGCGGCACGAGCGATACCTTCGTTCGTGCCGCCGTACCCATGGTTCGCCACCAGCCGTGGCGAGCCGCGTTTGCTCAATCGACTCATGGCCGCGGTTGTGTCCGCGTTGCCAGGCGGACTCGCTCTTGCCGGGGTCGCTGCCTCCACCTGGGTATCGTTCAGCTTTGGGCAGAGCTTCGCGTTCACCGGATTCCTTCATCTTGTTCTGGTGGTCCTGGCAGCGCTGTACGGCGGGTTCTGGCAGGCGACTTTGGTCTCGGTTGCCGCCGCTGCCTGCCTGAACTACTTTTTTGTTCCACCCATCTTCAGTTTTGCGAACAGCCCCTCGAACTGGGTCGCCCTGGGCGCCTTCGAATTCACCGCCCTGGTCATCAGCCGGTTGTCGCTGCAGTCCCGCCTGCGCGCGATGGAAGCGATTGGCGAGCGGCGCGATATGGAGCGGCTCTACGAGACGTCACGCAGGATTCTGCTTCTGGACAGTGCCGGCGAGCCGGGCAATCCCATCGCATCGCTGATCCAGGAGACTTTCGAACTGCACGGCGTTCAGTTGTTCGATGCCCAATCGGGCGCGACGTATCAGAGCGGCGAAACCCCGTCTGGCGCGGAACAGCGCACCCGCGACGCGTATCTGCTGGATGGCGACGTCTACGATGCGCCAGCGAAGAGCTGGTATTGCGTGCTGCGGTTGGGGGCCCGGCCCGTCGGTGGTCTGGCCTTGCACGACACCGCCATGACCAGGCTCGCCGCGACGGCGCTGGCATCGCTCTGCGCGATTGCGGTGGAACGCGTTCGAGCGCTGCAGAGAGAGTGCCGCTCTCAGGCAGTGCGGCAGACCGAGCAGTTGCGCACCGCGGTCCTCGACGCTCTGGCGCACCAGTTCAAGACGCCCCTGGCGGTCGCGCGGACAGCCAGTTCCGGTCTTCTCGCGCTCGGCGGTTTGTCCGAGCTGCAAACGGAGCTGGTGACCGCCATCGACCAGCAGGCCAGCAAGCTGGACGAAGTCGCCTCGCGTCTGTTGAGCGCGGCCATGCTGGATGCCACCGAATTCAAGCCCCAACGGGAGCCGGTACTCTTCTCCCGCATAGTCCGCGCGGCCATCCGCAGACTCGCTCAGGCGGAGGACCGCGAGCGCTTTCGTGTTTCCGCCGCCGGCCGGGAGGTCCCCATACTCGCGGACCAGGAATTGATCCTGACCTCGGTTACCCAGCTTGTCGACAACGCGCTCAAGTACTCCGAAGCGGCATCGCCGATCGACGTTGCGTTCGCGGTGCAAGAGATGCGGGTAGTCCTCTCGGTACGCAGCAAGGGCTTAGTGGTCAGGTCCGCGGACCGTGAACGGGTCTTTGAGCGGTTCTATCGGGCCCCCGAGATAAGACACTCATCCGCGGGCACGGGGCTGGGGCTTTCGATTGCCAGGGAGATCGTTAAAGCCCACCATGGGAGTATGTGGGCCGAAGGCGAAAAAGATTACGGAACGTCGTTCTTCATATCTCTTCCGACGTGTACTACTAAGCCTGGAAGCCTTCGCAGACCTGCACGATTTGATGTGGGGCAGGCGCTCACGCCTGCGGCGGACTTGACCAGGGGCGAAGCCGCAGTGGTCTCCTTGTCCCCGGATAAGGTCGGCATTCGCCTTTCGCCAGTGGCCAGGGCCGCTCTTGTCCGCTAGGTGATTCGCCATGGTATGTCTCAACGGACGTGTTCTGGTTACCGACGACGACCCCGATCTGCGCCGGGTGCTCCGGCGGACGCTGGGCGCTCTGAGTTTCGACGTCGCCGAGTCCTCGGACGGGGAGCAGGCTCTCCGGCAGGTCGGCGCCTACCCCTTCGATGTTGTCCTTCTGGACGTGAACATGCCTGGCATGGGCGGAATTGCAGCCTGCCGGGAACTTCGGCGAAAGGCGCCCCGGCTTCAGATCCTGATGTTAACGGTTCTGGGCAAGGAGACGGACAAGGTGGAGGCGCTCGATGCCGGCGCCGACGACTACATCACCAAGCCGTTCTCCATCCCCGAGCTGCTGGCTCGCCTGCGCTCCGCGGTCCGGCGCACCGCTCCGGCCCGCTCCGCGATTGAAGTGCCAATCACCATCGGCGACATCGAACTCCTCCCCGCCAGCCGCACCGTGCGCAAGGCCGGCGCCGATGTACGCCTGACCCCCAAGGAGTTCGACGTACTGCACCATTTAATGGCTCGCGCCGGGCTTCCCCTCACCCACGCCAAGCTTCTCGCCGCCGTCTGGGACCCGGAGTACTCGCAGCAGGTCGAATACCTGCGCGTGTGCATTGGCCAATTACGCAAGAAGCTGGAGGACGACCCCTCTTCACCCCAGTACTTACTGACGGAGCTTCACTTCGGTTATCGCTTTCGGGACCCGGACTCGGCCCCCTAGCGGGGCTTGGCGGCCTGTGGCGGAAGTCGTCGCAGGCCAAAGGCCTACTCCACAAGGATTGCAAATCATTCATTTGCCGTTGTGGAGCAGGCGTTTTCGCCTGCGTTCGGCCTTCGTTGCGACTTCTGTCGCGGGCTGTTAAGCAACCAGCTCGTAGTTGCCGCCAAGATGATGGGCCGCGGCCGCACGATGGCTGGTCTGACAGAAATAACAGTCGTCTCGCGTGGAGACGAATGTTGCGATCATCTCGCGCTCGCCGCTGCTGAGCGTGCCTGGGCCGCGCAGCAGCACCTCCGCCAGAGCGCGTAGCGGCCGGGCCGTCTCGGGCCGAAAGGCACAGGCGCTGGTGATTCCGGGCAGTCCTTCGGGGAGTTGAATATGAGGCATCGGTCCGCACCTCCAGTTGCGGGATCGACTTGCTGAGTGTAACCGGGGATGCGGCCGCGCTCAATACTTGAAATGGATTAAGGGGTTGAGCCGCCGCGCCCGCCCTGCTCCTGCCTGCAGGCGTTCTCGGGCAGCCGAGAATCCGGATGGTTGCTGCCTCGCCCCCGGTCCCGACAATCTCCCTTACCCCTTCAACCACATACGCCGCACACCCAGCGCCGCCGTGCTAAACCTCAAATCGCAGGCTGGCCAGCTTGAGCGCTGACGCATCGCCCTTCAACCGGCGGTGCGAGCAGGTGTTTCCGTGCGAACCGGCGGAGGTGGTGACGGGGCGTTCCCCCGAAACTGCGCCGTTCGTCGTCGCTATAGCCGCCGGATCGAAACGGGAGGCGGCCGAAGGATACGATGCCGGCATCCAAAAGTCATTTGAAAGGCAGCGAAAAACGCGGGCGGATTCTCGAAGACCAGGCTATATACCGGGCGCCGGACCACTGGTACGCGGCTGATGTCCCGGTTGATAATGGACCCCCTCTCCACCCCTCCGCTACGTTGCCGGATTCATGCACCGGCCGGACGCCCCAACAAGCGTCCGGCCCCTCAGCGCAAGCCCCACCCGCTGCACCAGTGTGCCCGCACTGTCGCCGCTTGTCCCTCTTATGCCGCTCGCGGCGTCAGGTCGAGCGTGAGCGTTCCGCAGGAGGCCTCGCCGGAAACGCAAACCCGCACCGGCCAGGCGAGTTTCGGACCTGGCGGCTCCCAGTGGATCTCATAGACCGCGCCGTCCCGGAGGTTGCGCGCCTGCACGTCATAGTGCAGCACGAGCGCCCCATGAGCGGTCAGGGCGAACGCGGTTGGCAACAGCCCACGGATACTGGCGCCTCCGCGATCCTCCACGCGCACCGTCAGGATGGGAGCGCCGGGGATGGTCTGAGGCAAAGCGATCACGTTGAGGCATGCGGCGTCCGCGTCCCTTTCCCGCGCCGCCTTCAGGCCGGCCAGCGCACGGAAGACATTCCCGCGCACGTGCGGGTCTTTGTCCGTCACCATTTGCCCGAGAAAGGAGACGAAACGCGTATCGCCGGTGCGGCCCATGATCCAGGCGCCGGTGGCGCGGCGGCGGGGATCCGCAGAAGTGCCCAGGGCCGCAGCCAGTCCGATACTCGCCGCGTCGCCCAAACGGTACAACCCCACGATGGCGTTTCCCGCCACCCGGTTGTCCGCATCCGCGATCGCGGTCAGAAAGACGGCGCGGGCGCCTTCCGTCGAAGCGTCCCAGAGCGATTCAACGGCATTGGCCCGGACCCGCGGATCGGGATCGCTCAGCCGCTGGTCCACCCAGACGTAGCTCTTGCGCACTCGTCCAATTACCAGCGCCGCCTTCGACCGTACATGGCGATTGGCATGGCTCAGCAGCGCCGCCGCCACGGGAAGGATCTGCTCGCCTTCCTGCAACGCACCGATCAAATCGAGCAGCCGGGCCATCACCGGGCTCAGCCGGCTGTCGCCGGAGTCGGCGGGCTCCTCGGGCAGCGCGCGGGCCAGCTTTGCGCAGAACAGAGGATCGATCGCGCCCAACTGCCGCGCCACCGCCGCGGCCTGCTCGCCGGTCAACAGGGACGGGTCCGACACCAGCGGCACCGCGGAGCCGCTTGCGGTCAGCAGCGTCAACAGATACTGATATCCCAGGGACCCGGAAGGCGCCCGCAGCAGCGCCAGGGCGTTTTCGCGGAAGCTCTCCGGATTGCCGCGGAACAGAGTTCGCATGGCCGTGCCGTAGGCCGAAGGATCGCTTTCGAAGTGTTTGACGAGGATTTCGAGAGAGTCCATCCCCTCTCCTTATCGGCCAGGCCCGCCCGTGCATGAACTGACGTGCCGCCCTGCTGACAGCCTGGGGCGAAAATGGCCGTTCGGGCAATTCGGGGACAGGCGACGAATCTCCGCACCGGGAAGCCGCTGAGCAATCCACCGGTCGCTGCGGAAACTTCGTGCCTGTCCCCGAATTGGACGAGCAGATAGTCCTGCCACGGGCTAACGGCTCGGTGTTATACCCTGGTACGTTCTCGGAATGCGTGCGAAAACCCTCGCAGTTAAGCGCTTTCACGCGTGGCAATTCGACGTTGCTCCCTTTAGCCTTGAGACTGGGGATCAGCCTCCATGCGCTGCCTGTATTGTGGAGCGAGACTGCCGCTTTTGCGAGAGCTGCAGTATGGCGACTACTGCTCGGATGCTCACCGGGAAGCCTGGGAGCGCGCCCAGCACGAGTGTACTGCCATCGGGGGATCGAAGCCCGCGGGACCTGCGAAGCGGCACGTACCCGCTTCGGGCAGGATACGGTTGTATCCACTCCGTCATCTGGCGGTCATGTCGCCCGGGCCGCGCATGGTGCAGACCGGCGGCGCTCCTCTGCTGCGGCCCGAAGTCCGTTCCATCCGTTTCAAGGGCGAGCCCGTACCGTGGGCTTTCGCCATCCCCGCGGCGGCAGCGCCCGCATTCACCGACCGGAGCCTCCGCGAGCGCGCCGGCAAACTGTTGATCCTGTCGTTGCTGGCCGGTTTTCTGTTCCTGCTGCGCTGGGGCATGCCGGATCTGAGCGCCTCCGCCCCCAACCTGGGCAGGACGTTCGACCGAAGCTGGACGGACCTGCGGCAGAGCGTGTTGCAGCGGGCGGCGGTCGACCTGAACGACGATTTTCGCGCCGGCCTCGACGATTGGGAGACGCGTCCGGGCGCCCCGGCCTGGGCTTACGACGAGTCCGGCTTTGCCATGCCCCTCCATCTGGCGCTGTACCGGCCCAGCCTGGATCTGACCGACTACCGGTTGGAGTTTCTCGGCCAGCTCGAGAAAAAGGGTATGGGATGGGCGGTGCGGGCGGCCGATCCCGACAACTACGAAGCGGTGCGGCTGGTGGTGACCAGGCCCGGACCGCTCCCGCTGGTGGACCTGATCCACTACACCGTCATGGGCGGGAAGCCGGTGGACCGCGTGGTGAAGCCGCTGCCGCTGACCATCCGCACGGACATGATGTTTCGCGCCCGCATGGACGTCGAGGGGGACGATTTCACCCTAATCATCCAGGGGCAGATTGTCGATTTCTGGAGTGATGGCCGGCTCAAGCGCGGCGGCGTCGGGTTCTTCTGTCAGAAGGGCGAAGTGGCGCGGCTGCGCTGGGTGGAGGTTTCCCATCACTACGACATGCTGGGCAGGCTGTGCGCTTATCTGACGCCATACGGAATGAGCAGCGCCAACGGGAGCTGGAGCAGATGAAAGAGAACGGAAACGGAAGAACCACGGGAAGGAGCCGGGCCAATTCGGGGGCGCTGGCGAAATCGGTTTCCCTGCATCTGGAAGGCAGGCGCAAAGAGGCGCTGGAGGCACTGACCTGCGCGATCGCCGCGGGGGAGTCCTCCGCCGAGGTATACGCGGCCGCGGCACTGATCCAGTACGAGCTCGGGCTTTTCGACGAGGCTGCGGCGAGCTACGAGAAACTGCTGATGGTGGAACCGGAACATCCCAGCGCGTACTTCAACGCGGCCATCTGCTTTGAGCGCACCGGGCACTGGCGGGAAGCGGCAGCCTACTTCCGCAAGGCCACCGAGATGGATCCTGCGCGCCTCGATGCGCGAGTGGGCAGCGGCATCTGTCTGTTGCACCTCGAGCAGACGGAGGCGGCGCTGGCCCAGTTCGACGAGGTTCTGGCCATGGAGCCGGGCCACCCCACGGCCCTGTTCGGCAAGGGCGTCGCCGCGCAGAAGCTGGGCCGGCAGGACGAGGCCATCGCGGTGTACCGGGACGTTCTCGAGCGCAAGCCGGGTTCGGAGGAGTGCCTCGGCAACCTGATCGCGCTGTCACTGGCGAGGAACGACTACGCCGCAGTCGGGGAATACTCGGAGCGTCTGCTGACGGCCAGCCCTTCCTCGCCCGCGGCGCTGGAAGGCCTGGCTGCCTGTGCCTTCGCCCGGGAAGATTACGAAGCCGCCGCCAGCCTCTCCGCGAAGCTGACCGAAGCGCTGCCCGGCAAGTTCGAGAACTGGTTCAATCTGGGCGTCGCGCGCCAGAAGCTCGGGCTGCAGAGCGAAGCCTTGGTGGCGTACCGGGAGGCGGCGCGCATCCGGCCGGAGGCTCGCGAAGCCTGGGTAAACCTCGGGGTGGCCTGCCAGTCGCAGGGCGACCTTCGCGAGGCGCGGGAAGCGTACGAACGCGCTCTGCAGATTTCGCCGGATCTGACCGACGTGCTCTTCAACCTGGCCTCCGTGGTGGAGCAGGAAGAGTCAAAGGACCAGGCGGAGCAGCTCTACACCCGGCTGCTGCAGAAGAACCCGGACATGCCCGAGGCGTGGTTCCGGCTGGGCTACCTGAAGCTCGAGAGAGCCGACTATCCGTCCGCGGTGGACGCCTTCCAGGGCTGCGTCGACCGGAGAAACCAGTGGCCCGAGGCGTGGATGAATCTGGGGCTGGCCTGCTGGAACGTGGGGGACCTCGATCGCGCCACCAAGGCGTTCCGGATGGTGCTCGAACAGGACCCCAACCCCGTGGATGCCCTCCGCGGGCTGGCCGCCATCGCCGTGGAGCGCGAGAACTACGACGACGCGCTCGACTACCAGGCCAAGCTCATCGAGGCGGGCGAACGCTCGCCCGAGCTCTTCTACAACACCGGTCTGCTGCTGCAGAAGTCGGGCCAGGTGGACGACGCCATCCGGTTGTACAAGGAAGCGCTCGAGGAGAAGCCCGAGTTCGCCGAAGCGCTGCTCAATCTGGGACACGCCATGAAGGAGAAGGGCCAGCCGGATGAGGCCCGCGGCTACTGGAAGCGCGCGCTCGAAGTGAAACCGGAGCTCGCCAGCGGGTATTACGACCGGGCGGCCCGGTAGTAAGGCGGCCACACCAGGCCGGTGAACCGCCGAACTTGGCGACGTTGCCAGCGTTGCGGAGCTATCTACGAACCGTGCCGGTTCGGTCCGCCAGGGCCGCAACGGCTCTCATGGCCCGCGCCAGACTCGGGCTTGACTTCGCGGCGAGCCGAGGACTCCAGGAGCGGGCCACATATTCGGAGAGTGTCGACGTGTATGCCGGTCCTTCCTGCGCCGTGCTTCCCGATCTCGGCAGCATGTCGTCACGCAGGTCGCGACTCCTCGATCTGCGAATCAGATTGAGGAGGGCCTGCTTGGGGTCATCGAGATCATCGGGGTTACGAGGCACACGAGATTCCGCAACTGCGAAGAATTCGCTGAACGATTTCCGGTCGGCCATCATCCACGCTTCCAACTCGCGGACAACAATCCGGAGGCACATCAGTTTCGCCGAGACAGGCAGCAGACGTGAATGCAACTCCGGACCACGGTCAGCGTCGTGATCAAGATCGCGCAGCCCGCGACCTCGCGGCCGCGGGCTCTCTCACACACGAAACAAAGCGCCGGATTAGTAATCCATATCCGGGCCGCCGTGGCCGCCGCCCATGGGCGGGGCCGGCTTCTTCTCGGGGATCTCGCACACCATGGCTTCGGTGGTCAGCATCAGCGCGGCAATCGACGACGCGTTCTGCAGCGCCGAGCGGGTCACCTTGGTGGGGTCGATGACGCCGGCCTTCACCAGATCCTCGTATTGCAGCGTGGCGGCGTTGAAGCCGAAGTTCGCATTGGCGTGGTTGCGGACCTTCTCGATGACGATGGCGCCCTCGACGCCGGCGTTGCCGGTGATCTGGCGAACCGGTTCCTCGCAGGAGCGGCGAATGATCTCCACGCCAATCTGCTCGTCGCCTTCCAGCTTGAGAGCCTTCAGCGCTTCGGCGGCCCGCAGCAGAGCCACGCCGCCGCCCGGAACGATGCCTTCCTCCACCGCCGCGCGGGTGGCGTGCAGAGCGTCCTCGACGCGGGCCTTCTTCTCCTTCATCTCGGTCTCGGTGGCCGCGCCCACCTTGATCACCGCGACGCCGCCGGCCAGCTTGGCCAGCCGCTCCTGCAGCTTCTCGCGGTCATAATCGGAAGTGGTCTCTTCGATCTGCGCGCGCAGTTGCTTGATGCGGCCCTGAATGGCCGATTCCTTGCCGGCGCCCTCGACGATGGTGGTGTTGTCCTTGTCCACCACAATGCGCTTGGCGCGGCCGAGGTCTTCCAGGCGTACGCCTTCCAGCTTGATGCCGGTCTCTTCCATGATGGACTTGCCGCCGGTGAGGATGGCGATGTCGTCCAGCATGGCCTTGCGGCGATCGCCGAAGCCGGGAGCCTTCACCGCGCAGGCGTTCAAGGTGCCGCGCAGCTTGTTCACCACCAGCGTGGCCAGGGCCTCGCCCTCCACCTCTTCGGCGACGATCAGCAGCGGCTTGCCGGCGCGCGCGATCTGTTCGAGCACGGGCAGAAGGTCCTTCATGTTGCTGATCTTCTTCTCGTGGATCAGGATGTAGGCTTCCTCCAGCACGCACTCCATGCGGTCGGCGTCGCTGATGAAGTAAGGCGAAAGGTAACCGCGGTCGAACTGCATGCCTTCCACGGTCTGCAGCTCGGTGATCATGGTCTTGGACTCTTCCACCGTAATGACGCCGTCCTTGCCCACCTTCTGCATCGCTTCGGCGATGGTGTTGCCGATGGTGGCGTCGCCGTTGGCCGAGATGGTGCCCACCTGGGCGATCTTCTCGTTGTTCTCCACCGGCTGGGACAGCTTCTTCACTTCCTCCACCACCACTTCCACGGCGCGCTCGATGCCGCGCTTGAGGGCCATCGGGTTGGCGCCCGCGGCCACGCTCTTCACGCCTTCGCGGAAGATGGCCTGCGCCAGAATGGTGGCGGTGGTGGTGCCGTCGCCGGCGATGTCGCTGGTCTTCGACGCCACTTCACGCACCATCTGCGCGCCCATGTTCTCGAGCGGGTCCTTCAGCTCGATCTCCTTGGCTACGGTGACGCCGTCCTTAGTAATAGTAGGGCCGCCGAATTTTTTCTCGAGGACCACGTTGCGGCCCTTGGGCCCCAGCGTGACCTTCACGGCTTCGGCAAGCTGATTCACGCCGCGCAAAATTGCCTGGCGGGAGTTCTCGCTGTAAACGATTTGTTTTGCTGCCATGAAACTTTCTCCTTGTTAAACTCCGGCTGCCTACGCAACCTTTGCTGTCTTCGTTGCGCCTTCGAGAATGCCCAGCACCTCGTCTTCGCGCATGATCAGCAACTCTTCGCCATCCAACTTGATGTCGCTGCCCGAGTACTTTCCGAACAGGATGCGGTCGCCCGGCTGCACGTCGAGCGCAACCACTTTGCCGTCGTCGAGGCGCTTGCCCTTCCCAACGGCCACCACCTCACCCTCCTGAGGCTTCTCTTTCGCGCTGTCCGGAATATACAGGCCGCCCTGCATGGTTTCCTTCTGCTCGATACGCCTGACAACGATGCGGTCATAGAGCGGTCGAATATTCATAACCCTGCACCTCCGTAAGAATCTGAACTGGTAGTTTGCGTACGGTTCGAGCCTCTGGGACTACCGCGAAGCTCATCCCAATTATTAGCACACCTCGGGGAGGAGTGACAAGTATAGCCAGTAAGTCATTGATAACATAGATCTACAAAACCGGCACAGCCGGACAATCCCTTTTCGACCTCCCGGAGGTGTGCGCCTGGTACACGGTTTCTCAAGTACGGTCGCGCATTCAGGCGGCCACGGTGTGGGGCAGCGCGGCTTCGCCCCTGGTCAAACCCGCCCCACTTCGAATCGTCGCGGATGTAGGAGTACATCCCGAGCCACCCGCAGCTACCCACCAGTTCGAAACAGGCTATGCTAAAGATACACGTCATTTTGTTGTTTGATGGAGGCTAGATCATGTTCGCCAGGTTGCGTTTACACGGCCTGTTCATAGCTGGTTTCGTCTTCGCCTCATGCGCCGCATGGGCCCAGACTGGTGGAATCGAAGGGAAGGTCATCGGCGAGGATGGCGCCCCGTTGAAAGGCGCGGTGATAAAGTTCCTGCGCCTGGACATCAAGGGAAACTACCACGTTACGACCGACAAGAAAGGGCACTACATCTACGTCGGCCTGCCGCTTGGTTTGTATCGGATCTCCGTGGAGGTCGACGGCAAGGAACGCGACTACATTGACAAGCAAAAAAACCATTTCGGCCCCGATCCCGTAGTGGTCGACTTTGACTTGCACGCTAAGGCACTGCAGTCCGCCGCGCTGACCAAGGCCGCCGAAACCGGCAAGCTCACGAAAGACCAGACGCGCGGGCTCACCGCCGAGCAGAAGGCCGCGATCGAGCAACAGATGAAGGACCGTCAGAGTATGGCCTCGAAGAACAAGGCCCTGAACGATGCCTACAATGGCGGCCGCACCGCACTGGCCGCGGGCCTGACGGCGGCGGCAGGGAAACAGACCGACCAGGCGGCGGCGCAATTCACCGAAGCAGTGACGCAATTCAACAAGGCCGCCGAACTCGATCCGAACCAGGAGGCCATCTGGAGCAACATGGCGGACGCCTGGGTCGGCCTGGGAGACGCCAAAACGGACGCCGCGGAGAAACAGGCCGCCTATGACAAGGGGTTCGAGGCGTTCAAGAAGGCCCTCGATATCAACCAGGACGATGCCGCGCTGCACAACAACTATGCGCTCGCGCTGGTGAAGGTGAAAAAGATCGACGAGGCGCAGGCGGAGCTGCAGAAAGCAGCCTCGCTGGATCCTACGTCGGCCGCGAAATACTACTACAACATGGGCGCCATTCTTACCAACATCAATCAGGCGGATGCCGCCGGCGCCGCGTTCAAGAAAGCCATCGAGACCGATCCCGGCTACGCCGAAGCGCAATACCAGTATGCGATCTACCTGAGCGCGAAGATGGCGCCTCCGGGTCCGGACGGAAAGATCACTGCTCCTCCGGGCATGAAGGAAGCCCTGGACAAGTACCTCGAGCTGACGCCCAACGGTCCCAACGCCGAATCGGCCAAAGCTCTGCTGGCGATGCTGTCCACCAGCGTGCAGACCACGTATCAGAATCCGAACGCGAAGAAGAAAAAGTAACCGGCAGGGCGGGCCGGGAACCTGCCCTCCAACAATCCGCATGTGATCCGGAGACCCCGATGTCTGAGTCACGCATGGCGCTCCGCCACACTGTGCGCATCCTGTTCGCGGTCGCGCTTGCCACTTTCGTCGTTCACGCCGGGGCCGCGGCGGCGCCGCCGGAGGCAGTTCGTTCGGCCATCTTCGTAGTGGGGCCGGCCGCCGGGGACCCGCGGCTCCAGGCCGTTCGGTCCGCTGCCTTTGCCTGCCGCCGCTGGCTCAGGCAGCCGGGCGCCAGCGCGGAACTTCGCCGCGCTGGGAGCTCCAGAACCGTCACTCTGGACAAAATCGTCGGCAAGGACCTGGACAGTGCGTTTCTGGCGGCGGCAAAGGACGCCGGCGACCGCGATCCCGCCGACCTCATCTCCACGCTCGACGATGCCGTCCACGCACTGGCGAACCGTCATGGCGTGCGAGTGGCTGTGGCCATCCTCGATGCGGCCCTCTTGTCCGCCGATGCGGAGGAGTCGCTCAGGCAGATCATCCAGTTCTCCTCCGACAACTCGGTTCACATCGTCTTCCTGGACCCGTCCAGGGCCTCGCCGGAGACGTCCGGCGAAATCTGGAAACTGGCTGGCGCCAGCACCAGCGGGGCGTTCATTCAGGAGTCGAGAACGCTGGCGAGCACCCTGCTGCTGGTCTCGGGGGTGCAGCCGACCGCCGCGGATGCGGAACCCGCTCCACCCGCAGCAGCCGCTCCGAACGGGCCGTCCAACCGCGCGGCGGAACTGCCCGTTCACGTGCGCTTCATTCAGATCTCGAATCGCAGCACGTCGCATCAGTCGGTTTTGTCGACGGGCATAGATAGCACCAGCGGCGATGGGTCACCCACGGTTGAGGGCGCAGGCGGTCCCTTGCACGGTTATCTGATCGTGCAGGCGCCGATGAGCGACTTGCGGTTCGAGCAGGACGCGCGCACGGGCGCCTACTCAGCCCATGCCGTGGTGACGCAGATCGTCCGCAGCGCCGACGGCAGGATCGTCTGGCATGCGAACAAGGATGTGAAGATCAACGGCCCGGTGGCGAAGCTCAAGGAACGCCAGGGGGGCAACCTTTACCTTATGCGCGAGGTGCTGCTGCCGGGCGGCCGGTTCACTCTGGAGGCCACGGTGGAAGACCTGCTGGCCAGGAAGACGGGAAGCGCTCACGCACCGCTGAGCACCGGCGCCGGCGTGCCCGGCCTCATGGTCAGCGACGCGATGTTCGTCAAGGCTTACCATAGCAACGTCGACAGATTCGAAGCCGACCGCGTCCTTGACTACCAGGGCTACTCCATCGCTCCGCTGCTCGATCCGGTCTTCCCGGCGAACACGCCATTCAAGGTCGAGCTGTACTTCGTCATCTATCCGGACGTCTACGGAGTCACGCCGGACATCACCCTCGAGATCCTGCAGGAGGGGAAGGTGGTCGCCCAGGCCGGCATGCCTTTCAAATCGAATTTGCGGAACAGCGCTCAAGACCAAAAAGACGCCGACATCCGGGGTGACCTCCAGCACGGCTTCAACTATCTCGCGTCGATGAACGTGGAAAAGATGAGCGCCAGCGGATGCCAGGCGCGGCTGACCATTCGCCAGGGCAAGAAAGTAGTGACGCGGCTGGCGGATTTCCGCGTGGCCGGGACCATGGCTGTTGCGCAGAAGTCCGCGGAGCCGAAGAGCTCGAACTGATACACTGATGATAACTTCCGCAGAATCAGGACGGCCGGCTTGAACTGTCTTCAGACTGTTACCCTTGGCATCCTCACCACCACCATTCTTGCTTCAGCGCAGGCGCCCGAAAATGGAAGCACCGGGGCGGCCGCGCCGGGCGCACGCGCTCAGAAGCAACAAACGGAAAACCAGCTCGACGCGGATGAGACGTTGTTCACGGTTATGGCGGCCATCAACGCCGCCGGATACGATGCCGGCGCAAATTCGGCGGCGGCCCATCCGTTGCGTGCGTTCATTCGCCAGCAGCTTGCCGACAAGCGCCTGCCCTCCATTCGCGCTCTGGGGGGATTCTACCGCGATCACCAGCACGGCGACCCCACCGAGGACCTGGCGCAATACATCTCCTTCGCTCTGTCGGTGGGCGCTCCGCCGGAATTCCCGTTCCGTTACATGAGCAGCCAATTGCCTCCCGATGCCCGCCAGCTCTCGGAACTCCCGACGCTGCTTTCGCTGTTCTACGACGAGGCCGGCATTGCGGACCTGTGGCGGCAATCGCAGCCGGCCTTCGAGCAGGTCATCGCCTTTTACCATACGCCGCTGTCACGTTCGATTCTGGAGGCCAACGCGTACCTGCGCAGCGAGACCAGCGGCGTGCTGGGGCATCGCTTCCAGATCTACGTGGACCTGCTGGCGGCGCCCGGACAGATCCAGTCGCGCAACTACCGCACTGACACCTTCGTGGTGATGACGCCAGCCGTCGGCGCGACGCGCGAGCGCACCGAGGAACTGGCCACCGAGCAGATCTCGGACGTCCGTCACGCCTACCTGCACTCGCTGCTCGATCCGCTTGCGGTGCGCTACTACCTGGAGGTGGACACAAAGCAGGATCTGTGGGAATTCGCCAAAGCGGCGCCGGCGCTGGATCCCCTGTACAAGGACGACTTCATGATGCTGACCACCGAGTCGCTCATCAAGGCCATCGAAGCGCGCCTCAGTCCGGGCCCCGCGGCAAAGCGCGAGGCCATGGTGAACGAAGCTCTGCACGAAGGGTTTGTGCTCGCGCCGGCCTTCTACGACGGTCTTGCCGTCTACGAGAAGCAGGAGCGCGCGATGCGCATGTATTATCCCGATCTGATCAAGGGGATCAACCTGAAAACGGAGCGGCAGCGTCTGACCGGAATCCAGTTTGCGACGGCGAGAGCCCGACGCGGGCCGGACATGGCGCGGCCTGGCCGGCCGCAACTCACCGCCGCCGAGAAGCTGCTGGCGGAAGCCGAAGATCTCTCCGATCGCCGGCAACTCGATCTGGCTCGCGCGGCGTTTGAGAAGGTGCTGGAAGAACCGCCCCAGCCGAACGTACGTGCCCGGGCGTATTACGGCCTGGCGCGCATCGCGGTATTCCGGAAGGACCCCGAAACGGCCGAGAAGACCTTCCTGAAAGCCCTCGATGCCGGTCCGGATGGGGAAACGCGTTCCTGGGCATACTACTATCTGGGACGTCTCGAGGACGCGGCGGACCAGCGCGAGGAGGCCCTGAAGTATTACCGGCTCGCGGTGGACACGCCGGGCGGTTCTCGCAAGGCGAAGGACGAAGCACAGAAGGCACTGGACGGGGAATCGACCCCGAAGAACGGGAGCAGGTGAAGCATAGAGAACGAAGGAATTCTGAGATATGAGAAAAACGACGGCAATCCTGGCGGTACTGACTGGAATCGTTCTGCTGGCCGGAGCGGCGTGGGGGCAGAATCCTCCCCGGCCAAAATCACAAGCGGAACTCGACGCTCTCAAGGCCATTGACGCGACGCCGGGCGTCGACGTGAAGCTGCAGAAGATCGACGATTTTCTGGCCGCGTTCGCGGACAGCGACTACAAGCTGTTCCTGCTGGACCGGGCCGTGGAGATGGCCGCGGATAAGAACAACTATGTACAGGCCATGGCATGGGGCCAGCGCGATCTGGACGTCAATCCGAACAGCTACGTTGCCATGCTGTCACTGGCCGCGGTGACGGCCAACAACACCAAAGAGTTCGATCTGGATAAGGACCAGAAACTCACCCAGGCGGAGAAGTGGGCGAACGGCGCGCTGGATGCCCTCAAGACTGCGCCGAGGCCGTTTCAGTTTACAGAAGAGAAATGGCCGGAAGCGAAGAAATTCTACCAGGCGTCCTGTCATGCGGCGCTCGGCCGGGTCGCCATGGACCGCAAGAAGTTCGACGCCGCGGCCACGGAGTTCCAGACGGCATTCGGCATTCTGCCGGAACCGGGCTACCTGATTCGCGAGGGCGAGGCCAACATCAAGGGCGGCAAGTACGACGATGCGATCACGACATATGACAAGCTGCTGGCCACGCCGGATCTGAATCAGGTGATCAGGCAGATCGCGGAGAGGGAGAAGGCGGAAGCGGTACGGAAGAAGGGTGGCCCTGCCGCGGCCCCCGCGCAGCCCGCGCCTGCCGCCGCGCCGCCGCCGGCCACGCCTCCCCAATCCGACGGCGCGAAGAAGTAGGTTCGCGGGGGCTCCATGGGGTGAGCGGAGAACTGGCAGCGCTGGAACTGATCCTCGGTCACGAGTTCGTGAACCGCGAGTTGCTGTCCCGCGCCCTGACGCACAAGAGCCGGGTGCGAGACGGCACCCCCGAGCCGGGCCACGATAACGAGCAGCTCGAGTTTCTGGGCGATTCCATTCTTGGGTTTTTCGTTACCGATGCCCTGGTCACGGAGCACCCCGACTGGGCCGAGGGCCGGCTGTCCCGGGTGAAGGCGTATCTGGTCAGCGCCGTCCACCTCTACGATGTCGCCCAGACGCTGGGACTCGGCGGACACCTCCTGCTGGGCCGCGGCGAGGAGATGAGCGGGGGCCGCGAGAAGCGGGCTCTACTCGCCGATGCGGTGGAGGCTTTGATCGCGGCGCTGTATCTCGACGGAGGCATGGACACGGCGCGGGCGTTCGTCCGCCGGCACATCCTGGCGCGCTTGTCCCTGCTGGACGCCGACACCGAGGCGATCACCGACTACAAGAGCGCGTTGCAGGACATGGCGCGCGCGTTGAAACTCCCGCTGCCGAAGTATTCCATTGTGGAGGAGCGCGGGCCCGAGCACGCCAAAACCTTCCTGGTGGAAGTGAAGGTGGGGCAGGAATGGAGCGGCAGCGCGGAAGGCTGTTCCAAGAAAAGCGCCGGACAGCAGGCGGCGCGACGGGTGCTGGAGCAACTCACCGAGTGGGGGCGCTGACGGGTCCGGCGGGAGACGTTTTGCGGCGGCTCTCGGGTGGTTTGGGCAAGGACGCGGCGAGCGGAGGCGCGGCCGCCGCGGGGCCCTTCGCGGAAGAGGCGGCGCCGCTGGCGCGCTGCGGCTCCGCCACCAGGCCAGTGGCGTTGAGGACCACCACATCGACCCTCCGGTTTCGCGAGCGCCCCTCCTCGGTATCGTTGCTGTCGGCCGGAGCGTTGTCGGCGTAGCCGGCGATGGAGAGTTTGTCCACCGGAACACCGTAGTCGGTCAACAGGCGCATCAGGGCGATGCTGCGGGCGGCGGACAGCTCCCAGTTGCTCTGATACTGTTCGTTGTGGATGGGCACCGAGTCGGTGTGCCCCTCGAGGCGCACCGGATTCGGAACTTCCATGAGCGCCTTCGCTATCTTGGATACCGACAGCCGGGCGTTTTCAAGAACCACCGCGGTGCCGGACGGGAACAGCGCCGCCTGCCGGAAGCTGATCACCAGGCCGCGGGGTTCCATGACGATCAGGATCTTCCCGGACTTGATCTCCTCATCGAGATCTTTGGACAGCACACGCAGAGAAGGCAGGAGATCGACCACCCGGCCCTGAACCTTGTCGACGGCCTTCTCGGCGCCGCCCGGCCCGTGCATCTGCGCGTTGCCTTTGCCTTTGTCTTTTGGCGTCCCGCCGAACATGGTTACGACGATGGAGGATAGTTCGCCCTCGGCGAGAGCCTTCTTCACGGATTCTTCCACCGCCCTGGCCTTGTTCTTGTCGGTCTGCGAGGTGGCGAACATCACCACGAAGAACGCGAACAGGAGGGTCATGAAATCGGCGTAGGAAACCACCCAGCGCTCGTGGTTTTCAGGGGACGGAGGTTGTTTCTTCCGCGCCATGGGGGGCCTCAGGCGGCCTTCGCCGGCGCCGCGGGTTTGGCGGATTTGGCGGGTTGGACGGGTTTGGCGGCGGCCGGCGTCTCCTTCTTCGGTTTTTTCTCCTCGCCGCCGCTGATATACGCATCCAGTTTGCTGCGGATCAGTTTGGGGTTGAGGCCCTCCACGATGCCTACTACGCCTTCCACCACCAGTTCCCTCATTTCCATGTCGCGCCTGGCGCGGGCCTTGAGTTTGTTGGCCGCGGGCAGGAAGAATATGTTCGCGGCGCCCACGCCATAGACGGTGGCCACGAAGGCCACGGCGATGCCGCGACCCACTTCTTCGATGTTGGCCAAGTGCTTCATCACCTGGATCAGTCCCAGCACCGCTCCAATGATGCCGATGGTGGGGGAGTAACCACCGGCGGCTTCAAAGACCTTGGCCTCCGCCTCGGAGCGGTCGTATTCGAGGGCGGTCTGCAGTTCCATCATCTTGCGCAGTTCCTGGAGATCGGTGCCATCGACGGCCAGCGTCAGCGCTTTGCGGAGGAACGGGTCCGCGATCCTGTCCACTTCGGCTTCCAGCGACACGATGCCGCCTTTGCGCGCCCTGCTGGCGTAGCCGATGATCTCGTCCACCGCGCCCTGAGGGGACACGCTGACATCGAGGAAGATATCCTTGACCCGCTTCAGGGCGTGCATGAGCGTGCCCAGAGGCGTGCCAATCATCATCGCGCCGAACGTTCCCCCCAGTACGATGAACGCGGCGGTGATCTGGGCGACATCTCCGACTCGGCCGCCATCGAGAATCAGCCCGCCGAGGATCCCTCCCAGGGCTACCACGATCCCGCCAATGGTGGCCAGATCGGGCCTGAGGCTGCCCTTCTTCTCCGCCTTCGTCGTCTCGATCTTCTTCTTCTCCTCCGCCATGGTGGTTTAGAGGACCGGCTTCCGTTCCAGCTCGAGGCGCAGGACCTTGCGCCGAAAACGGATGACCCGATCGATTACCTCTTCCGCGCTTTCGAGTACCATGAACTTCTGACCGGTGGTAAGGCTTACCACCGTATCCGGCGTCACTTCGACATGCTCGATGAGATCGGAGTTGATAACGAGCGGGATTCGGTTGATGCGCGTAAGTCGAATCATGGGCCGGTACAACTGCCTTATCGGCAGCGGTGCCGGAACCTGGAGGCCGGCTGCGGCCTCCGTGCGCCTTAGTGCAGAAGTTCCAGAATTGCGCGCAACTCCCGGCGAATGTCCTCGATCGCGCCGGCTGGGGCGGGGGCCGGGAACAAGCCGGCCTGCCGGCGTGCCGTTTTCGCGGCCGGCCCGGATGCGGAGGCGAGCTTTCCGCGTCCTTCCAGGAACCTGCGGGCGCCTTCGATGGTGAATCGCTTTTCGTAGAGCAGCCGTTTGATCTCGAGGACCGCCTCCACGTCCTTGCGCCGGTACAGGCGATGGCCGGTCCCCGATTTCTTCGGCATCAGCGCGGGAAACTCGGTTTCCCAGAAGCGCAGGACGTAGGGCTTGATCCCGGCAAGGCGGCTCACTTCGCCGATGCGAAAGTACAGCTTGTCGGGGATCTCCTCAACGGATATCTGCGCGGCAGGATCGGTCATCCCAGCGTCATTCTACCGCACCGGCCGGGCATCGGCTCCGCGCACACGGGGGTGCGCGACACAGAAAGGAGGATCTGGCAGTTTTCTTTTTTTGCCGCTATAATCCTAACGTATGTATACGTTAGGATTGGAGGTGCCCTTTGCCTGAGTCCCTCGCCACCCTCGAACAGCAGCG
>Ga0326728_10003481_pt1 | contig 48699 bp, 32 predicted proteins | sample MB3enrmetagenome_FD_207602 | JGI IMG/M metagenome (GOLD analysis project Ga0326728, IMG submission 207602) | Lab enriched peat soil microbial communities from McLean, Ithaca, NY, United States - MB31MN | ecosystem: Environmental > Terrestrial > Soil > Wetlands > Peat | place: USA: New York... | reverse complement strand
TGTTGCTCAAGGTGATGGTCTGAGACGCACTGGCTACCCCCACCGGTTGGTTCCCAAAACTCAGGCTGCTGGGTGACAGACTCACCACAGGGCTCGCCCCCGTGCCCGAGAGAGCCACCGTCTGCGGGCTGCCGCTGGCGTTGTCGGTCAGGGTGACGCTGGCCGTGAACGACCCGTTGGCGACTGGGGTGAAGGTCACGCTGATGGCGCAATTGGCTCCCGCCGCCACACTCGTCCCGCAATTGTTGCTTTGCGCAAAGTCGCTGGGGTTCGTACCCCCGAGCCCAATGTTGCTGACGCTCAGAGCCGCATTGCCCGTGTTGCTCAAGGTGATGGTCTGAGACGCACTGGCTACCCCCACCGGTTCGTTCCCAAAACTCAGGCTAGTGGGTGAAAGACTCACCACAGGGCTCGCCCCCGTGCCCGAGAGAGCCACCGCCTGCGGGCTGCCGCTGGCGTTGTCGGTCAGGGTGACGCTGGCCGTGAACGGCCCGTTGGCCACCGGGGTGAAGGTCACGCTGATGGCGCAATTGGCCCCCGCCGCCACACTCGTCCCGCAATTGTTGCTTTGCGCAAAGTCGCTGGGATTCGTACCCGTCAGCCCAATGCTGCCGACGCTCAATGCCGCATTGCCCGTGTTGCTCAAGGTGATGGTCTGAGACGCACTGGCGACCCCCACCGGTTGGTTCCCAAAGCTCAGGCTAGTGGGTGAAAGACTCACCACCGGGCTTGCCCCCGTGCCCGAGAGAGCCACCGTCTGCGGGCTGCCGCTGGCGTTGTCGGTGAAGGTGACGCTCGCGGTGAACGACCCGTTGGCCACCGGGGTGAAGGTCACGCTGATGGCGCAATTGGCTCCCGCCGCCACACTCGTCCCGCAATTGTTGCTTTGCGCAAAGTCGCTGGGGTTCGTACCCCCGAGCCCAATGCTGCTGACGCTCAGAGCCGCATTGCCCGTGTTGCTCAAGGTGATGGTCTGAGACGCACTGGCTACCCCCACCGGTTGGTTCCCAAAACTCAGGCTGCTGGGTGACAGACTCACCACAGGGCTCGCCCCCGTGCCCGAGAGAGCCACCGTCTGCGGACTGCCGCTGGCGTTGTCGGTGAAGGTGACGCTCGCCGTGAACGACCCGTTGGCGACTGGGGTGAAGGTCACGCTGATGGCGCAATTGGCTCCCGCCGCCACACTCGTCCCGCAATTGTTGCTTTGCGCAAAGTCGCTGGGGTTCGTACCCGCCAGCGCAATGCTGCTGACGCTCAATGCCGCATTGCCCGTATTGCTCAAGGTGATGGTCTGAGACGCACTGGCGACCCCCACCGGTTGGTTCCCAAAACTCAGGCTGCTGGGTGACAGACTCCCCACAGGGCTCGCCCCCGTGCCCGAGAGAGCCACCGCCTGCGGACTGCCGCTGGCGTTGTCGGTGAAGGTGACGCTCGCCGTGAACGACCCGCTGGCGACCGGGGTGAAGGTCACGCTGATGGCGCAATTGGCTCCCGCCGCCACACTCGTCCCGCAATTGTTGCTTTGCGCAAAGTCGCTGGGGTTCGTACCCCCGAGCCCAATGTTGCTGACGCTCAATGCCGCGTTGCCCGTGTTGCTCAAGGTGATGGTCTGAGAGGAACTGGCGACGCCCACCGGTTGGTTCCCAAAAGTCAGGCTGGTGGGTGAAAGACTCACCACAGGGCTCGCCCCCGTGCCGGCGAGAGCCACCGCCTGCGGACTGCCGCTGGCATTGTCGGTGAAGGTGACGCTGGCCGTGAACGACCCGCTGGCCACCGGGGTGAAGGTCACGCTGATGGCGCAATTGGCTCCCGCCGCCACACTCGTCCCGCAATTGTTGCTTTGCGCAAAGTCGCTGGGATTCGTACCCCCGAGCCCAATGCTGCTGACGCTCAATGCCGCATTGCCCGTGTTGCTCAAGGTGATGGTCTGCGAAGAACTCGCTACCCCCACCGGTTGGTTCCCAAAACTCAGGCTAGTGGGTGACAGACTCACCACAGGGCTCGTCCCCGTGCCCGAGAGAGCCACCGCCTGCGGGCTGCCGGAGGCATTATCAGTGATCGCGATTGACGCAGTTTCGGCGCTGGCCACAGAGGGCGTAAAGATAACGCCGATCGCACAGTTCGCTCCAGCCGCGACGCTCGTCCCGCAATTGTTGCTTTGCGCAAAGTCGCTGGGATTCGTACCCGTCAGCCCAATGCTGCTGACGCTCAGAGCCGCGTTGCCCGTGTTGCTCAAGGTGATGGTCTGAGACGCACTGGCGACCCCCACCGGTTGGTTCCCAAAACTCAGGCTAGTGGGTGACAGACTCACCACAGGGCTCGCCCCCGTGCCCGAGAGAGCCACCGCCTGCGGGCTGCCGCTGGCGTTGTCGGTCAGGGTGACGCTGGCCGTGAACGACCCGCTGGCCACCGGGGTGAAGGTCACGCTGATGGCACAATTGGCTCCCGCCGCCACACTCGTCCCGCAATTGTTGCTTTGCGCAAAGTCGCTGGGATTCGTACCCGTCAGCCCAATGCTGCTGACGCTCAATGCCGCGTTGCCCGTATTGCTCAAGGTGATGGTCTGAGACGCACTGGCTACCCCCACCGGTTGGTTCCCAAAACTCAGGCTGCTGGGTGACAGACTCACCACAGGGCTCGCCCCCGTGCCCGAGAGAGCCACCGCCTGCGGACTGCCGCTGGCGTTGTCGGTGAAGGTGACGCTCGCCGTGAACGACCCGCTGGCCACCGGGGTGAAGGTCACGCTGATGGCGCAATTGGCCCCCGCCGCCACACTCGTCCCGCAATTGTTGCTTTGCGCAAAGTCGCTGGGGTTCGTACCCCCGAGCCCAATGCTGCTGACGCTCAGAGCCGCATTGCCCGTGTTGCTCAAGGTGATGGTCTGAGACGCACTGGCTACCCCCACCGGTTGGTTCCCAAAACTCAGGCTGCTGGGTGACAGACTCACCACAGGGCTCGCCCCCGTGCCCGAGAGAGCCACCGTCTGCGGACTGCCGCTGGCGTTGTCGGTCAGGGTGACGCTGGCCGTGAACGACCCGTTGGCCACCGGGGTGAAGGTCACGCTGATGGCACAATTGGCTCCCGCCGCCACACTCGTCCCGCAATTATTGCTCTGCGCAAAGTCGCTGGGATTCGTACCCGCGAGCGCAATGCTGGTGATGCTCAATGCCGCAGTGCCGGAATTAGTCAATGTTACGGACCGGGCAGTGCTGGTGGTGCCTACAGCTTGGTTGCCGAAAGCAAGGGTGGCAGTGGACAGTTTGGCAGAAGGTAGTTCTACGCCGGTCCCTGACAACGGGAGGTTGAAAGGAAGTGGGCGAAAAGTACATTTGACCGATATGTCACCCGTAACCTTGCCGCTGGCCGCCGGGGTGAAACTAACGTCGAAGGTTGTCTGCTGGCTGGCGTGCAGCGTAACGGGCGACACCAGGCCCTCAAAACTGAAGCCCGCTCCTTTCACAATAGCCTGGGAGATCTCGACGCTAGTCGTTCCTGTATTGGTAATAGTTACGGCCCGGGTGCTGCTGGTCCCCACCGCAACGCTCCCGAAATTAACTTTAGCAGGACTTATGCTGATCTGCGTCGAACCTGCCGCAAATCTCGATAAGCACAAGACCGCCATCAACACAAACACAGAAGGCGCATGCGGGGCAGGCCGTCCGGCGCGTGGTATCTTTCGAGAGTTCTCAACATGACAGAGGTTGTTCGAGCCCGACTGAGAAGCGCTCCGCGCGGAATACGGTCCGCCAACTTGGCTATGCTTCAATAAACTACTGCTGAGAATATCGGATACCGACATCGTCTCTCCTTTCGGGAACCATTCATGCTCCGGGCCTAACGGCATTCGTCTGGTGGAGCTTCGGTCGCCGCGACCCCCCGAGGGAGAGAACAAGATTGGTGCCAAGCGCGCCCGGCTGCTGAAGCGGCCAAATCGACACATATGACGAGCTTTAGCTCGCCGAGATTTGAGCGCCGTCTTCTGACGCAGAAAGAAGAGGCAAACCCTGCCCGCCCCAAACCGGGCAAAGGGTGCCTAGTTATGTGCGGACCAATGTGAACTATTGCTCGTTATGCTGGCCAAAGGATCGTGCTATGGGGATAAACGCAGAAACAAGGTTTGACAAAACGTAGAAATGCCGTTACAAAGTTAGCGAGAGCACAACAAGATGGGGTGATCAACTCAAAAAGGGGGGATTCTTAACACTAATCCTTATGCTCAATGAAGAGCGACGCCGCAACATTTTGGAAATTGTCAACCGCGAGGGGCGCGGAATTGTAAAGGACCTCTCCCGTCACTTCAAGACGTCCAATGTCACGATTCGCAAGGACCTCGAGATTCTTCACAACCGGGGCCTGATCCACCGCACGCATGGAGGAGCACTTCCTCTGCAAAGTGGCGCGCTCTTGGATTTCAGCTTGCAGGAGAAGGAGAAACTGCACCGGAAGGAGAAGGAGAGAATCGGACGGACGGCAGCCGCATTAGTGAAAGAAGGCGAATCAGTGCTCCTTGACTCCGGGACCACGACGAGCGCGGTTGCCCGGGCGCTGCGGGAACGAAAACAGCTCACCGTTATCACTAATGCCGTGAATATCGCCGCCCAACTCGCCGGCACCTCCATCGAAGTCATCTTGACGGGCGGGATTCTGCGAGAAAAGTCATTTTCGCTTGTGGGCCCCTTGGCGGAAGAGACACTCCGCGGCTTAAGTGCCGACATCCTGTTTCTCGCCGTTGACGGAATTGACGTTCACTTCGGGTTGACCACCCCCAACCTTCTCGAGGCCAGAGTCAACCGGGTGATGTTAGACATCTCTCGCCGTACCGTTCTCGTGTGCGATTCCAGCAAGTTTGGCCGCCGCAGTCTTTCCCTGATTGCGCCCATGTCGAGCATTCAACGAATCATCACCGACAACCGGGCTCCGAAATCCGATCTGCAGGCCTTGGAAGAAGCTGGGATTGAGGTCACCATCGTGTAAATCAATCCCCAACAACGGTCACTACCACCGTCCGCTGCCGCCCGCGAACGTCGCACTCGAGATGAAAGATTTGTTGCCAAGTACCCAGCATGAGTTTGCCCTCAGCGATGGGTATCGTCAGTGAAGGTCCCAGGAGTGTTGCTTGCAAGTGTGAGTGGCCGTTGCCATCATGCCAGGCTTGCTCGTGGCCATAGTGTCGTCCGGGTGGGATGAGCTTGTCTAAAATGGCGGGCAGGTCGTGCTGAAGTCCCGGTTCGAATTCAATCGTGCCGAGGGCAGCCGTGCTCCCAACATTGAATAGGCTTACCGTACCATTTTGAATCGCCGCGGAACTTACCACCCTGGCCACATCACCAGTAAGGTCGTGCATGTCACCATGTCCCTTTGTCGTGATGGCAAGTTGTGTTTGATAGGTCATAATTTGGACTCCTGTCTTTTGGTGGTTTCGCTGCGCTGACTCCAGCCCGTCAGGATATCGCATTCAGCCGTGATCCTGGAATGCGAGTCGGGCATCTGTACTATACTAGAGTTGAAAACGTTCCAGTAGGACGGTTTCGACCCGCCGCCGCCGAGCCGGCGGCGCTGGCACTTGCTCTTCTTACCACGGCATCCGGCATGGGAAGCCTTCGATCACGCTCGGCAAAGGACGTCGGCAGACGGCGGGAGGAATCTCCAGGCTGGCCGAGCTGGCGCGCAGTTTTCCGCCGACCGAGGACATAGCTCGGCACTTGCACATCATCAAAACAGGAGGAGTAGTCGTGATTCAGCCAACTGTAGGATTCATCGTATACGGAGTTCATAAAGACGGGCTCAAGGACCCGATGGGTACACCTTTTATCGACGAGGCGATCGTCGCCAAAGCCAAACAATCCTTGACGAGGGCCGGCATCCGCTTGCTCGAGCACAGCGTCGTGGTGGCCACAAAAGAGGAAGCCCGGGACGCGCTGAAGAAGATGAAGTCCGAGGACAGCGTGGATGCAGTTGTCTTGTTTTCCGGCACCTGGGTCTGGGCGGCGCATCTGGTGGGCGCCGTGCGAGACTACGCGGCGACCGGCAAGGGCGTGCTGCTATGGACACACTCCGGCTCGCAAGGTTGGCGCCCGGTGGGTGGACTGGTCATGCACGGAGGGCTTCTGGAGATTGGCGTGCCCCATAAGTTCGTTTACGGCACGGCTGAGGACCCCGCCACAATCGAGAAGATCGTGAGTTATGCTCGGGCTGCACACTTGAAGAACTTCCTGAATATGTCCACTATGGGCGCCTTTGGCGGGCGGGGAATGGGCCAAACTTGCGGGGTTGCCGATCCGTCCCAATGGATGCGCATGTTCGGGATCGACATCGATTCTCGAGACACTACCGAGTTGATTCGTACAGCCGAGCGCGTGCCGGCGCAGAGGCTGCAAGAATTACAGCCCCGCCTTAGGAATCTGTTTGGGGCCGCACCCGAACAATCTGCGGTGAGCGAGCGCTCTCTTCGACTCTACCTGGCGCTCCGGGAAATCGTGGAAAAAGAGAAGTATGCCTTCTATACCCTCCAGTCATTTCCCGGCCTGGGCGACGATTACTCCGCCACCTGCTTCGCTCAGAGCATGATGCTCGAAGATGGGTTTGGCACCTCAACTCTCGGCGATTTCAATACCGCTCTTACCGTCTTGCTCTTGACCAAACTCAGCAAGGAACCGGTTTACTACGGCGACCTTCAACATATTGACAAAAAGACGAAGGAGATCAAAATCATCGGAGACGGCGCATGTCCGCCTTCGCTGGCAGGCAAGTTGGGACCAGCGGGATTCGCCGCGCACGGGATTCCGACCGAAGGCAGCGCGGGCGGTCTTTCCGTCAAGCTCATCTGTAAGGTCGGAGAGGGCGTTCTCGCTCGCCTGGGTCGAGTCAACGGCGAATTCCGGATGGTGGTGACGCGCGCCAGCGTCTTTGAGCCTCCGCGCGATCAGGTGGGGTTACGCCTCAACGAATGCGGCATCCCCTTCTGGCCTCACGGCTTCGTGACAGCTCACTGCGACATCGAAGAGCTTCTCCAGCACTGGACCAACGAGTACGCGTGCCTGGGCTATGGGTCTGACCTCTACCCGGCATTGGCGGATTTCTGCGCCGTGACCGGCATTGAGCCGGTCCTGCTCTAACCCGGAACTTGCGTTCCCGGATAAGAAGGCTCGGGACTTTAAGGTCTGGCTCCTGGTTTAGGCGGGATTTCTCACCAGGGCTGGAAGGGCGGGGCTAAAGAGCCTGGGTGAAAACCTCGCAATGCGAGGTAAGGGATCCAGGTTTGAACCCCCTCACCCGACCCGCGGCGGCTGGCGAATACGCCGTTGCGGGCCACCCTCTCCCCCAAGTGGGAGAGGGCTGACTTTTCACACGAGCTCTAATGCCCTGCCCTTCCAGTCCCCGAGTCAATGTAGAAGAGTGTGGCGAGAAATCCCGGTTAGAGGTGTTTTTCGTGTCCTAATGACCAGCAGCCGGGAGGTGGAGGGTTCGAATCCTATCGTGATTCCACCGGAAGGAATTCTCTTCATTTTCCGCTTGACACGATATCGTAAGGGGGAGTAAGAGAAAGAAGGGTATCGTAAGCAAGTCTAGGTAATACCTGGATTTTTCGCTAATTGCTGCGCTTCCCACGGGCCAAGGAGGCGCAGAACTGGGTCGGGTTGCTTAGGGTCAGCAAGGAGGGTTTAACCCATGAGCGGACTGTTCTTTCTAACGGAGAATGGACGCAAGCGGAGAGGACTTGTCATTTGCTGTGCTGGGCTGTTGGGGTGGGGGCTGTTCGGATCTCTGGCGCTTCTTGCCCAATTCACCACGGCCAGTTTAAGCGGAACGGTAGTTGACCCATCTGGGGCTGCGGTCCCCGCAGCCACGCTGAAGGTCGAGAACACCGGAACGGGCTTCACCCGCACTACGAAAACTGGCGAGGGCGGGGACTATGTTTTTCCGGTGCTGCCCGTCGGAGAATACACGCTGACGGTGGTCAAGACCGGCTTTGAGACGTACGTGCAGAAAGGCATCATCCTCACGGTCAACCGAGCCGCCACACAACTTGTCACTCTGAAACTGGGAACACAAACCCAAGAAGTCACCGTCAGCAGCAATGCCTCATTGGTAACCACGAGCTCTGCCGCGGTGGGCCAATTAGTGAATCAGAAAGAGACTGTGGACTTGCCGTTGAACGGCCGCACGACCGAGTCGCTGGTCTTTCTGGTACCGGGCGCGAACAATGTGACCAACAATTACTGCGGTGCGGGCTGCGAGGGTGGGGTGTACCCCACAGAGCAGTATGCCGACGTCAACGGCGGCGGCCCGAATGGGGTTAACTATCAACTGGATGGCGCGGACAATAATGATACCTATATGAATACGAACCTGCCCTTCCCTGACCCGGACGCGGTGCAAGAATTCAACGTACAGACCGGCAACATGAGCGCGGAGTACGGGAACGCGGTGAGTGGCGTGGTGAACATCGTTACCAAGTCCGGGACCAACCAGTTCCACGGCGATGCCTTCGATTTTGTGCGCAATTACATTTTTGATTCGCGCACCTTCTTCGCCCCCACGCGGGACACCTTGAAGCAGAACCAATTCGGCGGCACGCTGGGTGGTCCCATCAAAAAGGACACGATATTTTTCTTCGGCAGCTACCAGGGCACGCGGACGCGGACCGCTCCCAATGGGCAGATTGCTGTGGTCCCTACGGAAGAGGAGCTTGCAGGTGATTTTTCCGCGCTCTGCGGGCAATTCGATTCGTCAGGGAACTGCACGAACCCGAACGGCATCCAGCTCTCCAACCCGTTCACGGGCGCCACGCTTCCTTTCAACCAGATTCCCTCCGGCATGATCTCCCAGCCTGCACTGAACCTGTTGAAATACGTACCTCCGGCCAACTCCCCCGACGGAATACTCAATTACCTGGGTGCTGCGACGAACACTAACGATGACCAGTTCCTAATTAAGATGGATTATTTTCGCGGGAGCCACCATCTCAGCGGCCGCTACTTCTTCTCGAATTTCAGCGAGCCCGCTACGCCTCTGGGCACTGACATTCTCGCCCTCAACGCCAATGCCAATCGCGTGCGCGTGCAAACGATTTCTTTGAACGACGACTATACCGCCTCTCCCCACCTGCTCCTTAACACTTGGTTTGGGTGGAACCAGCAGAACGGTGGCTATATTGCCTCGACGCCCTTTTCCGCCAACGCCTTGGGAATAAACATCGCCCCTTCGCCCTCACCTCAGCTTGACATCATGATCGCAGGGTATTTCAACGCCATGTCCACCAACGTGGGCGCCTACAACCGCGGCGATATGACGATACGCGAGGTGGCGACCTCGGTTCATGGGAAGCACCAGATTGCTTTTGGCGGGGAGATGTTACGGGTCCGGGCGCCCATTGCCAATCAGTACCAGCAAGGAGGAATCTTCAGTTTCACCGACAGTCTTTCGGGAGATAATCTGGCCGACTTCATGTTCGGCGCGGTCACTCAGTTCGTTCAGGCCGGGGGCATTTACGCCAACGTCACGGGGACGAAGTGGAGCGCTTTCGTTCAGGACGACTACCGGGCCAGCTCACGCCTGACGCTGAGCGGAGGTTTGCGCTGGGATCCGTACTTTCCCTACACGGACAGTGAAGGGCGGCTTCCCTGCTTTGAGGTGGGCAAGCAATCGCAGCGCTACCCCAATGCCCCGCTCGGCCTGCTCTTTGCCAACGATCCCGGCTGCCCGGCGGGCACCGTCTACAGCAACCTGTCAAATCTCGCTCCGCGCATCGGCTTCGCCTATCGCCTCACCTCAGATGCCAAGACCAGCCTCCGTGGAGGGGCCGGTTATTATTACCAACCGCCGGAGACGCTGGCGTTTCAGGACGACGCCGGGGTGGCACCCTTTGCACCCATTTACACACTGAACGTTGTCGATTTTGCGGATCCCTTCGGCAGCGCGGGAATGGCCAATCCCTTTCCGGCCGAATTCGGCCCCAAGGTTCCGTCCTCGAGCGCAACTTTCCCGCTGCCCACGACGGTGGGTTATTTCTTCGCGCGCGGCTTTCGGCTCCCCGAGACCACCATCTGGAATCTAACTTTGGAGCGCCAAGTCGGGAAGACTTGGCTACTCACCGTAGCTTATGTTGGAAACAAAGCTACTCATCTTTACGGCACGTCTGACCAGGAACCTATGGCCGACCTTAACGCCGCTGTGTATGTGCCTAACAATTCGAGCGAAGCGAATACGCAGCAACGCCGGCCTTATACCAACTTCGGCCCCATGGGCCAGATCGATTCCGGGTTCAACTCCAACTTCAACGCCCTCGAGCTGAGCGCCCAGAAGTATTTGAGCCACGGCCTCTCCTTTCTTGCCAATTACACCTGGTCGCGCAACTTCTCCGATTTTTCCGAGTCGCTCAATCAGAGCTACTATCAAACCAACCCCTTCAGTCGCAACTTCAACTACGGGCCCTCGGAAAGCGATATTCCCTATGTCTTCAAGTTCTCCGGGACGTGGGAGATCCCCCATGGCCATCTGAGCGGTGTTGGAGACAAGCTTTTGAATGGCTGGGAACTGGCCCCCATCCTGACATGGCAGAGCGGACTCCCTTATTCCATAATGAGCGGGCTCGACGACTCCTTCACGGGCGATTTCTCCGATCGGGCGGACTTCATTGGGTCGAACATCAGCCAGGCTAAGCTCAATCCTGACCGGCCCCACGGCCAACTCCAGCAGGAGTACTTTAACACGGCGCTCTTCCAACCCAATGCTCTGGGAACTTTCGGCGACAGCGGTAAGAACAATTTGCGGGGGCCTGGATTGTTCAACACGGACTTGGCCCTGCTGAAGAACACTAAAATCGGTGAGCGCTTCACTCTACAGTTCCGCGCCGAGTTCTACAACGCGTTCAACAATGTTGCCTTCGGCCTGCCGGATTTCACCTATACGGATCCCACTTTCGGGCAGATTCTCGGCACGGCGGGCAGTCCGCGGATTATGCAGTTTGCATTCAAACTCCTATTCTAAGGCGGTCCCGTAAGGCCGCCTTTTACTCTCCAAGCAGAGAGGTTGAGCAATTGTCCAGGAGCGAGGTCTGGGAGCATGATTCTCCGTGTCCGCTTTGCCTCCCAAGCCTCAACACAGAAAACTACAAGGGATCTCAGTGGCCTCCGTGTTAAGCTTCTTCCGGCCGTGTGGGCCACGGAGCTTCAACACCGTACCACGTTCTACAACGCCTGCCCAGGAGGTGCCTCAAGTGATGAAGTCGAAACTTGCATTCCTTGCTGCCTTGGTGGTGGTTACGGCCTTACCCGCTTCAGCCCAGCAGCCCCTGACCATTCGAAACAAGCAACTGACGGTCGAGGTGAGGGCTCAAGACGGGGCATACGAGATTCTCTCCAGCGAGCTCGAGCAGCCCGTGTTGATTTCGAGTGTGGGCGTGGAAATGAACGACGCTTGGCTACGCTCGTCGGATTATCCACACCACGAAGCCACGGAAGCATCTTTCGAAGATGCCCTGGGCCAAGGCCGTGCTCTTAGAATTGTCTTCAGCGGCCTGGCCGGCAAGCCCGACTTGGTTTGCACCTTGCACCTCTACGACGACGAGCCGTACGGCGACATCTCCGTGTCGGTGCGCAACGGGACGGGCAAAAGCATTTCTGTGCAAGCCATTCGGGTTGTGGACGCGCTGGGCAACCCACCCGTCAATCTGGGGGCGAGCGACGAGAACGATCGCGTGCTTTTCGAAAGCTTCAGCGAGGACCCTACCATTGACATTGGCAGCCTGGCCCAGGCCCCCCACGGGGTCTACTTTGGAGTGCGCAACGATCTCATCTATAACCTGGCCAGCAAGCAGAGCCTGCTGCTTTCGGCCCTCACCTCCGAGCGGTTTTTGACAGTCTCACACTTACGCGTTAGCCCCACCGGTTCAACCGCAGCTCACATCATGTCGTTTACGGTGGATTCAACCGGAACAACGGAAGCAGTTCTCCAGCGCGATCAGATTGCGCCGGCGCAGCAGGTGCGCTTGAGTCTTCCTGTGGCACCGGGGGATTCGCTGTCCTCCGAGCGGGTGATGTTTGCGGCGGGCCCGGACTATTTGCAGGAGCTTGAGAACTACGGGAAGGCGGTTCATCGCTTTTACAAGCTCCATTTTTCTCAGGCTGCCCCCGCCGGTTGGTGGAGTTGGACGGCTTTTTACGCTGGGGTCAATGAGGGAGAAATCCTCACGAATGCACGCTGGCTGGCGCAGCATCTTCTCCCGTTGGGCTACGATTACTTCCACATCGACGAAGGCTACGACTACGCCCGCGGCGAATACACGACGCCGAATGCTACGCAGTTCCCGCACGGGATGTGGAGCGTCTATCATGAAATCGCCCACCTGGGGCTTGTGCCGGCAATCTGGACTGCTCCTTTCTATGTCTCGAGCCGCGCTTGGGTCTTCGAGCACCATAAGGACTGGCTGGTCCACGACGCGCAGGGCAAACCCATTATGGTCGGAAATGTCGCGCGCCACCAGGATGAACTTTACGTGCTCGATGCCACTAACCCCGGGGCGCAGGATTACTTGCGAAAAACTTACGAAATCCTCACCCGCGAGTGGGGAATGCGCTACATCAAACTGGACTTCATGGATAGCACCGCCATCGAAGGCTTTTTCTACAAACCCCATACCACCGCGCTCCAGGCGCAACGCATCGGGCTGAAAATCATCCGCGAAGCGGTCGGCGACGACGTGTTGTTGGACAAGGACGGCAGCGCCATGCTGAATCCTGTGGGCCTGGTGGACGAGGGCCGCATCGCGCCTGACACCGGGCATTCATTCACAGCCAGTAAGGACGCGGTGCCTAACATTGCCACGCGTTTTTATATGAATGGCAACTTCTATGTCAGTGACCCCGACGCGTTTTCCGTAACCAAAGTGGTTGACCTCGACCCCGATCAGGTGTGGCACAGGTCGAAATCCGGCCTGACCCTGAATGAAGCTCAGGTACAGATTGTGTTGGCGGCCATAACCGGCGGCATGTACGAGATCGGCGACGATCTGCCCACTCTGGGCTCGCAACCCGAAAGGTTGGCGCTGGTTGAAAATCAGGAAATTCTTGGCATGAACCGCTTGGGCCGCGCGGCGCGGCCGCTGGACCTGATGACTTTCCGCCCTGAGGACCTGGAACCCAGCGTATTCTTCCTTCCTGAAGATCGGCGCCAAGCTATGCTTGCGGTCTTCAACTGGGCCGAACGCCCGCTTTCCCACAGCTTCACTGTCGCCGGCCTTGGGCTTCCGGGCGATCATCCGTTCCATGCCTTTGACGTGCTTAATAACGACGCGGAGATCTCTCTCCCAGGCGCCGCTTTGGAGATTGCAGATCAACCGCCGCACTCAGTACGCCTCATTAAGTTGGTCGATGACTCCATCCCCGCCGCCGCGCCTCAACTGACTGCCCAGGTGCCGGCCTCCGCAACAGTAGGCCGGGCCTTTCCGCTTATGATCGCACTGGACAGCAATTCCGTACCGGCCATTTCCTATCACTGGGATTTTGGCGATGGAACGGAAGCCAACGGGAAGAACGTTACCCACACTTACACGCTCGCCGGAACTTATTCAGTGAACCTGATAGTGAAGGGCATCGAAGGCCTCACGACGCAAAGGACTTTCTCCATCACTGCCACTGGCACTGTGAGCACGAGATTCGATCTTTCGCGCGCTCGTCGCTACAATGGGCCTTCCATCAAGTAGGAATCCATGAGCTCATTCCAATATGGGCTATGGACGATAACCTGGGACATCACTTCGTAATGGTAGGCCCCTGAAGCCGTGGAGCAATCAGTGGAGGGAAGGAAAGGTTTCACGCCAAGGCACAAAGTACGTGAAGGTCGCAAAGAAGACAGCCAGCTTACCGCTTGCGCTCCTTTGCGCCTTGAGGACCTTGGCGTCTTTGTGTGAAGTGCTTTTGTTCGCGCCTGTTCTGACTTCTGGCTTCCTCGTCCCGATCACTTCTCGCTCTTCTTCTCCGCCACGCGCTTTAGGGTCATTTCTGATTCGCCCCAAGGCCCCTTGACTTTCAAATCGATCGTATCGCCGGAGATGGTTCCCTCGTGTTCGATCACGTTGTCCTGGAATTGCGTCTTGAACGAGAGCTTGTCCCCCTCGATCTTCCCATCGCTGATGGGTTGATCGCCGTTGGGCGTCTCGACCGTGCCCGTCAGCTTGGTACCATCGGCTTTAAAGGTAAAGTTTATGGTGAAGTCGCCGTTCGGCCCGCTGATCGTTCCCTGCCAGTGACCGTCCACGGGATTTGGCGGGGCCGCCAATGCCACTGCCGCCGCCGATAGAATCAGAATTCCAGCCATCATCAAGCGTTGAAACATCTCCTCGCCCTCCTTTGAGATACCCATCCTTGTAAGGGTAGGCCCTGCCATGTGCCGTCCAAATGACCACCCCACAGAGGCGTCCGCGGCGGCACAGCCGCAACTTCTTACCGAAGGTGACGAGCGAAGCTTGATAAGCGTCGGCCTTGCCCTTCCCTCAACAAATGACGGCAAAACGGTTTCTGCCCACAGTCTGGAGCGTACACTACGCCCCTCGCCTGGTCAACCTCTTTCAACTCGTGGGCCTTCTCTTAGCTAGCGGGCAAGATTGGGATACAAGCGCGGCGCGATATAAGTTAATATTACACTTGTTATTACCAACACTCATGTTCCACAAAATGAATCGACCCAACCATCCTCTTGGTTTTTGGCACTGACTTATCCGTCTGCTCCCGCTAACCATAGTTGTTTTCCCTTCTCAGACAGTTTAAGGCTGCCTCGGCCCAGGCCCGTCATGATGATGAGCGCGTGGGTGTGGCCCGAGGCCAGGGCAAGCACTGGCCCCACGGCATCGCGGAGGCACACCTCTCGCCTCAGCGCGGGTTCGCGGTCATCGAGGCGCGGTGCCCCGTGGTAATCGAAAAGTACTCAATCCACAGTTTGCGAATCGCCTCAGTTCGTTCCATCAGTTCGCGACTCGGCTTCGCGCCGTGCTGGACTACGATGACCATCCCCGTATTGAATTGCCGTTGGGACTTGTCAACGGCCGGCAAACGTGGGCCTTCGGCTGCCATGACGTCCTGAATGGTGACCTTAGTTCTGTCCGCCTTGAAAATGGGGTGCCCATTCGCGTCTTTCCCCGCAGGGACCGGATGGCGCAGAATGAAAAAGTCGGGAACCTCAGCTGGGGAGATCAGACCCATAAGATAGAGATCCAGGTGGGACCATCCCGTGGCGGGCACATAATAGTCGTCATCGAGTTGTGTGTAGGTGCCGTCAAAGTTGTCCTGCCAGACGCCGCCTCCCATGATGGATGCTTCCGTCGGCCGCCGGTACGGAAACGCCGCGGGGGCTTGCAACCCAAACGCCCAGTGGACAGGACCGAGCGGAATCGTCTCGCCGCCCACCTTTGCCGAAACGAACGCCGCCCATCGATGGCCCATCTCGTGCGCAATTTGCGACATCGCGTACATGTACGGAGGCATTTTGCCGTCCTCGGAAATCTCCGCGAGTTGCTGCCGGTAGAACGTGATGTCGTGACTGGTTCCCATGGGCGCGTCGGCGGGCGGCCGCTCCTGCATCTGATTCGAGCCGACGTACACGGGTTGGACGAATTGCCACTGGAACCTACCCGCCGTGCAGTAGGACTCGAGTCCGCGCTGCGTGGCGCCGATTCCGGTGACGGCTCCCCCCACCGCCCCTAGCGGCCCGTCACTCGGAGTGCCCGCTTCCTGGTTGTCGACGCGGAAGTCCGAGTAGTAGGCGAGAAAATCGAATTTGTCGCCGAGGCCCTTGATCACCGTGCAGGTCAAATCACGGGGATTCGGCAGCGCATAATAATGGAAAGCTTCGTAGACGACCGAAAAGGGACCGTCCTGTGGCTTCAGAGAAGAAAGATGTACTTCAGGATTACGGATGCCCCGCAGCACGACCGGTTCGGCGGAGATCTGCGCAACCGGCTGCTCGGAGTCAGGAGCAGAAGCATCAGCGGAAACGTCGATCTCGGCTGCACCGCCCAGCACAGGCGGCAGGACTCCCTGAATCGAAATGGTGTTGCCGCTCGTTTTGACGACCCGCGACAAGCCCGGGCCGAACGCAAAGTATCGCGATGCGCTATTGGGACGGTTCCGAAATTGAAAGCCGCGAATCGTCCACACAGCATCCGCGTGAGCCGCAGCGCCTGCGGGTCGCGTAGAAGGCTTGTGGAGGTAAAAATAGACCCGGTAGGCAATCCCTGAGAGGCCCGCATCGCCTTCCGGAAACACAGGTCCAGCGGTCTCGAAGCTAACCTTCAGGAACAAGCCGTCAACGACCGAAAGGTTCAGCCGTTGAAGGTCAAGATGCGCAGCGACGGCGGTGTGTTTCGCGGCGGACAGCGAGGCGAGAGGTTTTTCTACTCCGCCTGAGACCAGCGGGTAGATTCCCACGATGGCGTCCCTTGCCGTAAGCTGATCGTACGACATCTCGATCGCGCCATCCTTGTGGAGCACTGCCTGGAACCGGTTGACCGTCTTCGTCCACGTGAAGTCTTGGATGTTTCCGTACGGTTCGGTAACGTCCCAGGTCACGACCACGCGGTCCTCGAGTTCTTTCACGTAACGTTCGCCTGTCATGCGAGGCTTGAAGAACACGCAGATTGCCGGGACGGTGTTCGCCAGTTCCGCCGCTGCTTCGCTCAACGGGTCGAAACGGCCAATCGACACACCACCCTGGTCGCCCCCTCTGAAACCCAACCCGGGACCAAAGCCACGCGGAATCGCTGCTTCGCCGAAGCGAATCGATCCGGCAACGCCGACGGAGAACGAGTCCCAGCTCTTCCCGGAAAAAGGAAAAGCGAAGCTGTGCAGGGCGACCTGAGGATCAGCGATCGGCTGGCCAAATTCTGCATCCCACTTCAAGGGTAGGTTTTCGACGCGGTATCCTGCCTGTCCGGGCGTGAAGCGAAGAGTATGCCGGCCCAGGTCGAAGAGGTTTTGTCGGCCAAGCCCGCCCTCGTCCAGCTCCATCAGGATCAGGTTTCCGGCCACGGAAACCTTGCCGATAGGCTCGCCGGGCTCCTCCCGTTCTTGTGCACGGACGCCGACGTCCGGCAGAAGAATGACACAAAGGGTCAAGGACAGTCCGCAAATGAGGCGTTTGCTTCTGGTCATGCGCGCCCTCCTCAGCGTAAGGTGGACACATATATACAATATCCACTTGACTAAGGAAAGTAATTTGGCGTCAGTGGATCCGTTCACCGTCATCGTTGCCGAATCTAACCCAGAACTCGGGCGCCGATTCCAGACGCGATTCCGCGGTGGAAAGACTATTTCCGCACGAGCTGAAAGGCTGGGACGCCGAGCGCGACGACGAGCACTCCCAGCAAAGCTTGACGAGGGGACCGCGACCGAAGACGTATAGGCTGCCATGCCGACAGCGAGGGAAGCGGTAACGCCGGGGTCCGTCACCAAGAGCTGCATCCATCCATACAAGAAGGCCAAGCGGGGGCCAAACGCCTCGCGAAGATAAACGTAAAGGCCGCCTGCCTCAGGATAACGCCCCCCGCCGAAACAGAGACCACCCGCAACTGCCATCAAGCCCATCACGAGCCAGACCATCAACAGCCAGAAGGGAGAACCCAGTTGGCGAGCCATGCCTGCGGGCGTAAGGAAGATGCCTACCCCGATGGCCTCTCCGGCGACCGCTGCTGCCGCAGTTCCGAGGCCCAGTTGGCGGCGGAGGTTGGTTTGAGGAGGGTGCGGAGGCAGCCCAGAGTGAAAGACTGCCCTCTCCCCCAAGAGTATGTGTGAGAATCCCAGTTTGTGTGTCATTCCGAGGAGTCCGCCACTCTTATTGGCGGACGACGAGGAATCTCGCATTGGGTTGAAAAGACTCAGGGCGAGATTCCTTTCCGTCGGCTGACGGATCGGCATGACATGCTTAGCCGCGTTTTCACACGGATTGCCTGCGGGGAGGGCCGTTTGCTCAATATGGGCTCCATCACCCAGCCCGCGCCCCGTCTGCCGATCTTTCAATCTTGTTTATGACGATGGCACGCGACCCACCCTTCTGATACACCATGCCACTCACCACGACCCTCTGGCCCGCGAAGGGTAGCAACCTCTCGTTCTGTCCTGTGGCAGGCACCTGCGCCGATATTGGCCAATAGATCACGCCGTTGTCAGTCAGGATGACCAGCGGCGAACCCGCTTTGGCGCAAGCTACGGCGCATTCGGAACTTATTGGCTTTTTGAGATCCTTGACAAACGCGCAGGCCGAATCAATCACGTAGCCTTTGACAGTTGTGAGTTTTCCCTGTGCCAGAGCGGTTGGCGCTGCCACGATCGTCGAAGTGAGAATCAGAATCTCGATTTCGAGTTTTTTCATCGTTTGTTCTCCGATTAGGGACCGCGTCGCCCCTTTCCGACCGACCCCCTCACCCGCCTGGGGGCCGCCGCAGGCTGTGCGCGCTGAGCGCCGATAGCCCTTCGGTGGGCCCCACGACCCAGCCCGCGTCCCGCAGGCGCGGGATGGTCACCCCAGGGCGGCCACAAGGGCCGCCCCTACAGCCCGGCCCTCAGAACAAGAGCTTCATGGCGAACTGGACGAGCCGGGGCGATAGCGCCTGCTGAATCTGTCCAAAGGTGGTCGAGCTGATGTCACTATTGGGCAGTTGGAAATTGGCGCGATTGAAGAGATTGAAGAATTCAACCCGGAACTGGAGGCTTTTGGATTCGGCGAGTGGAACAATCTTGAAAGCCGAGAAATCCCACTGCGCCAAGCCAGGCCCTTGGACCACGTTACGGCCTTCGGTCCCGTACACTCCCGCCGGCGTGGTGGTGAGGTCAATGCGCTGGAAAGCATGGGTGTTGACCCACTGCGCCACGGTCCTCGGCCCGTTGTTGGGGTTGCCGACGAGGTTGGGACGGAAGGACGAGAATCCCGTGATCTCAGGCGCGTCATCGTTATAGCTTTGATCCACCACGGTAAATGGCGTGCCGCTCATGAAGGTGGTGATGCCGTTCACTTGCCAGTTCCCTAGGACGTGTTGATACCAGTTGTGTCCCTGCTTCCAAAAAGGCAGCTCCCTCAAATAGCTCAGCACGAAGCGGTGGCGCGCGTCGAACATGGAGCGGCCGTACTCAGCGGCGAGGTCGAAAGGGTTTTGCGCCAGGTCGTTTTCGCCGGCCACTGGCTGAGAGGCTGAGCCGGTGATATTGAACGACGAAACATCGTCCAGAGACTTCGAGTACGTGTAGGAAGCAAGCAAAGATAAACCGTGGCTGAAGCGCTTGCGCAAGCTCGTCTCAAGGGCGTTATAAGATGAATTGGCAATGCCGGAAATCAGCCCGACGGAACTGTAGGTGCAGTTTCCTTGTGCGTTGGGCATGCAATAGAGGCGTTGCTGGTCGATATTGTTCTGTTGGTCCGCCCAAGTCTGGCCGGGCTGCGGGAGGGAGGGATTGTCTTCTATAAAGCGCGGCAGCTTTGTTCCCTTGGTGCCCACGTAGCCGGCCTCGAGCAGCCAATCGTTTCCGAAAGTCCGCTCTATGGTCAAGTTCCAATCCTGCGCGTAGGGCAGGCGCAACTGGGGAGAAAGCGTCAGCAGCGTCATGGGCTCGGCGAACTCCGAGGCGAAGGGATTACCGTTGGCAAAAGGGCTCGAGAGGCTTCCGGGGAACAACAGTTGGGCGGTGCGCAGATAGGGTGGAGCGCTGATGGGCGTCTGCAAGGGGCCACCCTGGCCGTTGTAATACGGGTCATAGAAAATGCCATAAGCGGACCTCACCAGCCAGCGAGAATCGCCACGCGGGTCCCAGGCCAAGCCGATGCGGGGCGCGAAGGCCGTCGCTTCTGCCGGAATCAAACCGCCGGGTACGCCGGGATCACCCGGGTAGAGCAAGCCGGTCGGCGCGCTGGGAAACACCATGGATTGCACACCGGGCTCAAACAAGTTCTGCCGGTTGCGTATCTCGGTGTAAGGGAAAGGCAGATCATAGCGAAGTCCGAGGTTGGCGGTCAGCCGGGAATTAATCTTGTAAGTATCCTGAGCATAAAAGTTGAAGTCGTTGCCTCGTAGCCCGCGCGACAAGTCGCCCCCGCCGCCCGGCTGGTCGCCGCCGCCTTGCAGGAAGAGATAGGGCTGCCCGATCAGGAAATTGGCGAAAGCGTTGCTGAGGGGCGCTGGGATGAAGACGAAGAAGCCGTTCGAGGCAATTCCATTAACGACATTGATCTGGTCGCGACGATAATCGGCGCCGAATTTCAACTCGTGGCGGCCGCGAACCCAGGTCAACGATTCCGCCGCCGCAAAGGCGTTCTCGTAAGTATCGCGCGGTCCGGTGATGGGATCGCCAATGCTGGCATATCCTCCGCCGCCAAACTGGATAAAAGGCGGGCCGGCGGCAATAGCCAGCGTGGGCAGATATTGAAAGCCGAGGGAGGCAGGGGAAGCGTTGTCGAGGTGTTCGTCAAAGAGGAATTTGTTGCGCAGAAAGGCGAAACGGGTGATGTACACGAGCGAGGGTGAGAAGGTATGAGTCAACTGGGCGACGGAGTTCTGAGTGCGATGGTCCTCGCCCACGGGGAAGCCCGGAACCCCCGCGCCCGAGGGGGACAAGGGATCAAAGAGTGTGCCGTCCAGGAACATGTAACGGAAGTTCAGGGAGTCTCGTGAGGAGAGATAGTGGTCGATGCGGAGGCCGGCCTGGTCCTCATTGTCGCGCAATATCTCGGTGGCGTTGTAGAGATCGAGCACACCGCTAACATCAGTGGCGTTGGCCAGCGGGTAAAGCTGGAGTACCTGCTGTGCGGTGGGGTCAATGAAGGGCACCTTACTACCGGGAAGCGGCGCGGGCCCTCCGGAAGCAAAAAGGTTGAGGAGCGGGCCGTCTTGAGAAAAGTCCCCTTGCCGCTCCAAGGCGGAGGGGACGCGCACATCGCTGAGGGTTTCGCCCTGACGGTTGCGGAAGCCCTCGTAATAGCCGAAGAAGAACGTCTTGTCGGGGCGAAGGGGTCCACCCAGCGTGCCGCCGAACTGGTTCTGCCGGTACTCCGACTTCTGGAAGCCGTCGGCATTCTCGAAAAAGTTGGCGGCGTCCACATTATCGTTGCGGAGAAACTCCCAGGCGTCACCGTGCAGGTGGTTTGACCCTGACCGGGTGACAATGTTGGTGGTGGAGCCTGAGGCGCCGCCGAACTCGGCGTCGGCTGTGTGGGTTAGGATCTTGAATTCGGCAATCGCATCGATGGGAGGCTTCAGGACAAAGCCCCCGTCTACAGCATTGAAATTGGAAGCGCCGTCAATGAGGAAGTCGTTTGATTCCGGGCGCTGGCCATTGACGGAGTAAGGCTGCCCGTCTCGCAGCGACCCCCCGGCCTCGGCCAAGCCGGGCGTAATGGGCACGACTCCGGGCTGGAGCAATCCAAGTTGGGAGAAATTGCGTCCGTTGAGCGGCAGGTCGAGGATTTGGCGCTCGCCCACCGTCTCGCCTAGCGTGGTGTCCGCCCTCTCAATCAGCGAAGCGTTCGCACGAACCTGCACGACCTGGGCAGGCGAGCCAATTATCAGGTGAACGGGAACGTTGGCGCTCTCGTTGACGCTGAGCGTAATCCCTTCCTGAACGAACTTCTGAAAGCCTTGCGCAGTCACCTCGAGGCGATAGGGCCCGAGCGGCAGCAGCACGACGACGTACGCGCCATGACGGCCAGTGGTCGTCACTCGCGTCAGGCCGGTTTCAGTCTGGGTAACGCTGACCTGCGCAAAAGGCACGCCGGCGCCGCTTGGATCAAGCACCTCGCCATGGATGCTGCCGGTGACTTCCTGGGCAAGTAGAGGCCCGCCTGCCAGCACGAAGGCCAGCAGAGGAGTGAAAGCGCGAAATCCCTTCGTAGCGATTCTTTTCATACTGTGCTTTGTCCTTTTCCCTGTTCAGAGGAGGGCAAGCCGTCCCCCCACGAGGTGTTGGGGCAGGACTTGCCCTGCCCTCGCCCTCAAGGGTGCTCGATATACGACCGTAAACCCGACGAAGTCAGCCCCAAAAGACAGGGCCAGAGTAAACCCAGGCGGACAGAAGGTCAATAATGTCAGGCTGCTATTCGCGGGAATAAAACCAGCTAGCAGCATCGCGATTTTCGTAGGGAAAGGAAGCAGCGAAAGATCAGCTCAAGGGGGGCCTCTACATCAAGCGATACCGCTCCCCAATCCCGCTCTTGTTGACCTCGTCAAACTAAATCGCTAGAGTTAGGGCGAACTTGTGGATTTGCCATTCTTGGAGGTAACGAATGAAACTCGTACGACGCGTTCTGCTTTTGCTTGCGGTTGTCCTGGCATTGGCTGCTGTGGCGCTGGCGCAAGACAGGTTTTTTGTGAAGGATGGCGACCGGGTGGTTTTTTACGGCGACAGCATCACGGATCAGCGGCTCTATACAACCTTCATCGAGACATATGTGGTGACGCGCTTCCCGCGGCTGAAGGTGTGGTTTGTGGATTCCGGCGTGGGCGGTGACCGTGTGACCGGCGGATGGGGGGGGCCCATCGACGTGCGGCTGCGCCGCGACGTGATCGCTTACCAGCCCACCGTCATGACCATCATGCTGGGCATGAATGACGCGAGCTACCGTGGCTGGGACGACGCTATCTTCAAAACCTACACGACCGGTTACCAGCACATCATCGACACGATCAAGCGCGCCCTGCCCGGCATCCGCATCACCGCGATCCAGCCTTCGCCCTACGACGATGTCACCCGCCCGCCCAATATCGACGATGGGTACAATGCCGTGCTGATTCGCTACGGCCAGTTCGTCAAAGAGTTGGGCGAGCGTGAGCATCTGCTCGTCGCCGATCTGAACGCGCCTGTGGTGAGCATGCTCAAGAAGGCCAAAGCAGAAGACGCAGAGCTTGCGAAGAAGATCATCGAGGATCGCATCCATCCCGGTCCGGGCGGCCACCTGATCATGGCCGAGGCGCTGCTCAAGGCCTGGAACGCGCCTGCCGGGGTGGCGTCAGTCGAGCTCGACGCGGCGGCCGGGCGCGTGACGCGCGCCGACAACGCAAGAGTCACAGCTCTCCATGCTGGACCCAGCCTTACTTGGATCGAGGCTGACGGCGCGCTCCCCATGCCGGTGGACCTGGACGACAAGGTGGCGGCGCTCTGCATCCATAGCTCGGACTTCATCGAGGCACTCGACCAGGAGCCGCTCAAGGTTACCGGCCTCACCGCGCCGCGTTACGGGCTGAAAATCGATGGCGAGAAAGTCGGCGATTTTTCGAAGCAGGAGCTGGCGGAGGGAATTAACCTCGCGACGCTGCCCACGCCCATGGCCAAGCAGGCGGCCAAGGTCCACGACCTGACGCTCAAGCATAACGATATCCACTTCGCGCGTTGGCGGGACGTGCAGGTGACACTTCAGGACTACAAATTCGCGGGCGAGCCAGCGGCCGTGGATTCCTTGGACAAATTGGAAGAACAGATCGTGGGGGAGCAGCGCGCCACAGCGCAGCCCAAACCGCGGCACTTTGAGTTGACGCCCGAGTGATTGCTGATTGTCGATTGTCGATTGGCGATTGAAAGCAGCCGGGTAGTTTCCCGGCGGCCACAACAGAGTCCGCAGACAAAACCCGAGGCATTATTCTCTGTGGTGTCCGTGTCCTTGGTGGTTTATTCTGTACATGCATGCTCAGCAGGACGACTGACTGTTCACTATGGGATTCTTTGGCCCAAAGACAAAGAGAATAAAGCCTGCGCAGGGGCTTACGGGCGCGGTGCAATTTCCCGGGGACAAGTCCATCTCCCACCGCTATGCCATGCTCGGGGCGATCGCGGAGGGTGCGAGCGAGATTCACTTCTTTTCGACAAGCGCCGATTGTCAGTCCACGCTTTCCTGTTTGAAGCAGCTCGCGGTGAAGATTGAGCGTAAGGAAAATGTGGTGACTATTCAGGGTGCTGGTCTCGGCGGGCTCCAGCCTGCCCGCCAGCCTCTGAACGCCGGCAACTCAGGCTCGACGATGCGCATGTTGGCTGGCATTCTGGCCGGCCAGCCGTTCCGCTCGGTAATGACAGGCGATGCTTCGCTCTCCCGGCGGCCTATGAAACGGGTCGCCGACCCTCTGAGGCAAATGGGGGCGCGGATCACGTTGCAGGAAGGTGGGCTGCCGCCCCTGGAAATCGAAGGTGGCTCGCTCAAGCCCATTCGCTATGAAATGCCCGTGGCCAGCGCACAAGTAAAGTCGGCGATTCTCCTGGCGGGATTGCTCGCCGAGGGTGAAACCGAAGTAATCGAAAAGGTGCGGACACGGGACCACACGGAGATCGCGCTGGAGCAAATGGGCGCCGACATCGGCCGACATCAGCGGACCATTGCGATTCGTGGCAGGGGTCGACTGGAAGGCAGAAAGTTTCATGTGCCGGGCGATTTTTCTTCGGCCGCGTTCTTCATCATCGCGGCATTGATCACACCGCATTCCAACCTGACGCTTCACAACGTGGGCTTGAACCCAACCCGCACAGGCGTTCTCGACGTCCTTGTCCCCATGGGGGGACGGGTTTCGGTAATCAATCTGGAGATGATGAATGGCGAACTGATTGGCGACCTCCACATTGAGGCCAGCAAGCTCGCAGGCGGCGAAATCCCGGAAAGCGCGGTTCCCGGCCTCATTGATGAATTGCCCGTCCTGGCAGTCCTTGGAACACAAACGGGGCAAGGAATAACATTCCGAGGCGCGGCAGAGTTGCGCGTAAAGGAAAGTGACCGGCTGGCTGCGGTGGCGGAGAATCTGAAGCGGATGGGCGCCGAGGTGGAAGAATTCCCGGATGGGCTGCGCGTGGCCGGGCGGCAAACTCTGCGGGGGGCAGAGATTGATCCCCGTGACGATCATCGCATTGCCATGGCTTTCGCGGTGGCGGGCCTGGTGGCGCAGGGCGAAACGCAAATCAAGAATAGCAGTTGCGTTGATATTTCCTTCCCCGATTTCTTCCATACGCTGGCCAGGGTGACGGAGTGAGATGGGCGGGAACCCACGCCAAGGGCGCGTGTGATAATGGCGTTACGCCCGATCACTTTGAATCGCAGAGATCCAAAGTGAACACACAGCCCTCTCCCTTGAGGGGGTGTCTATTGAACATAACTAACCGTCCGGCCCGTTTCACCCGAAAGGCGGTGGTGGTGGAGAGGCATGTTCCAGGCTCGCTTCTCACCCTCCGAGGAGGGATGAGGTGGGGTTGGAGGGGTGGCCGGGTGGGCTCCGAGGCGCAGCAACCGGATCGTTCCGTATTCCGTATCGAGCCGGATCGCAGGCCCGCCTTTGCCCACGCTTCCGCTAATGGTCGGATTGTCGCCATCCTTCACGATCTTCAAACCTGGCCCGGAAAAATCACTTTCCACTTCGCCGTGAGGGGAGGCCGCGTCGATCAGGAAATTGCTCGCGGGTGGCAAGCTCAATTCGATCTCGCCCTTTTTCAAGTCAACTTCGATGGGATGGGCGGGCGGTGTGGAAGTGCGCAGATCCACGTCCCCATTCGTGTCCGTGATCTTCACGCTGTGTTTGAAGTCCGTAAGAGTGATGTCCTTTTGACGGGTCGAGATTTCGAAGGGGCCATCGACGCCGTTCAGCTCGAGCGAGCCGACTTCCATGTTGAGCCTGCCGGTGAGCTTCTGGGCGGTCATGTCGGTGCGTGAGGATTTAAAGTGCAGGGTTTGGCCGATGTCGCGGAAATCCATGTTCCCGTTGAACTCCCCGTCGATGCTGACCGTGCCGGTGACCCCGGAAATATCGATGTCACTGCCCCGCCCCTGGACTTCCAGGCTTCCTTTCAGATCGCGCACTTCCGTCATCCCGCTGCCTCTGGTCAGGCGCACGAGCCCCTCTACACTGGTGATGTGCGTGTCCCCGTGGCGGGCAGTGGTGGCTTGTTCGGCCTTTAATCCATCCAGAATAGCGTCCCCGTGCTCGACCGTAATCTCCATGCTGGTGGCGTAGGGAACGCGCAGGGTGTAGTCCAGGCGCACGTTGTGCCCTCCGCTGGAAAGCGAATCCAAATTACTCTGCACCAGGTATCGGCCCGCCTCCTCGACAATCTCAATCTTCACTTCGCTCGAGAGCCTCTGCGCGTCATCCTCATTGGAGGCCCAGATGGTCTTCTTCACTACCGCGTCAATCGTGGCTTGGTTCGAGCCATGCACCTCCACGTCACCACGACGGTCCACGACCACGAGGCGCGGTTGAGGATGGGCCGCGTGAGAGAAAGTCTGCGTGTAGGTGTAGGTGTTCATGAACAAGCGGCCAAAGCCCTCGTCGTCCATATCCACGCCCATGGAGCCCGGCCAACTCTGCCACGGCCTCAAAACGATCCTTGAAACCAAACTTCCCAAAACTAGTATCAACAGCAGCAAGATAACTTCGCTGGCGCTGAAGAGCGGCGGCGGCACGGTCTCGGGATGAGCTCGGGACTGAACGTAATCTATCAGCTTCGAAACACCCCAAAAGATAATGAGGATTGGCCAGAACTTGGCGATAACCTGCCAGGGATGAACGGCAGGATTGAAGTTCTCCCAGAGGAATATGACGCCCACCGCGATCAGTGTGAGCGCCCAGAAAATTGATCCCCGACGATATACATAAGTGCTCATGGTTTCCTGCCTTCTTGCCCCTTAAAGCCTTGGGCCCTGCGGGGGCCGCGGCGGCATTGCGGAATCGAGGAGTATTAGAACGCCGATGACGATCAGTAGAACGGGCCAGGTCCTGCTAATGCCCCACTCCGGAACAACCTCTCCGATGAGGAAAACCACTCCGATCGCGATAAGAAAGACAGGCCCATTCAAACTAGGCCGGCGCGAAATCCCCGTGCTCGGTGAATAACCCATATTCTGCCCAGCTCCTCCTTTCCCGCTTACCGTTCTCCGGCCCTTTCCTCAAGCCGATCCCTCTACCGCCCTTTCCTCACCTGTTCCAACTCCAGGTCCAGCTCTCGCATTTTGCGCTGGTGCTCCATTTCCTCGATCCGCAATCGCCGGTGGGCATCGAGCTCCAGTTCGCGGATCTTCATCACGTGCACGATCGCAACGATAATGACCACCAATGCGAAGCCAGCAAGGGGAATAATTAATGGCGAATCCATAGTCCTTTTACCTCAGCGAGCTCTCAAGAAACCTCACGCCACCGTGTCATTCCCAGTAGAGCGAGGAATCTTGCTCTGATCCTTCGTCAGCGGAGCGTGGCGGAGCGGAGCGAGATTCCTGGCTGCGCTCGGAATGACCGGGACGCAGGAAAGCTCAGCCTCACGGTATGCGCTCGAAGACCTGAGCTGCTTTGGCCTTCTCGCGCTCTACTTCCAGTTCCCTCATCTTCTGCTGGTGCTCCATCTCCCGAATGCGCATCTCCCTTTGGATCTGAAGCTCCCTGTCACGCGCCCTGAACCAGAACACGATGGCCACGACACAAATAGTCGTCAGCCCTAATACGCCTACGCCCAAAACCGGAGCTAAATCTGGAATTCCCGACATCGGATACCTCCCTTAAATCCTGCTTCTTCATCCCTCGTTAGAGGACTTGCGAATGACAGCTCGCAAGGCCGTTCACCCCCAGAGTTCAGGCCGGCTTATCAGCGGCGCGGCGATTCTTCTCTTTCTCCAATTCCAACTCCAACTCCTTCATCTTGCGGTGGTGCTCCATTTCGCGGATGCGCATGTCCTGCTGGAATTGCAGTTCCTTGTCACGCGCCTTGTACCAGAAGACTATGGCAACAATTCCAAGCGGCATCAGGATTGCCACAACGGGAATCAAAATAGCCGGATCCATTTTCAATCTCCTCTCCTCGGGCGGCCTGGACGCCCCCTCCATTTCAAGACGCGCCACACATTACTAGGTCTTCCCAGCCTTGGCCCTTTCCAATTCCAGCTTGGCCTTCTCGATTTCCATCTCTTTCAATTTTCGCTCGTGTTCCATCTCCCGAATTCGTAACTCCTGGTGGGCCTGGAGCTCACGCTCCCGCATTTTTCTCATGGAGACGATGGCCACGATAAAGATGACCATCAACATTCCCCCGAGCGGGACGATCAAGCCGTTATTCAGAATGCCTTCCATGCAGAACCTCCGGGCTACTGGTTTTTCGTGCCTAGCTTCCCCCCTGAATCCCCTCCTCGCTGAGGAGGGGATTCAGGAGGGTACAGGCGTTCGAGTTCCGCAGGCACTCCTGCCTGTGACAGAGCCACGAACGGCTGCGCCACCTAGAGTTCTCGCGGTCCCGACGTGCTGCCGGGTCCTCCTTTTGCTATGCTGCGGGCGTCCGTGGGAGGGTGCGAAGGGAGATGCCCGCCCCCAAGACGACGTTGCAGCAAGAGCACGCCGATCACGATGAGCAACACCGGCCAGAACCTGCCGATTTGACGAAAAACGGGTATGCCAAAATTATCCAACAAGAACAACACCCCCAAGCCGATGAGCAGTGCAGCTCCGATGGGCGCACTCATCTTCGTGTCGCCAAGCCCAAACCATTCCGGCGTCGGCTGGCCAAGTTGCTTCGCTTTGGCGGTCTGATAGGAGTCAATCACCATATAAAAGTAAAATGCAGCCGCGCCCAGGCCGAAAATGGTGTCCATGGGGCTGCCCACGCGGTTAGAAAGGGCAATGAGAGAGCCAAAAATCAGCACTTGGATCATGGCTTTAACGATCTGGCCATTATAGATAGCGCCCACACCGGGGATGAAGCCCAAGGCTAGCCCGACGCCAGGGCTGGGGCCGCCTGGCGAGCTGAAGTAGGGAGCCTGTAGGCGGCTTGCCAGGCAGCTCTCGCAATAGACCATTCCGTGAACCTCGCGCTCACACTCCGCGCACAGAGGGCGCCCGCACAGGCCGCAATAGGCGGCGGCATCACGGTCGGGATGGTTGGCGCATTTCATGGGTTTTGGCTCCTTACTTCCTCGATATTCAAGGGCGACAGTACAATCTCGTTGTGCAGAGCCGCGCTGGGGTCAGCCACGCTCACAAGCGGAGCCCGATTGGCTGCCTGCGTGGGCATAGCTAAAGGCACGCTGTTGGTGGAGCCTCCCGGCGGCGGTTCTTGCTTGGGCGCTTCCTGCTCCTGCTCGGGGTGGGAGCGGAGTTGGCGAAGTCGAGACTCAATCTCGATGACCACACTAAGGTCGTAGTAAAACTTTTCCACCCGAGCGGCGAACAGGTGCCCGGCGCGATTGCCCCGGAACCACCAGGTGCGGGGGTTCAGATCCTCGGGGGTCAAGTGGCGGAGATTGATGCCGGCGGCGTTCATGATGATGGAGAATGAAAACACGGCCATGGCTAGCGCATAAGCGATTCGGGGTTGAAGGGCGGGCCGGAAGAAGGCCAGCAGCCGTTCTGTCCAGCCGGGTTTGCGCTCGCCCACCGTGGCCAGCATGATTTTCTGAACCAGCCAGGGGGTTGGCTCGAGCTCCGGGGCGACATGGCACAGATCGAGGGCGCGACGCACATCGCCCACCATTTCAAGGCAGGCAGGGCAGACACTCAGATGGGCTTCGAACTCCTGCTTAAGCCCCGGCTCCAGTAGCCCTTCCAGGTAATCGCTGGTCAGATTTTCCATTTCCAGGTGCGTCATAGCTCGCTTCCCGCCTTTGCGGGGCCTCTCAATCCTTCCATACGTTTAAGAACGCGTCCTAGTTCCAATCTTCCGCGGTTGATTCTCGATTTCACCGTGCCCTGGGGAACCCTCAGGACCTGGGCAATTTCCTCATAATCGAGGTCTTGCAGGTCGCGCAGGATCACCGCTTCGCGCAGGTCGGGGGAGAGCTTGTCCAGAGCCAATTGCAAGACCTCCCGGCGCTCCCGCGATTCCACCTGGCTAGTAGGTTCCATATGTTGGCTGGGTTTTTGCTCGGCCACCGGCAGTTCGTCCTCGAGCGAGGAAGTTACGCGGTCTTTCCGGGCGCGCCGGTAGTGGTCCACCAGATGATTGCGCGCCACGCGGTTGAGCCAGGTTGTAAAGCTACCCTGAGCGGCCTGATAGGTCTTGAGCGTCTGGAAAACTTTGATGAAAACTTCCTGGGTCACATCTTCGGCTTCTTCCGCCCGGCCGGTAAAGCGGTAGCAAAGATTATAGATTTTTCGGGTGTAAGCCTTCAGGAGAGCCTCCCAGGCGGAATCTTCACCGGCGAGGCAGCGGTCCAATAATCCCTGTTCCAGTTCCACTCCGGCTCACCTGGCATTCCCGAGGAAGGCGGACCTCAATCCACGTCCACTGCCTCGCCCTACGGCTCACTACCTTGCAGGGCATTGTAACAGAATGCAAACAACCAATGCAGGACGTCCGAATTGTTTCGCGGCTGCACAGGCTGCGGAACAACCTTTTGGTTATTGAGTAGCGGCGACTTAACGTCGCCATTGCGCCGTGCCGACGGCTCTCCCCGCCGGTTCACGGACCATAGCCTGATCTATCGCAATACGCGCTTGGCGGCAAAAGGCCGCCGCTACTTCTTCCCACAGCCGCGCAAAAGACGCGGAAGCTCGGGAAGGGCTTGCTGGCTCGTGGTCAGTCACAGTGACTTGGGCGGTCCCCGTGAGGCTAGCGGATAACCCCCTTTCTTTTCTACAACATTCCTGTATCAAACGTCTAACAACCTTTGTTTTCTATAACATTCCAGCTTCATAGCGCTCTGTGGACATCCGACCCTTTGTTTTCATAGAGATTCCCGCATCGTTCCTTCAGCTTTGAAATTACCAAGACCGTGTTTTGCCATCCCAAGCGACACAATGCCATCGTCCCAAAGGCGTCCGAGAATCCATGGAAGCGGCGCAAAATGTGCCGGACGAATACACGACTCCCACTCCCTGTTCCCCCTCCCCTCTTCCCCGGCCTTCCACTTACGATCCTAGCCTATCTTCTTCCGTTTGCCAAGGGACAAGGAGAGAGACAACCGGCTGTCACTATTGAGGGCCACGACTGGTATAATGGGTACCGCGGATGGGACGAAACAAGGAGCTTCGGGAAAGGTGCACTGTGCCTAGCCTCGAAACGGTCGAGGGGCTGATCTCAGAGGTCGAAGAGTGGTATGAGCGGGTCCGCACGATTCGCCAAAAGATGACCTGCGTGGAGCGCGGAAGCGACCCCTATCAGGATCTGCTCTCCCAACTCTGGGTCGAACTTGAGTGGCTGAAGATGAAGGCCGAAGTCACCGCCGAAGCCATCGACGAATACCAGGAATCCCTGCCAGAAGACGAATAGCGCCAACCACAGGGGCGACTATTCAATCGCAAAAATCGCGTGGATGGTCGTTTCCTGCTCAACCTTCCTCGGGAATAGTTTTAGTTCGGGCTCCTGGCGGGAAGCCCTGAGCGAGGCTGTGGAGGTTTGCAATGCAAACGGCCAGCCCTTGGGTCTTCGCACTGTGTTGCTGGCATACAGAAGATCTCCTGCCTACCTGCCGATCTGCCTACCTGCCCATCTGCCTACCTGCCCATCTGCCTACTGCTTGCTGCCTTGCGCCGCCCCCACCTTCTCCAACTCTGCCCCGGTTGTGGCTTCAACGTCGGCATGCAGCGAGTTTCCGTGCGAGTCCATTGTCACGATGGCAGGAAAATCCTTGGCTTCAAAGACCCACATGGCTTCGGGGACGCCCAGTTCTTCGAGCAGGTAGACGCTGCGGACCCTAGGCAAGCAGCGGGCGTAGAACTGCGCGGCGCCGCCGACGGCGTGGAGATAGACGGCGCCGTGCTCGACCAAGCCCGCGAGGGTTTTCTTGCCCATGCCGCCCTTGCCCATCACGGCGCGGATGCCGAAGCGCTTGATAACGTCGGCCTCGTAAGGCTCCTCGCGACTGCTGGTGGTAGGGCCGGCGGCGGCTGTGCGCCAGCGCGTATTAGGCGGCGTTCCCTCTTTAATCATTACTGGGCCGCAGTGGTAGAGGATGGCGCCGTTCAGATCGCAGGGCGCGTCGTGGTGCAACAGGTAAGTGTGAGCGGCGTCGCGCCCGGTGACTATCGGCCCGTTAATCAGTACAACATCACCAACTTTCAGGGCGCGAACTTTTTCTTCGCTCAGCGGGGTTTCCAACCGTATCTCTCTGCCCGACACCTGGAAGCCCGCCCCCGCCACTAAGCGCTCGACGGCACGAGTCGGATCGCGATACAGCCATTGCTTGATGGCACCGGAATCCGCCTCGAGCAACACCCCAAGCCGCCGGAAGGCCCAGCAATCGTAGGCAACGGAAACGAAGAAGCTGGCGGGCAGGCGGTTGGCAGCAGTGATCTTGCAGCCGATGAGGGAAACCTTACCGCCAAAGCCCATCGTGCCCACACCGATCTTGTTGGCCTCGTCCGTGATTTCCTGCTCGAGCTTGGCCAGAGTGGGGTCGGGGTTCACATCATCGAGCGAGCGGAAGAGTTGCAGCTTCGCCAAGTGGTAGCCCGCCGCGCGGTCGCTGCCGATGCAGACGCCAATAGCTCCGGGCGCGCAGCCCTGTCCCTGCGCCTGCCACACGGCGTGCAACAGGCATTTCCTGACTCCCTCGAGGTCACGGTCGGCGCGCCCCAAGTGTTCCAGCGTGCAGGGCACCGAATACTGGATGTTCATATTCTCGCAGCCACCACCCTTGAGGATCAGGCGCACCTCGATATCAGGTTCTTCCCACTGCTCGAAGTGAATGACGGGAGTGCCGGGACCGAGGTTATTGCCGCTGTTCTTGCCGGTGATCGAGTCCACGGAATTGGGCCGCAGCTTGCCGCGCCGGGTGGCTTCCGCGACGGCCTCCTGGATCTGCTTCTTCATCATCATCTGGTTCACACCCACCGGCGTCTTGATTTCAAAGGTGAGCATGCCCGTGTCCTGGCAAATGGCCCCTTCATCCTCATAGGCCATGTCAATGTTCTGGCCGATGATGGCCAGTGCCTGGCCCGCTTGCGTTTTCGGTTCCTCGGTTTTGAGCGCCTCCCCCATGGCCTTGCGCACATCCGGTGGCAAGTTTGTCGAGGTCTGGATAATCAGTTCCAACATGCTTTCTTTGAAGAATTGCATTGGGTCCTCCCGTGTGGATTATAGCGCCGAACGGAAAAAGGTGCTGGGGGCTGGGGGCAGAACAACCGACGGTGGCGACTGACAACTGACGACTGACAAAGGACTACTGACCTTCCCCCAAACCAAAATCGAGAATCCAAAATCAAATGAAGGGATGCTTGACCATGGGCCGGACGTGGAGTATGGGGGTCAGGTCTTCCTTAATTATTGCGAAAGCCTCCTGGGGCGTATCGGCAAAGCGGATGAGTTCCATGTCTTCTTCCGAAATGGTCCCCGCCTCGAGGAAATAGTCGAAGTTGATGGCGCGCTTCCAGTAGTCAGAAGCGTAGAGCACGATCCTCACGCGATGGCCCATCTTGTGTGTTTGGATGAGGGTGAGCATTTCGAAGAGTTCGTCCAGAGTCCCGAAGCCGCCCGGAAACGCGATGAGGGCTCGAGCGGGCTGCGCAAACCACAACTTGCGCATGAAAAAGTATCGGAACAGGAAGCTCAGATCAGGCGAGATGTAAGCGTTCGGTCGCTGTTCGACGGGAAGCTTGATGTTCAGCCCAATGGACTTGCCGCCCGCCTCGGAAGCACCGCGGTTGGCGGCTTCCATAATCCCCGGCCCCCCGCCTGAACAAACCACCAGGAAATGGGAGTCCTGCTGGAGGGAAAGGGCCCACGCCGTCACCAAACGCGAAAGTTCGCGCGCGTCCTCGTAATACTGAGACATTTCCAGATCCCTGCGGGCCTTCTTCAACTCCGCCTCAAGGGAAACTGTGTCGCTTTCCCTCCTGCTGCTTTCAAGTTCCTCAAGCTTGCGATTCGCTTCGTCACGCGGTTTGATGCGCGCCGAACCGAAAAATACAACGGTATGATGAATGCCGGCGCGTCGCAGTCTTGCTTGCGGCTCGAGGTATTCGCTCAAGATGCGCAACGTGCGTCCATCACTGCTTTCCAGGAATTGGTGGTCCTGATAGGCCACTAAAGGCGTCTTCTCGGTTCCATACTTCCCTGTCGCCATGTTTCCACTCCTCAAAAGGTCCGCAGTCCAGCTAATTCACCCAGGGGCGTGAGGCTTTGTAAGCAGCTACGCGTTCCGGGAGCCAGTCCCTCAACCCCGCCTGCATGTAAAACCGCGGGAACAACAAATCATCGTCCGCTCGCATGACCCCTTCCGCCGCAGCAGTTCTTGCCAGAGGCGTTTGCGGATAGATGCGAATGCCCATGGTAATCTTCAAGGCTTCGAGATTCAGGGAATCGGCAAACGACAGGCTTTCCTCGACGCTTTCTTTTGTCTCCCCAGGCCCTCCCAGCAGCAAGAATCCCATCCGCTCGATTCCCGCCTCCGCGAACAGCTTCGAGGCCGCGCTGATTTCTTTCTGATCGAACCGCTTGTGGAGGCTGCGCAGCATTTGGTCCGAGCCACTCTCGAAACCAAAACTGATCTGGCGGCATCCGGCTTGCCTCATGAGTTCCACAAGCTCCGCATCGACCCACTTTGGGTAAATGAGGCACCACAAATGGAGTTCGAGTTCCGCTTGGATCACCCGGCGGCAAAGGTCCTTTGCATAGTTGAGCGGCAGGTTGAAAGTGTTATCGACGAAGTTGAAGTTTCGGTAGCCCGTCTCTCTCAGCTTCGCCAGCCATTTCACGACTACGCCGGCCGAACGTCTCCGTATGGCTCTGCCCTCGATCGTGCTGGTCGAACAGAAGGTGCAGTCCAGCGGACAACCTCGCCGGCTTTGCACCGGCACCCAGAGCTTGCGTCTGCCAGCCCCGGGAGGAATCCAAAGACTCGGCTCCGGGAGAGGCAGATTATCCAAGTTCTTTTCAAAGTGACGCAGGGGTGGTTTGCGAAGCGCCCTTACATCGGCTACCCGGTAGGATGAGAGCTGGCCGTCACCCCCGCGAAAGCGGGGGTCCACGTCAGTCGAGAGGGAGGTGGATTCCCGCTTACGCGGGAATGACTGAAATGGGGAGATGTTCGCGCGAGCGATCTGGCCCGGCAAGTGAATACCGGGAAGATCCGAAACTTCCCCACCCTTGCCTATTCGATCCAAAAGGAGAGGGAAAACAACCTCTCCTTCACCTTGAATTCCCATGTCTGCGCCCAGATAGCGCAGCGCACTCTCAGGAAAAATGCTGTAACCAGGTCCGCCAAGGACAATCGGAGCCTCGGAAAAGCTCCGGCAATTTGCCACCACCTCCCTGACCGGAGAGAGCAGGAACCGGGGCTGCGGCATGTTCTGGTCATCGATGTTCCTTACCGAAATGCCGATGATCTGGGGGCGGAAAACCTCGAGGGTGCTTCTGAGGATCAGCTTCGGGTCTCCCTCGAACATCAGGTTCAGCAGGACCACCTCGTGGCCAGCATTTCTTGTTGCGGCCGCCACACTGGCGAGTCCCAGTGGGAGAGTGGGCATGCTTATCGTTTCGGTATTGGCAGAGATCAGCAGAACTCTCATTGCTTCCTCAGCGGCCCTCGATGTTACCACGATTTTGCCGGCGGCGAAGGGGCAACCCTTGGGGTTGCTCCAGGACGGCCACAAGGGCCGCCCCTACGACGAAAGAATTGATGTGGTGTATGATAGCGGTCTGCTCTGGGAGGACGTTGAGGGCGTGGTGGGTGGACGCCCAGGCGAGGCCCACAAATGGTGAAGTGCCAAAAATGCGGAACTGCTCTAAGTGAGGATTCGAGGTTCTGCTTGTCATGCGGGGCAAGCGTAGTGGCTGAGGACGCAGCTACTGCGGCTGCAACTGCGGCCCCCTTGCAGCCTGTCACGCCCAAGGTGGCGAGTGGGCAAGTTCGGCTGCGCTCCAGCGGTTCTGGCGCAACCAGCAGCCCGCGCACTCCCACGGGTTCAAGCGGTCTAGCGAGCGAAGGCCGCTTCCTACCCGGAGCCTTGCAGGCCGGGCGATACAGAATTGTGGCGTTGCTCGGGCGGGGCGGGATGGGCGAAGTCTATCGCGCTGACGATTTGGTGCTGGGCCAGCCGGTGGCCCTGAAATTCCTTCCCGAAGCAGCCGCAAGCAACGCAGAGCTGCTCAACCGCTTCCGCAACGAAGTCCGCACGGCGCGCCGCGTATCTCATTCCAACGTGTGCCGCGTCTATGACGTCGGTGAAGTGGATGGCCACACTTTTCTTTCAATGGAGTATGTGGATGGCGAAGATTTGGCGTCGCTCTTGCGACGCATTGGCCGTTTTCCCCCCGACAAGGCAGTTGAGATCGCGCGACAACTTTGCGCCGGACTCGGTGCCGCGCACAAGGAGGGAGTGCTGCATCGAGATTTGAAACCAGCGAACGTGATGCTGGACGGCCGCGGTCGCGCCGTTATTACAGACTTTGGCTTGGCCGGACTCGTAGACCAGATACAAGGCCCCGATGTGCGGAGCGGAACGCCAGCCTATATGTCGCCTGAGCAGCTTGCCGGCAAGGAAGTGACGGCCAAAAGCGATATCTATTCGCTGGGCTTGGTGTTGTACGAGATCTTTACAGGCAAGCGCGCTTTTGAAGCCGAGACGCTCGCCGAACTGGTGCGAGTTCGGAATGAGAAGCCGGTCAGCAACCCCTCGAGCTGGGTGAAGGACCTCGATCCCGCCGTCGAGCGAGTGATTATGCGCTGCCTGGAGCGGGAGCCAGCCGCCCGGCCGACGTCGGCGCTTGCTGTGGCGGCAGCGCTGCCCGGTGGCGATCCATTGGCCGCGGCGCTGGCGGCGGGTGAGACGCCGTCGCCGGAAATGGTGGCGGCGGCGGGCGAGAAGGAAGGCATTGCGCCGCGCGTGGCGGTGGCTGCTTTCGCGGCGGTCGTCGTGGGACTAGCGATCAGCAGCTTGATCGGTGCCCAGGTCAGTGGGCTCCGCCTGATGCCACAGCCTCTGCCCCCGGAGGTTCTGAGGGTCAAGGGGTATGAAATCATCAGAAGCCTGGGCTACACCGGTCGAGCGGTGGACGGCGCCGGGGAGTGGTATTACCAAACGGAATTCACCGCTTACGTCAGAAGTCATGACGGCGCGCGGCCGAACTGGACGAAGGTCCTTGCCGAAAGGCCCCAGGTGCTGGTTTACGCATATCGGCAGAGTCCCGTGTATCTCGATCCCGAGGGCTATGAGGGAGTGTCGCTGACGCCGGGGATCGTCAAGTATGATGATCCTGCCGCCATCCAGTCGGGCATGATCAACCTCATTGTCGACTCCCACGGGCGCTTGACTTCCTTCGATGCGATTCCCAAGGAAGTCGAACCGAATCCCCCTCCGGCTACGGCCGTAGACTGGAAGCCTCTTTTCATGGCGGCAGGAATCGATCCTGCACAGCTAAAATCCGCGGAACCGCAATGGCTGGGGCTGGGGGCTTCTGACACGCGCGCGGCTTGGACGGGGACCTGGCCCGATTCCGGCCGACCCCTGCGCGTGGAAGCCGCTGCCTGGCGTGGCAAGCCAGTCTACTTCCGATTGATCGGACCCTGGACTACGCCGACCCGGGAGACGCAATCCAGCACGACAGGCCTCGAGCACACGCGCTCGATTCTAGGAGCCACCTTGACAATTCTGTTCCTGTCCACAGGCGCTCTCATCGCGCGCCGCAATTACCTGCAGGGCAAAAGCGATCTTCGCGGCACTCTTCGCCTGCTGGTCGCAGTTTTCGTGATTGAGATCGCCATCTGGGTTTGCCGCTGCCACTTCATCCCTACCATCGCCACATTCGGACGCTTCGTGCTGGCTCTGAGCACCGGGCTCTTTATGTCCGCCGCCATCGGCATGCTGTACCTGGCGCTGGAACCTTTCGTGCGCCGCCGCTGGCCGCAGGCGATCGTCTCCTGGAGCCGCCTGACCACGGGCCGCGTGCGGGATCCGCTGGTGGGGCGCGATGTGCTCTGGGGTGTCGTCCTGGGTGTGGTGTGGACCCTGGTGATCGGTGTTGGCCTCGTCATCCTGAACCGGCTCGGCGAAGTTCCGCAATTACCCAGTCAAGCGCTTTTCACGGGCGGCCGGGAGATGGTAGGGATCTGGCTCCTGAATGTCGTGCAGTGTATTGGGGGCACGATCGAGTTCTTCTTTGCTATGTTCCTGCTCCGCATCGTGCTGCGCAACAAATGGTTGGCCGCTGGCGCCTTCGTCGCCATTTGGACGACGATGAATACTCTGCAGAATACGCGGCCGGAAATTCTTGTGCCAGTCTGGCTCGTGGTTTTTTCCATCGCCGCTTACGCCGTCACCCGCTTTGGCTTAATCACACTGGCAGTGGCCATTTTCACAGCCAACGTTCTGCTCAACGTGCCCTTCACTTTCGACTTCAGCAACTGGTATGCCGCCGACGCGCTTGCCGTAGTGCTCAGCTTCGTCGCCATTGCCGCCTGGGGATTCTATACTTCACTCGGAGGGCAAAAGCTCTTCCACGAAGACTTGTTTCAGTAAGGCGACACGCTGAGGTGTTTGGTCGTTGCTTAGTTGGAGCGCCCTCCCGCCGTGGCGCGCTTCGCCCCACCCACCAGACATGCTGCAAGCAACAATACGATAGTTAGCAATCTGGCTGGGCTACAATCACTTCTTCGCGAGGGCGGGCAGGAGCCACTGTGAAACGTAGGCTTCATATTCTCTTCTGGCCTCGTCAGTAATGGGGGCTGTGGCGAGAGGGCCATTCGCCGAGGCTTGAAAGTAAAGGTCGGCGGTCTTACCGAAAGGCCCAGGGTCGGTCTTGGTAAATTTCTCTACATCCTCTTCGGCAAAATCATAGACTTGTTTGGGAGTGTAATCCCTTAATTGGCCGGGAGTGAGCTTGTCCACGCTTCGCACGTAGAGCCTTAACCTTCCAAAGGCTTTGTCTTTGTCGTATTCCACTTTGAAGACGTGCTGGAGTTCCTTGTCGGGAGTTTTCGGGTCCCTATAGACGTCGCCGATGAGGTAAAACTCCGACAGTTTCCCGCCATAAGAGGTGTCGAGGAGCTGGAACAGGCGCAGGGTCAAGTCATCCGGACTGATTGTTGGGGGCTTTTCTTTAGCAAAGAGCGGAGGCGGGAGGCCCGCGGACAATAGAAGGGCACAAAGAGCGCACAGTGCAGCAAGCAAAGTGAACAAAAATCGGTAAGTTCGCATGATCCCTCCCCTAGCATTGGTTCGCAAATTCTGCGGGTGAGGCACAGATTCTTCTCGGTGCCCTCTGCACTCGAAAAGACCTAACACACAATTCACTGAGGACCTCCGTGGTCTCCGTGTGAAAGCTCGAGAGGCATGGAGGACATGGAGAGTCTCGTTTTGGGTGCGGCGACACACCGGGCTGTGTAGCTCCTACAATAACTCCCGTGCGCGGAGGTCAGCCTCGCTAGACTCATCTTCGGACTACTGCCGTGGAAATACTACTCCCCCCCGGCGACGAAAACAATAGGCTAAAAGTGCAAAGGCTAAAGAGTAATGGGTAAGGGGTGAGGGAAGACACCCCTCACCCGCCAGCTCCCCTCCCTTCACCTAGGGGGGAGAGGGGACGTGAAAAAATCACGGGGTAGGGGCGGCCCTTGTGCCCGCCCTCGGCCCGCCGCCCGAAGGCTTTGGGCCGCAGGGCGGGCAACCATCCGTCAGCCGAGGGAGAGGAATCTCGCTCTGAGTGTTCCCAAGGCAGTGCCAGATTCCTCGTCGTCCCGATCAGATCGGGACTCCTCGGAATGCCGCGCAAACTGGGGCTTTCACACAGACCCCCAGAGCGAGAAGGATAGAAGCTGGAGTAAAGTTGCCCGACTTGTAGCCCCTGGCCCCGCAAGGGCAATCCAAAATCCGAAATCTAAGATAGCCCCAGCCCCTAGCCTCCAGTCCCTAACCCCCTAATACAGCAGATATTTCGACCGCAGGGCCCGGAAGTGCTCCAGCGGATCCTGCCACTCGAAAACAATGCGGCGCGGGTCCTCCCCTGCTGCAATGGCCTTCAAGACCCAGCGCGCCCCGATCAGAGGCAGTGTCTTTTCAAGCTGGAAAACATTCGGATACAGCTTCCCGAGCGCGGCGGCGAGCTCGACCCCCAGTTCAGTGGGATCAAGCGCCTGCCGATCGATCAAGAGGATCTGGACGCCGTGACAGACCTGGCCGGCAAACGAACTGCTCGAAGGCTTGAAATCCACGGGCAGAAAGCGCACTCCCTGGATACCACGCGCATTCAAGTAGGACGAGAGATTCCGAGAGTCCATCCAAGGCGCGCCGAGAAATTCAAAAGGAGTATCCGTGCCGCGGCCCACGCTCACGTTCGCCCCTTCCACCATGGCTACGCCAGGATAAAGAACCTCCTCGGTGGGGTTGCGAAGGTTGGGCGAGGGGTTCGTCCAAGGGAGACCTGTCTCATCATACCAATCCGTGCGCTGCCAGCCTTGCATTTTAATCACGTGCAGCTTGGCGCCGAGGTGGTTTTCGCTGTTAAACATCCCGGCCAACTCTCCCACGGTCATGCCGTGACGGATGGGCAAGGGAAAGTAAGCCACGAAGCTGCGCAAGTCGTTATCGAGAACGGGCCCCTCGACTTCGTCCCCGTTGATGGGATCGGGCCTGTCCAACACGTAAAACTCCATTCCCTTCTTAGCGGCAGCCTCCAGGCAATAACCCAGGGTGGTGGTGAAGGTGTAAAACCGGACTCCGGCATCCTGAATATCAAAGACCAGCACATCCAGCCCTTCCAACATCCGCTCCGTTGGCCTTTCGACCTCCCCGTAGAGGCTATACACGGGCAAGCCGGTGGCTGCGTCTGTGCTCGAGGGGACGCGAGTGTCCGCCTGTCCCGCAAGTCCGTGCTCCGGGCTAAACAAGGCGAGGAGCTTTACTCCCGGCGCATGATAAAGGAGATCGATAGTCCGGCGTCCGGCCGCGTCCACACCGGTCGAGTTGGTGATTAAACCCACGCGCTTCCCTTCCAAGGGTGCGAACTTTTCTGCTTCGAGGACGTCGATGCCTGTTTGCGTCTTGCCATTTCTAAGACCTTGCTCTCGATAGCCTCTCATCAACTCGAAATAACCAGTGAGCGAGCGGTGGCTGGCCAGCACCTGCTCCGCCGAAACGGGTCCCAGCGCCGCGGCTACGACGCTTGCGATCTGTATGCGCATCTGCACTACATCGCCCTTTCCGTTAGGGTGTAGGCGATTGGTCAGAACGATGAAATAGGTTTTCGTCACCGGGTCTATCCAGATATCCGTCCCGGTGAATCCGGTATGGCCATAAGAGCCCACCTCGAACAGTTCGCCCCGGTTCGAAGCGAAAGGCGAGTCGAGGTCCCAACCCAACCCGCGCACAGCCATCCTGTCAGGAGGATTCTGGGGCGTGCTCATCTTCTCTACGGTCAGAGGGTTCAGGATGCGCACTCCCTTGTAACTGCCCCCATTGAGAAGCATCTGGGCAAAGATCGTGAGGTCATCCGCGTTGGAGAAAAGTCCGGCATGACCCGCTACACCACCCATATCGTACGCCGTGGGATCGTGCACTTCCCCCCACAACATTTTCCCCTTATCGCCGAACTGGTATTGAGTGGGCGCAACGCGTTGGCGCCAGGTGCCGGGAGGGTTGAAGCGCGTCGCTTTCATCCCCAGCGGCTTAAAGATATGTCGCGAGCAATAGACATCCAGAGGCTCGCCAGAGACGCGGCGCACCAATTCGCCCAACGTCTCAAAGTTAATATCACTGTAAATGAAACGAGTACCCGGCGGGGCTATAGGCTTCACATCCACAATCATCTTCATGGCAGTCTCATACCCCGACCACTCCGGCTTCAGCTCGAGGTCAGGAGGCAGCCCTGAATAATGGGTCATGAGTTCCCGCACGGTGATCGCTTCTTTCCCATTGGCCTTGAACTCCGGCCAATAGTCGGAAACGGGCGCGCTCAGAACGATCTTCCCCTGCTCTACAAGCTGCATAATCGCCGTGGTGGTGGCCACGACTTTGGTTACCGAAGCCATGTCGAAAATTGTGTGGACACTCATGGGCAGCTCTCGCGGAACCAAGGCGCGATGCCCGAAGGCCTTGCGGTAGACGACCCTTCCAGCTTGTCCCACCACCACCACGGCGCCAGGGCATTCCCCCGTGCGAATTGCTTCCTTGGCAACGGAATCGATAGCCGCTAGCTTTTGCGGGCTTAACCCCCCCTCCGGCTTTCTGGTCTTTTGGACAGAGACAGCTCGGGCACCGGGCGTACCAGCCAGTACGCAGGCCGCCAAGAAGAGGCCCATTATTCGAAGACAGTTCACCCTCTCTCACCTCCGGTGCGGGTCCTGTCGGTTTCCATATGAAAAGTCGACTGGAGCGGCAGGCCCCGGAGGGGCCTCCCTTGAGTCTTGTTTCCGTGGGTTGCACCCACGGCTACTCACGGTTCGCCCCTTCGGGGCAACCGTCTGTCGTCCTTTCGTCCCGATCGAAGCTGCAACGGAACCTCACACCTTCATTTAGGTTAGCTTTCAATTCAAAAGACTTTTGCTATATACTCTCCGCTTCCTTCTGTCAACAGGCAATTGGGAACAGTGGGGAGAATCTTTCAGAGGTCGGTTAATCAATGAAAATCACTCCGATCGACTGGCTGGTTGTAGCGGCATATTTCGCCATCAATTTGTTGATTGGGCTCTACTACCGCAAGAAGGCCAGCGCCAGCACGGGCGACTTTTTTGTTTCCGGCAGAAAGGTCGGCTGGCTGCTGGCGGGCACGTCCATGGTGGCCGCGACCTTTGCGGCTGACACCCCCTTGGCGGTCACTGGTTTTGTGGCGCGCCAAGGAGTTGCCGGCAACTGGTTCTGGTGGAGCTTCCTTCTCAGCGGCATGATGACCGTCTTTTTCTTTGCTCGCTTGTGGCGGCGTGCAGAAATCATCACCGACGCGGAATTCGTCGAATTGCGCTATTCAGGCAAGCCTGCCGCGTTTCTACGTGGCTTCCGGGCATTATACTTCGGTGTCCTCATGAACTGCCTGATCGTCGGCTGGGTCAATCTCGCCATGGAGAAGATTCTCCAGACCGCCCTGGGCGTTCCCAAGAGTCTGGCGATTTTCATCATCTTCGGCATCATTGCGTTCACCGGATTTTACACATCCATATCCGGGCTGTGGGGTGTGCTTTGGACGAATGCCGTGCAGTTTATTCTCAAGATGACGATGGTGACTGTCCTCGCCTATTACGGCATCAAAGCCGTAGGCGGATTGGGGCCATTGAAGCAGAAACTGGCCTTCCTTGACGCCGAACGTCAAGCGGCGACGGGCGGCACGGGTTCCATTCTCGACTTCATCCCGGGTCTGAATTCGGCCTGGATGCCGCTGCTGACTTTCTGTGTGTACCTGGGATTGAATTGGTGGGCCAATTGGTATCCAGGCGCGGAACCGGGTGGTGGCAGCTACGTGGCCCAGACCATCTTCTCCGCCAAGGATGAAAAGAACTCTCTATGGGCCACCATGTGGTTTAACACCGCTCACTACGCGGTGCGGACTTGGCCGTGGGTGTTGACCGCCCTGGCCTCCGTAGTTCTATACCCTAAGCTCAAAGATCCTGAGATCGGCTTCATCAAGGTCTGGGTGGATTATCTGCCGGGCGCGCTCCGCGGCTTCATGCTGGCCGCCTTTGCGGCTGCCTTCATGTCAACGATTGCCACCCAGCTCAATTGGGGTTCCTCGTACATTCTCAACGACTTCTACCGGCGCTTCGCGGTGCGAGGAAGGAGTGAACGCCACTACGTGGCCACCGCCAAACTTCTGACCGTATTTCTGGCCATCCTGGGAGCCGCTGTATCACTGGTAATGACCAGTGTTGCAGGAGCCTGGGAACTTTTGCTCGGCATCGGGGCAGGCACGGGAGCGGTCTACCTGCTGCGCTGGTACTGGTGGCGCATTAACGCCTGGTCGGAAGTCTCCGCCATGTCCACCGCCGCTATAACCACGGTGCTCCTTCATACGGTGATTCACATTCAAGGCAATCAAGCAGTTGTTTTTGCAAAATCCATCCTCCTCACCGTCGCGGTCACAAGCTTCGTGTGGCTTGCGGTCACTCATCTCACGCCGCCGGAACCCGAATCCAAACTTCTTGCGTTCTATCGCCGCGTGAGGCCCGGAGTGGCCGGCTGGAAGCAAGTGGCTCGGCTGGCGCCCGAGGTCCCGGCCAGCCGTGATGGCTGGTATAATTTCATGGACTGGCTGCTCGGATGCCTGATGGTGTACATGATATTGTTCGGAATTGGTGAGCTGCTGCTGCGCTCGACTGGTAGGGGAATCCTCTTTTTGGCCATCGCGGCCATCGCCGGTTACGCCATCTACTGGGATTTCTCAAGGCGCGGCTGGAAAACGTTCGAACAGTAGGGGCTAGGGGCCAGCGCCTAGGAGTTGGGGACGGGAAAAAAACGCAAGTGAAACCTTCATTCGCCGAACATGTCATTCTGAGCGAAGCCCTGGACCGTCCGGTCCAGGGCAAAGCGAAGAATCTCCGCAGTCAGGAACTGCGGAGACCCTTCGTCGTCCGCCGATGAGAATGGCGGGCTCCTCAGGATGACAGGAGAATGTCTTTTTTCCCTAGGCTCTAGTCCCCAGCCCCTAGCCCCTTCTTCACGACATGCGAATAACCGAACGCGAAAATCCTGCTTCAGTAGGGTTGGATACAAAACCCACCACAGAGATTTTGCGCCTCATCAACCGAGAAGATCAGGGCGTGGCTCCTGCGGTGGCGAAGACCCTACCGCAGATCGCGCGCGCGGTGGATATGGCCGTTCAAGCTCTCCGCAACGGCGGGCGAATGATTTACTTGGGCGCTGGAACCAGTGGGCGGCTGGGGGTGCTGGACGCTGCCGAGTGCATGCCGACTTTCGGGAGCGACCGCGTGCTGGGAGTCATTGCGGGCGGCCGCGGGGCGATGTTCAAATCGAGGGAAGGGGCGGAGGACAAGCCCCTTGAGGCGGTGGGCGACCTGCGCCGTGTGCAGCTCAGCAAGAAAGACGTTTTGGTGGGAATCTCTGCCAGTGGCCACGCGCCTTACACCCTCGGCGGCATGCGCTATGCCCGCCAACTCGGCGCCAAAACCGTCGGCTTGACGGTCAACCCCGCCGCCCCCATGAAATCGCTTGCCGACGTCTTCATCACCCCCCTTGTCGGACCGGAGGTTCTTACCGGCTCGAGCAGGATGAAGGCTGCAACGGCCCAAAAGCTCGTGCTCAATATGCTTTCTACAGCCACCATGGTGCGCTTGGGACGCGTGTTCTCCCATTGGATGATCAGTATGCAGTTAACCAATCAAAAGTTGCGCGAGCGTGGCCAACAAATCCTAATCAGGGCCACGGGCGCAAGCCCTGCCCGCGCGGCACGCGCCTTGAAGGCAGCCAGGGACAGTTTGCCGGCGGCGCTTCTGATGCTTCACCTTGGAATCAATCGCGACGAAGCCCAAGAACTCCTAGCGAGCGGAAAGAGCATTGCCTCGGTTATTCGTGCTTCCATGGGGATTGAGCCATTGAGTCATTGAATGATTGATTCATTGATTCATTGAGCCAATGGCGCCTGACAAAGGGCTTGCCTTTCCAAGTTGAAACGCCCAATCTCTCCCAAGTGGAATTGCTCGCCCTCCCCCCTCCGGACGTGCGTGTCGCACATCTTTTGCTGGACACCGGGGGTGCTCGATACGCCGAGAATCCCCGAAGGGGATTCATAGAGTAGCCGGGGGCAACGCCCCCGGAAACCCGCATTCCCCCACCCCCGACCCTGAAAGGGTCGAACAAAAGAAGCCTTATCGTCGCAGTGCCTCACCCCCTGACCTGCGTTTGCGACCGTTTCAGGGTCGGTCTGTTGGTGGGAAACCCCTCTGTGGGCGTTGCCCCCGGCTACTGCATAATGCCCTTTCAGGGCATCGCGTTTGGTCGACCAACTACCTCGGATCCATGAGGTCCCCGTCATCTCGCGTGCTGACCCCCGGTATCCAGCCGAGGATACAGGAAACGCCCAGCCCTTTGCGAAAGGGTTGTTGGTTCACTGCGCCGCCCGTCAAGGAATCGTGGAACTTTTGCAGCTCTCATAACGTTCCTACGCTTAGAGTGAGGAGGTAATGCCCCATGATGAGGAAAACAATTGGTGTGATGGTATCCATGTTGGCCTTTGCGGCGCTGGCGATGCCCGCTGACCGCTGGATACACATCCGGGTAATCGAGTCCGGACCGGACGGGGATCGGGTGCGCATCAACATTCCGTTGAGCCTGGCGGAAGCCATTCTTCCCACGATCAAGTCCGACAAGTTCTGCGACGGGAAAGTCAAGGTGGAGGGGCACGCCCTCGACCAGGTGGATTTGCACGCCCTGCTGGAGGCGGTCCGCAAGGCCCAGGACAACCAGTACGTCAGCGTCGAGTCGAAGGATCAGAACGTCGAGGTGGCAAAGGCCGGGGAGTTCCTACTCATCAAGGTTCATGAGAACTGCAAGAGTGCCGGAAAGACCGCCAAGGCGACGAATACTGTGGACATCAAGATTCCCTTTAAAGTTGCCCATGCGCTGCTCTCCGGTGGCAAAGACGAGCTCAATGTCCTGGCGGCAGTTCAAGCCCTCGACCAGTATTCAAACCTCGAACTGGTCAGCGTGAAGGACGAAAACGACAACGTCCGCATTTGGATTGACTCGAGCAATGAGACGGACTGAAGAGTCGTAGGGGCGGCCCTTCTGGCCGCCCGCAGGCCACCACAAAGGTTACCCCTACAGCGCTTCGCGAAAGGCGGTGGGTATGACAACCGGTATGACTGTTCTCGGAGGGGCTCTCGGGATGCTCGTCTTGGGCGGAGTGGTCGTCTATAACGAGGGGGTAGTTAGGGTGGACGTGCGCGAAAAGGCTCGCGACGGCTCGCACGTCTACTTGATTGTGCCGGCAGCCGTCCTGCCTGCAGCAGCCCGGTTTGTCCCCAGGGACAAACTCAAAGACGCTCGACATCAGATCAGGCCATGGCTCCCGACCATCAAGGCAGCCAGCGAAGAGTTGGCTCGTTGCCCCGACGGCCCCCTGGTGGAGGTAGATAGCCACCACGATCACGTCAGGATTTACAAGCAAGGCGGATCGCTTTTCGTCTACGTGGACTCAGACGAGGAAACGGTTCACGTGTCTTTCCCGTTCGAAGCAGCCGCCAGCACGGTGAGCCAACTGGCGAGGTAGCGTGCAGCGTGGCTCCCCGGGTTCGCGGGCGTGACGGTGACCCCGCGCGCGAGACTCGCCACGCGGCCCCTAGATCCAGGTTTTCGCGGGCGCGACTAAGGCTTCTTGCTGAGTACTGAGAGCTTAAGGCTGAGAGCTAGCACGCTTTCACGGCCCGACAACAGGATTGGTGAGGGTGCCGATGCCCTCCACGGTTACGCTTACCGTATCGCCCTGTTTGAGGTAAACGGGAGGCTCACGGAAATGGCCTACACCTCCCGGCGTGCCTGTGGATAGAAGATCGCCGGCTTCCCAGGTCATTGATTGGGAGAGGTAGCTTACCAGAAACGGGATTTTATAGATCAGGTCCTTCGTGTTTGCATCCTGCATCGTCTGCCCATTAAGCGTGAGTGAGATTCGCAGGCTGTGCGGGTCAGGGATTTCGTCAGCGGTGACAATCCAAGGGCCGGTAGGCCCGAAGGTATCGCAACTCTTTCCCCGGAACCACTGCCCGTCGCCCATTTGAAGATCGCGGGCGCTTACATCGTTAAGAATGGTATAGCCGGCGATGTGCTCGAAGACCTTCCCTTCCGGTATTCCCTTCCCCCGCTTTCCGATGACAACGGCGAACTCTGCCTCATAATCTACCTGAGCAGAGTTGGGTGGCAGGACAATGGGGTCGCCAGGACCGCAGATGGTGTTGCCGGACTTCAGGAAGAATACCGGCCGTGTAGGCATCGTTTTGGCCTGTTCGGCTCGATGGGATTGATAATTGAGTCCCACACAAACAATCTTTCCGGGCCGCAGGAGGGGAGCGCGCAGCCGCACTTGTTCAAGCGGCGTGAATACACCTTCGGGAAGGGTCAAAGCCTGTTGAGATTCCGCTACGGCTTCCAGCACCTTGTGCAATGCCAGGCGCCAGGCTTCCCCGAGCTTGAGCAAATCAATCATTTGGAAAGGGCCGGGTCTTCCTGCAAACACTGTCTTGAAAGCTTCTCTCAGCTCTGGCTTCGGCCCGACGCCCATCGAGCCGAGCGATTCGATGAGGAATGCTATATCAACCACGAAGTCGCCCTGCACAGCGCCCACGCGTTCTTCATTGCCGCTTTCAAACGTCACCAGTTTCATTTCAGAACAAGCCTCCCATGTCATTGCCGATTGGCGATTGACCCGCCGCGGCCGGTCGATGGAAAAAGCAGTTTACTTCAACTTAGCAGTATCTTCCATCTTTTGAAAAGGCTGGCGGCGGGCCCGTTTCACGTAGAGGCGGCAGGTTAACGGAACAGCCCTTTCTCTTGGGGAGTCCGATTTCTGGTCCGATTCGAATCGGACCATCGGGCCCCAGAAATCGGGGAGGGTGTCGCGCTCCGGCGCTTTCATCAGCCGCAGCGTGACGGGCCTTCGCCCGCCGAAGGGCTACGGACGCTCAGGGCGCATATCCTGCTACGGCCCGCAGGCGGGTAAGGGGTTAGTTCCGGATAGCGCGTAATTCGGAGAACCTCGGGCAAGCAGTCCTCCCCCACAAACCTGTGTCAAGGCAAAGTAGAAATGTCCTAATCCCAGCAAAGTAGAAATGTCCTGTTCTTAGCAAAGTAGAAAGTTCCGCTTCTCGTTCTTTGGCGGCTAACCGGAGGAGCCCGTAGGGCGACGGAGG
>Ga0326728_10003480_pt1 | contig 48715 bp, 39 predicted proteins | sample MB3enrmetagenome_FD_207602 | JGI IMG/M metagenome (GOLD analysis project Ga0326728, IMG submission 207602) | Lab enriched peat soil microbial communities from McLean, Ithaca, NY, United States - MB31MN | ecosystem: Environmental > Terrestrial > Soil > Wetlands > Peat | place: USA: New York... | reverse complement strand
AAGAAGGAGTACCCGGAACAGTATGAATTTGGCTCTCCCTATGCCATTGAAATACTCTATCGCCTCAGCCAGTATTTTGGGTGGTCGCAGCTTATTAATCGGTACGGTCCTTATACGAATGATCCCAGAGTAATAGAGCTGATCAGAACGATAGCTGAAACATTCGAGAATCGCAGCAAGTTTTCTGGGGATGCCTTCCGCTTCACAATTGACGAACGGGTGTCTCTTGGCAGAGTCATGGTAAGGCGCGCCGGGGATGTGACGGCCCCCGTCCCTACGTACGAGTCGATGACGCTCTTTCAGCTTCAGGAAGAGATCGAGGACAAATCAAGCAAACACATCCCGTTGTTTCAGAGCAAGGCCGTCCGCAGTACCCTTGCATCCATTGATCGGGCCGATCGACCCGAGACCCTGGAGGGAGCCGAACGGTTGGCGGTCTTGCAGAATCTCCTGGTTGACCTTCTAAGCTATCTTGAAGGCATGGAAGGGTTTCGCGTTTCTGTCGGAGCGCGCAAGAGAGCATGGCTCAAGGGAACTGCCGCCCAAGAACTCCCGGCGTCGGCGACTTTTGCCACAGTGGTTCACCGGACACCGGGCCGCATCAGGCTGTTAGTGCCCCGCCTGCGGTGGGACAGCGCTTATGCCGATCGCCTGCAATTCCTTCTAGAGTCGGTGGATAATGTCAGGGGTGTTCGTATCAGTGTCAGTACGGCTTCTGCCGTCATCGGCTTCAGTCCCGGGGTTCCCGAAAATGAACTTGTTCGGAAGCTGGAAAAAACCGTCGAAATGGGGTTTTGCGCGGCCTAAGAAGTTGTAATTTCTCTCCCAAGTTCGAATTAACACATCCCTGAGCCGGGGTTTGAAAGAGATTATCCCCCGGCCGTCCCACAATCCCTCAAAAACACCACTGAAAAAACAGGGCGAGGCCGCTCGGCGCCTGGCAGCGCACGGCCTTGCTGCCGCTTGAGGCCTATGTTAAGCTTCAAACACCCGGGCGAGACGTCATGGCATTTCAGCTTTTACGGGAACTCCGCAAGCTTGCCGATTGGGGTCCGTGCCGGATCTTCTGAAAATCGGGGGGTTTTAAAGCATTGACAGGTTACGGAAAGCTATACACACCCGTTCATGGGAAAACTTACTCGCTGTTTGCAGAGAGCCACGATCCCCGGCACTATTATGCTGAGATAAAACGCCTGGCCGATATGTTCCTCAAACTATGCCCCGACGAACGCAGGCTCCTGGGACTGATACAAAAGGCCGGGAAGACCTCTTTTCTCAAGCTTCTGTCAACCACGGGACCGGACCGTAAAACATTGCGGTTTATAGCAGAGACCCTTGGGGACTCGTTGTCTGTCTACACCCGTAATGTTTCACAACACCTGAAAAGCTTGCCCGTTGCCCGGAAGCAGGATGCCACGATCACCACAACCGAGGCCCAGTACCACCTCTACATGCTTGAAATCGAATTGGTGAACAGGATCTACAGGGAAGAGTTCAAACGCTCCACATACAGGTTCGCCCTTATCGCTCATTGCCTTCGCGACTTCAGGCCCGGTTGCCGGTCGGTAAAGGGTGATATGGAAGCTGTGTGCAGTGGATGCACCGAGGACTGCTTTGTTCGCCTGGGCGGTGTCCTTCTCGAAAGATACGGCATCAAGCCCTACATTTCAGTGGAAAGGGAACAGGAAAGGTTATTTCGGGAACTGAAGCGGGAACATCCCAGCATCGGCGCCCTCGGAATCGCATGCATCCCCGAGCTTGCAAGGGGCATGAGGCTTTGCATCCGCTCCGGCATACCTCCCATCGGCATTCCATTGAACGCCAACCGATGCGCAAGGTGGATGTCCAAGGCCCACGAAACTTCTTTCTATCTTGAGGAACTCGAAGAACTGCTCGCCTGACTCCAACCCGGATCATAAGTTTATTAGTCGGAGATTACATTTCATTTGCCGCCGTGCAGGCGCAGTAATTCCACCACGTTTTCGCGGCCTGCTGTCGCAGCCTCGTGCAAAGGCGTAGAGCCGTCGTCGGACTCGGCATTGACATCGGCCTTGTCGGCCAGCAGCAATTCCACCAGGTCCTTGTGGCCGTTGACTGCGGCCAGGTGCAAAGGCGTCCAGCCTCCGTTATCCCTGGCATTGACCTCGGCTTTGTTTGCAAGCAGCAATTGCGCTACGTCCTTGTGGCCATTCTCCGCCGCCCAGTGCAAGGGAGTGGAGCCGTCGTAGGACTCGGCATTGATATCGGCCTTGCCGGCGATCATCAATTCCACCACTTCCGCGTAGCCGTTTTCCGCCGCCAGGTGCAAAGGCGTCCGGCCTCCGATGTCCTTGGCGTTGACTTTGGCCTTGCCGGCCAGCAGCAGTTCAACCAGGTCCCTGTAGCCTTTCTCCGCCGCCGGGTGCAAAGGGGTCTGCCCCCTGCCGTCTTCGGCATTTATCTCGGCTTTATAGGCCAGCAGCAATTCCGCCATGTCCTTGTGGCCCGATATCGCAGCCTTGTGCAAAGACGTCCAGCCTCTGTCGTCCTTTGCATTGACCTCGGCTTTGCCGGCCAGCAGCAATTCCGCTATGTCCCTGTGACCGTTTTCCGCCGCGAGGTACAAAGGCGTTTCACCTATGTTGTACCTGGCATTGACGTCGGCTTTGTTGGCCAGCAGCAATGCAACCACCTCCCTGTGGCCATTCCCCGCCGCCACGTGCAAAGGGGTATAGCCGATGTTGTCCTTGGAATTTACGTCGGCTTTGTTGGCCAGCAGCAACTCAACCACATCTTTATGTCCATGAGCCGCATAGTGCAAAGGCGTGTCGCCGTAATGCTTCCTCGCATTGACGTCGGCTTTGTAGTCCATCAGTAATTTTGCCACATCCTTATGACCTCTCGACGCAGCCAGGTGCAAAGGCGTCCGGCCTTCGATGTCCTTCCTGAAAACCAAATAAGGACTGTTTTTCAGCAGTTCCTTGATGTAGTCCAGGTCGCCGTTTTCGGCCGCCTCATGGATAGAAACCTGTGGAAGTGCAGGTTTTGGTGGTTCCTCAGAGCCAAACACTTTCTTCCAGAAGCTCATAGTGTGTCTCCGGTTAGAGGTTTGAATCGTTGTTTTGGAAGAGCGCGCAGCCGTCCAAAAATTACTTGCCCAAACTATCCTTAACACCTCCAAAGGCTATTTTCGACTTAATAACTTCAATTTGGCGCCCAAATGGGATCTGTCGCAGGGCAATCCTCAAATCTAAATGGGGTTAAGTTCTAAATGGGTAACTCAAATGGAGCCGCCGGGACAAGCGATGCCCTTCGCACTGCGCGATAGACGGTAAGATGAACACACCGCACGCGAAACCCCTTGAGATGACCATATGCGCGAATTATGTTGGGAAACGAAGACGATGTGGGAAGGCAATTCAGGGCCGCGCCCACGGACAAGACCCTTGCTGTGCTGCAAATCGAAAACCTGATCGAACCCGCCGTTTCACGAGCTTGCGAAAACCGTAATGATTACTGTTTTTTTATAAGCTGTTGGGGAATCAGGTGGCAGGTGGAAAGAACCCATCAGGTTATATCTTTATCTCGTAAAAGGAGAAAGTCATGAATGAATTTCAGCCGGATGAACCGTCCATAACCCCTCGTCCAGAGGGCGGCAGAGTTTCCGGTTGTCCCGATACTCCCAATTGCGTATCGAGCGAAAGCCCCTATGCAGAAAACAAGATTGCTCCATTGCAGGTCGGCTCAACTCCTGAAAAGGCCTTTGAATGCCTCGGAACAATTGTTGCCGGGATGAATAGAGTGACAATCATCAAGGCCGATCGGGAAAATATCCATGCTGAATTCAGAACGCTCCTCGGATTTGTGGATGACGTGGAATTCCGGATGGACAGGGAGAACAGGGAGATCCTGATGCGTTCTGCCTCGCGGGTCGGCTACTGGGATTTCGGGGCAAACCGTCGAAGACTTAAGGAGATAAAGAAGAAGTTCGAACGAGAGTGCGGATAAAGGGCTGTATGACCGGACAGGTGCCTCATCCCAATGGAGGAGAAGTCGTAAACACCTGATCGTCAGGGTCATCCCCCTATCTTGAATGAGCCCGACGGTGGAAATTAGAGTGACCGATTCACGGAAAAGATAGGATCTCCAGACAACAGGTCAAAATCTGGGGCGCATATTTCAAGAGTTATGTTGAAGCGGAAGTGCCGGAGACGGAAATGATAAGGTGAATGCCGTCTCTATAGAAGTCGTGCAGGCCTCATCCCCTCCCGAGCCTGTGCCCAGGAATCAAGGGAGGGGAATGCTGCCGGGAATTCACGATATTATTTGGGTTCGGAAAGCACGCCTTCGAACCTGCCGGCAAAGGTAGTGCCGTCAAGTATGCTTCCGCCAAGGGCGATAGAATAAGTCTCGCTTTTCGTCTTGGTAGATTTATTGAAATGCCGCACACACTCAATCTTGCCTTGGGCCGTGAGTGTAGCTGTGGCATCCGCTGTTGCCCCTGTAATATGGAAAACCCCTTCCTCGCCACGGGTGGCCGCGATGTCAAACGTCAACAGCGCGCCTCCGCTGGCAGGCGTAAACGCAAGGGTACCCCAGAATAAGTTGGTAGGCTCCCCTGTAGTAACCGTTGCTTCCTTCAGTGTGATCGTCGCTGTGGTGGCATCCGATGTTACAGTGCCCGCATTGGAAATGAAGTAGAGAGTGCCCGTGGTTGTAGTAAATGGAAAAATTGAGGCAGGTTCCGTTGCTGTTGCGAGGCCTGCCGTGAAAATCATCAGAAAGATAACTGCACCACTGATAAACACTTTTCTCATTCGAATCCTCCTTTTTCGTTATCTGCTTTTGCGTTTTGGTTGATTTACCTTCATTGTGCCGCAAATCATTCAATGGAGCCTGATCTTCACCTCCCTTCATTTTCCGGTATAGAAGAGAGCCTCGATGATTCGGCCTGCATCGCACCGGCTTTCTTGATTCGCAAGATTGGTTGGCTCTTTCTTGAATTTTGAAGATGAGTGCAAAATGTGTACTATTTGTTTGCACTGTTTTCGGGAGGGCTCACATTAACATTTTTATATTGGAAAAACGGTCAGATAAGAGGGATTGACAAGGCATGGCCCGGGTTATGAAATCAGCGTGCGATGCCAGGCATGTATTATCGATTACAAATCCGTTATGCCGAATTGGAGGGATTGCAATAGCAAATTGTGCCGGATGGCCCTGGAAATGCATCGACAACTATGTACTTAAAAAGCTACGGTATGCATGCAAAAACCTACACCCCCCAACGAAACCAAACGACCGGTTTGTCCCAAAATTCTTCCTCCCGGATAAACGAGAGAACCGCCCCTGGTAAAGGCTCCAGCGGTTTTGAAAACCACGAAGGATTAAGAGCCGAGACGCGTTTGACCCCCTTGGGTCCATAGTTTCAGCGTTTAGTATCAGCTATCGGATTGCTGTCAACACACTAAAACGTCAGCCTATAAGGAGCTATTCCTATAGGCTATCCACCTAATTCCTCCCTCCTAAAATCCCTCTTGACACTTGCTGTTATTGGGATACTGGTATCGTTGTCTGAGTCTGCATAACGGATAAGATTATGACGAGCGGCCGGATCGTTACCTTTTGCCTTTTCCGAGACAATGGGGGTGGACTCGGAAGTCAGGTTGATTGTAACCTTTTAGAAACCTAAGAGGAGTATACTGATTGACCTTACTGTCGAAGCTTTAATAAGAAACGGGAAAAGCAATTCCGAACTTGAAGCAAGAAATGGTATGGTACGGGACCGAGCTCCCCATCGGGCAAGGTTCTGGTAGCCATACTCTTTTTTGCCACTCAGTGTCGCTTAGCGCTGACGGCAACACCGCCCTCATCGGGGGATTCTTCGTGTGGTGAGGCACGAGCCGAACTATTGGGCGGCCTTTGTCTGTACTAGGAGCAGCCTCTCTCCACAGTCCTGGATATACCAGAATATGCTCACCGCCTCGGATAATACGGAGTCTGATGTTTTTGGCGACTCAGTGTCGCTTAGCGCTGACGGCAACACCGCTCTCATCGGGGCGCCCGGTCCCGATATTTCAGGCAAATACAACCAGGGGGCGGCCTATGTCTTTGTTCGAAACGGCGGGGCCTGGAGCCAACAAATTAAGCTCACCGCCGGGGATCCTGCGACCGATGAACTTTTTGGCCACGCCGTGTCGCTTGGCGCTGACGGCAACACCGCCCTCATCGGCGCATCCGATGCTACGGTTGACGGCAAGCCCGGACAGGGGGTTGCCTATGTCTTTATTAGGAAGGGCCTGTCTCCACCGTCCTGGAGCCAGCAGAATAAGCTCGTCGCCTCGGATGGCGCAGCCTTTGCCGGTTTTGGCGGCTCAGTGGCGCTTAACGCCGAGGGCAACACCGCGCTCATCGCGGCGCCCGACGCCACAGTTCACGGCAATCTCAACCAGGGAGCGGCCTATGTCTTCGCGCCCTATGTAATTTGCGGGAATGTGCACACCACGCAAATGGGGCTCTCGGGAGCTGCCGTTAATCTCACGGGAGCAGCAAAGCAAAGTGCGACCACGGACAGCAATGGGAATTACCGCTTCTCGGGACTTTCCAACGGTGTCTATACGATCACTCCGAGCAAGGCCAGATATACCTTTTACTCCTACGAGTCGCAGCACCAATGTCAGCGGAGCGGATAAAAAAGGGCTGGACTTCAGTGCCGCAACCGTACCCGGCGCACCGGCGGAGGTTAAGGCAACAAGCGGGGAATATACAGCAACAGTTTGGCAACCAGCTACCAGGGAGATTAGGAGGGCCGCCGTGTTAAGAAAGATCAGACTTTTGGCTATCTGGAGTCTTCTTTGCTTCCTCATTCCTGTCGGCATCGGCTTCTGCGAAAGCGCAGCGGAACAGGTCAATGCCCCTCAGATTCTCGCCGGCCCCAATTCTCAGGCCAACCCGCCCGAGTGGATCAAGCGATATACCCGGACGGCGCCGGTAATGGACTATCCGGCGGCAATGGCGGTGGATACCGCCGGAAACATTTATATCGCGGGCTTCTCGACCGGTTTCATGCCCAATTCCAACTCGCTTATGACCCTGGTCAAGTACAACAAGAGTGGTGTGCAGCTCTGGACCAGTTACTACAGCTACGAATTCTTTTATGCTCCTGGTTATACTGCCGCAGCCAACGCGATTACTCTTGACAGCGCTGGAAACATATACGTCGCGGGCTATATTGGAAAGACGACAACAAACGAGTACAGTTTCCTGGTTTTGAAATACGATCCGGATGGTAACACGCAGATTGCAGGCGCCTATACCTGTCCGGACAAAGGCTTCTGCAATCCGACCGGAGTCGCTCTCGACAGCGAGGGCAGCATCTACTTGACCGGAGTAGTGCCCGGTCAGGGCGGGACCACCATGACCGACTACATGACGGTTAAGTTCGATTCGACGGGAAAGCAGCAATGGGCGAAGCGCTACAATGGGCCTGGGAACGGGCAGGACTATCCGACAGCGATTGTGGTGGACCAGTACAACTCGAAAATCTATGTAACGGGGTATTCCCAGGGATCGACTACCGGCTTCGATTATGCCACCATAGCTTATGATGCGACCGGAACGCAACTGTGGGTCAAGCGCTATGATGGGCCGGGACACGCGTCCGATAAAGCCAATGCCATTGCCCTCGATTCGGACGGAAACATTTACGTCACTGGCCAGTCTGTTGGAACTAACACCTACGACTTTGCGACCGTAAAGTACCAGCCCAACGGCGTCCAGAAATGGGTGGCCCGCTACAATGGTCCGGGCAACGGCTATGATGTGGCGACGGCGATTTGTGCCGATTCCGGAAAAGGCGTCTATGTGACCGGCTATTCTCTCGGATCGGGCACCAATTACGATTTTGCAACGATCAAGTACGATCCGGCAACCGGCAGCCAGAAATGGGCCGCTCGTTACAATGGGCCAGGCAACCTTCAGGATATGCCCACGGCCATGGTCCTCGACAGGTCCGACGGGAGCGTCTATGTGGCCGGATCATCCATATCCGCCGGTGGAGATCCCGATTATGCAACCGTTAAGTACGATGCGAACGGCAATGAAGTCTGGGTAAAGCGTTACGGCTATTCGGGAACAGGGGCGGATTTCCCAACGGCCATCGCTATCAACGGCTCGGACGGAAGCATTTGCGTAACCGGAAAATCGCAGGGCGGCAGCACCACTGGGTATGATTTCGCGACTATCAAGTATGACAAGGCGGGGACTGTCCTCTGGACGAAGCGGTTCTGCTCGGTCAACGGGTTTAATGAGCCCATCGCCATGGCGGTGGATAGCGGAGGAGACGCCTATATCGCCGGGATCTCATGGAACTCGAAAAGCGGATTCGACTGGCTTACCGTAAAATACGATACGGCCGGAACACTTCACTGGGCCAAGTTCGGCAAAGGTCCCGGACTTAGCCCCGACGAGCCTTCCGCCATTGTTCTGGATGCAGGCGGAAACGTCTGTATTGCGGGTACGTGGGCCGGATTCGGTACGGGCTATGACTTCGCGACCGCAAAGTACGATCCTGCCGGCAATCTCCTGTGGGCGAAAAGATTTAATGGACCAAAAAACAGCGACGATGAGGCCATTGCCATTGCGGTTGACGGCGGGAAAAATGTCTATGTCACCGGGATTTCAGTTGGAACTGGCGGCAACTATGACTTTGCAACGATCAAATATGACCCTGCCGGGCAGCCGCTTTGGGTCAAACGGTATAATGGCGCCGCCAATCGAGACGATGTGCCTTCCGCCATTGCCGTTGATGCAGATGGGAATGTCTATGTGACCGGCGAGTCTGCAACGGGAGATACTACTTCAAGGTATGTCACCATAAAATATGACACCAACGGCAACCAGAAATGGGAGGCGCACTATGATGGCGGATCCTCGAACCGGCCGGCGGCGTTGAGGGTGGATAGCGCGAAGAATGTCTATGTGACGGGCAAATCATATACCTCTTCGACCGGGTATGATTACGCAACGATAAAGTATAACTCCCTTGGCGCTCAAGTGTGGGTCAAACGCTACAATGGTACGGCAAACAAGGATGACGTGCCTGTCGGCCTCGCGCTCGACAGTCTTGGCAACGTCATTGTCACAGGAAAGTCCTTGGATGCTTCCAAGACGAAAACCCAGTATGCCACGGTCAAGTACACGAATGCGGGAGTGCAGAAATGGGCAAAACTTTACGGCGCCCCCGGGCCCGGTGATGATGAGCCCGCGGGCATCGCTGTCGACAGCAAGGGGAACGTCTATGTCACCGGGTACGCGCACTGGACCGCAGGCTTGGGTGACTTTACCACGATCATGTATGACACCAATGGAGCAGAGATCTGGGTCGAGCACTACAACGGCCCGGCGAATGGGGAGGATGCCCCCGTCGCCATCGGAGTGGACGCCGATAGAAACGTTTACGTGACCGGCTCCTCGGACGGGGTGAGCGGGTTCCCTGATATCGTGACCATCAAGTATCCGGCCAAATAAGGCCGGTTCGTCTGAGGATGAAAAGTGTAAGAAGTACTGAACATATCTGTATCGGGATGTCTCGTTTCCGGAGGTCGCCGCTTCCTGACGATGGTCTCGGGCCTATGGCCGCTCGCCGTCTTCAAATAGTCATGGACAATTTTGGGCTGAGGAGTACGGCGCGACCTCATGCGGTTTACCATAGAGCACGGCATAAAGTGAGGTCACGAGACACGGAATGGAATGGGCTGCGATCCGCCAGGAGGGCCTAAAGCATGGAAAGGAACACAATCGATGAATATGAAGGCGATTTTCGAGAACGCCCGGAAAATCGGATGCCTCAGTTTCTCTACATTTGAGAGTAACAATATTCATGCACGGATTGCCCGTTTTTTCGGCTATGACGATGAAGGGCTCTATTTTCTGACCATGACCTCGAAACCATTTTATCGCCAGTTGGTTGGGAGCGGTAAACTCGCCGTTTGCGGTATTTTCCCTTCGGGCGCGGTATTCGCAGAGGATGAAAACGGCATGCCATTGATGCAGCCAGGTTTTACCCTGCGGATAACCGGCGATGTCCGGCAGATTAGCCAGGAAGCGGTCAGGGAAAAAGCCGAGTCCGATCATGCGGGCTTCAAATTTGCGCTATATGACATTTCCCGTTACCCTGCCGCCCGAGTGTTCTGCCTGTACCGGGGCAAGGGGGAGATATTCGATTATGATTTTGAAATGCAAAACCGTGATCACAAGCTGCATCGCACACGTTTTGCCTTTGGCGGAGAACACTACAATCATGCCGGCTGCAGAATCACGGAGGTCTGCAACCGCTGCGGCGCCTGCATGGAAATCTGTACCTTTAAGGCTATTATGGCGGGGAATCCTTATACGATTATCGGAGAGCGATGTGACGAATGCGGCAGTTGCATGCCGGCCTGTCCCGAAGGGGCGATTATTGAGCCTGAAACCATGTAGCCGACCTGACTACGGCTCACACTACGCAGATTGCCATTCTGAATAAGGGGAACTGCATCAATTAGCAACTTGGAACCACTTGGCGGCAACTTGCATGAGTTGATAATTAACAGCCGCATATGATTTCCCAATCGAACAAGCAACTGATATGTCAATGATACGGACGTTGCGTCCAAGACATGCGATCTCCGGTATGATCTGCCGCGAAGTCTCTCCCCGTACGGCAATCTGCATGATCCTCATTGCCCTCGATATTACCGGTGTTTAGATTCAGTCAAATTCTTCGCAAGACCTTTGGTTTGCACCGCATCATAACGTTCCGGAGAGATCACAATGCGCACTGTCTATGCTCTTTGCGGAGGGGTGAGCAAATTTGCAAAGGCTCGCCCGGACAAGACTTTTCAAGCGATCGTCAGGGAATCATACGATTACGCAATCTCAAGCATCGGCCTCGAATTCGGTAAGTTCACCGAAATAGTCGACGGCTCGGTTGCCAGCTACTTCAGCGATCATTTCACGCGCCAGTTGATGGCCGGGATCATGGCCCAGGACTACCTTGGTTTATGCCCTAAACCAGGACACAGGGTTGAGGGAGGCGGCGCGACGGGCGGGCTGTGCTTCCAGGAAGCATGGAAATCCGTGGCGAGCGGCCATATGGACGTCTGTGTAGCGTACGGGTTCGAAACAATGAGCCACGTTGAAACCTGGAAAGGCAACGAGTTCATTGCCCTGGCGTCGGACGTAAGTTTCGACTACCCTGTCGGAGGTTTCTACAGCGGCTATTACGCCATGATGGTGACGCGGCATATGAAGGACTTCGGCACCACGGTGGATCAAATGGCCCACATTTCCGTAAAAAACCACATGAACGCTTTTCATAACCCCTATGCCCAGAAGAGAAGGAAACTGACCGTTGCCGACGTTCGAAACGCCCCGATGGTTGCGTGGCCTTTAACGCGGCTCGATATCTGTGTAATGAGCGATGGGGCGGCCTGCTGCATCCTGGCCTCCGAAGAGGGTCTTAAGAGGCTTGAGGCAGCCGGGGCAAAGATACCGAGGCCCCTGGTCATGATAACCGGCATCGGCAGGGGCACCGATACGATGCGTATGGCCGACCGGCCTCACTGGGGACATGACTACTTCATGCGGCATTATGCGACCGAGGCCGAGAAAAGCTCGGACGAAACCCGCGAATATTACCGGGAACTATGGGACAGAGGGTTTCGGTATCCGGGGGTTCACAGCTTCCGCGCCGGACGCAGCGCGGCAAATATGGCCTACAAAAACGCCGGCATCGTCGATCCGATGAATGACTTCGATTTCATCGAACTGCACGATGCATACACTTCTTCGGAGATACAGACTTATGAAGACATGGGGCTGTGCCGCTACGGGGAAGGCGGCCCTCTTGCCGTGAGCGGCAAAACGGCCACACCGGGAATCGATTACGGCCTCGGTTTCAAATCCGGTCCGCAATGCCCTGTGAACCCGTCCGGAGGGCTCATCGCCTGCGGGCATCCCGTTGGAGCCACCGGGCTGATGCAGGCGGTCTTCGCGATCTGGCAGATACAGGGTTCAATCGGAGATCACTTCGGCGATCCGGTCCTCCAGATAAAAGGCGCTCGAAGAGGAGCGATCCACAGTCATGCGGGAACCGGGACCTACATTACGATAACGGTGCTCGAAGCAGAAAGATGACGGCCGCTCTTAAATCGAAGCGGGACAAGGGATATGAAGAAGCGCGTCCTTTTATACGGATTCGCATTCAAGATGATCACAAGGCGGCAAGGAGGAGGCGACGCAGGCGTACACGGTAGTACGTCGAGGAGCCGACGACGAGGGCGCCCTCACAAAAGATCGGGCGCTGGACTATACGCATTACATCGAGGCGGTACGTATAGCGCAGACCCGACACGTAGTGAGGGTCCACACAGTGAGGGCTTGAATGCGATTTCGTATTAGACGCCCACCAAAATGCAGGAGAGTGCAAGATGCCGAAATTACCTGACAGGCGCGAAGAGAAAGTCGGCGGCCCCGTCGTCCACAACCTGCCCTTTCCAAAAGAGCTTAACCCGGAAACGCTGGCCGGCCTGAAGAATATGGGACCGCTCCAAGTGGAACAGCGCTACGCGATCAACTATCTTCACAGCTACGGGCAGGACAGTCCCTTTTTCGCCGGCCTTACAAACCGGATATTTCTGGGCTCCCGCGACCCCGAAACCGGATACGCCTATGCAACCCCCCGCGGCCACGACATGTATTCGGGTAACGAAACCCAATGGGCGCGAATCCCCGATGCCGGACAAGTCCATGCCTTTACGGTCTGTTTTTTCGGAAGTGAGGAATTCCTGCCGGAAACTCCATTCGTTCTTATCCTGGTGGAATTCGAAGGCTTTGACACCCTTTTTCTTGGGCGGCTAATGGGGGTGGACCCCGACCAGGCAAGCCTCGATTGGATCGGCATGAAAGTGGAAGCCAGGTACCTTCGGAATTCTCAGTTAAAACCGACCGATGTGTATTTCGTGCCGTCCGGAGCGTAATCCCGGATGACTGAGTCTTTGCCCGATACCCCGACGGCGTTTTAGCTGACGGCAGGGATCGATAATTTTGATGGAGGGGAAGCCACATGACGAATGATCGTCGGAAAATGACCAGACTGAATCCACAGCTTGAAGTCACCTACCTCAAACCGGACAAAAGGGTCGGCCTGGTGGTCGTGCTCACGGGATATGGCAAAGGTAAGACTTCCTCGGCCCTGGGCATGGTGCTTCGCGCCTGCGGCCACGGCATGAAGGTCTGCATGCTTCAGTTCATGAAAGGGGATATTTACACCGGTGAATGGGATGCGATGGACAAACTGGACTGCGATGTGGAACTTATCCCAACGGGCATGGGGTTTTGCGGAATACAGGGCAACCCCTTCACCCATGCCCAGCACCGGGAAGCCGCTCAACGCGCGTTGTTCATGGCGAGAGAACGGATCGTTTCCGGCAAATATGATCTCATAGTACTCGACGAGATCAACAACGCCGTCAACCTCAAGCTCGTGGACCTTGAACAGGTGCTCCAATTGATAAAGCTTAAGCCGCCTCTGCTGCACCTGGTGCTGACGGGCCGCGACGCAACCCCGGAGGTGATCGCTCTTGCCGATACGGTGAGCGAGGTAAAGGAAATAGCCCACGCATACCGTAAGGGCATCGAGCCGCAGCCCGGCATCGATTTTTGAGAATCCTCTTTTTATCGTCAATCTCCCCGGCCGGGGGAGAGGATATCAGTGGAGTAAGGAGCACGAAGATTTCATCTGCGTGAAGGAAACCGGAAAGAATAAGAATAGCCTTCTTAAAAGGTTCTTCTTCGTGAATCCTTCGTGTTCTTCGTGTCAAAATCTGTATCCTTCAGGCTGCGTGTCATCCGGCTATTTCTTCGGATATCCCACGGATTGGGCAAGAATGATGCTTTGTTCCGGCTTCAGCTTTAATTCTTTTGCCAGCGCATCCCTGTCCACATAAGCGCGCACGACTGTCGCCAGGCCTTCGGAGGCACAGAACAGGTACACATTTTCGCTGATTAGCCCGGCGTCTGCGCCAACGAGGAGCTGCCTGTTAGGACCCGTCTCGTCAACTTTCGAAAAATCCGCCACATAGACAAGATTGACCGCGGCATCTTTTACGAATGGCTGCATACCGGTCATGGCCCGAATGTCCTTCATTTCTATCGGGTCCAGAGTGTTTTTCTTAGCGTCGTACAAATAGGCCCCGTCAGCCGTTGCAACATAAATGTCTATTTCCTGCCAGTTTTTAGCCGAGGGGGCGGTTCGCCTGCCGTCCGGGCGGTTTATGCCGAAAGCGGCCCACAGCAGGTTCGACAGGGTCTGCATCTGGAGTTTTTGATCGCTGAACGCACGCGCCGACATCCTATCGTTTAGCGCGGACATGAGCGGTTTGCCGCCCTCCCTTTGAGGATTTGGAAGCTGGATAGGTCCCGCAGCGTAGCTGAAGAGAAAACAACCGAGCACAAATGTGAGCAAAATTCCAGCGGTTAGCGTCGATCTGGCTTTCATCTGAGTCTCCCATTCTGTTAGGTTAGTTCCAAATGAACCCGGGTTCGTATTATGCTAAGACGAAATCATGAAATTGCCAATTGAAAGCCAAGCATAAAATTATTTCTTTAGCCGGCGCGTTTTTTCCTTGTGATCCGGCCGGAGGAGACTCGTACCGCATGTATTGACCCAAATCCGAAAATAATTAGTTTCCCTCCGGTAAGGACTCATTTGCCGGCGAGAATATGAATTTAATTAAAGTATGGCCTGCTGCATCCCGAACCCTAAGAGAATGCGTGCGTTTCATTACCCCGGAAACAGGAGACTTGCGAGATGCCCATAAGAATTCTATTTCTGACGACGATCGGATGCCTGCTGGCGGGAGCGCTGGCCATGGCGTTGGATACCGGCCCCGGCGCCGGCGCGAATGAGGCCCTGAAAAGACTGTTGGACGGGAACAAGAATTACGTTTCAAATCAGACGGTAAAGGATACACGACAGGCCCTGGCCGCCGGGCAGCGGCCTTACGCCATTATTCTTTCCTGTTCGGATTCCAGGGTACCTCCCGAAATCATCTTCGATAAAGAACTGGGTGAAATCTTCGTGGTCAGGGTGGCGGGAAATATTCCGGACCCGATCGTCATCGGAAGCATCGAATATGCCGCGGAACACTTCGGATCTCCTCTCATCATGGTTCTCGGCCACAACAGGTGCGGAGCGGTAACAGCCGCGGTCGAAGCCACGGGTCACGAGAACGGTAATATCGGCGCGATAATCAAAACGATTTCGCCCGCCGTCGAACTGGCCAGGAAAGAGACGAAAGGGGCCGACAAATCCCAACTGGTAGAAGCCGCCGTGGATATGAACATCAGGCAAACGGCCAAATCCCTGGTGGAACAGTCGCCGGCCATCCGGTCACTTGTCGATTCGGGAAAATTGAAGATCGTAATGGCGAAATACGATCTCGACGACGGGACCGTAAAGCTCCTGGACAAATAGGGCGGCCAAGTCCCCGCGCGCCCCAAAGGTTTAGCGTTACCGGGCCTTATTATTCCTGTTTGCCAACTCAACCGAAAAGTCCAGGATTTCAGAGCTTTCCCGGTAAGCGTTTGAACAGAAATCCCCAAGATGGCGGGCGCTTTGCTCGAAGTCCCTTATAAATTCATCGAGATTCCCCGTGCGGTAAAATTCCTGGTAAACCTCCAGACCATCTTTCAAGGCGTCAAAAATCGCTTCCGAATTCGGGTTCATCTGGGTGATGGCCGCGTAGAGTTCCGGATTTTGAGCAAAAATCCTGCCGGTCAGGTTCATTTCGATCCGGTAGCTCGGGCTGGTATAATCCATTGTTTCGTCTATGTTTATGCCGAGTTTTCTTATAGCCCTCCCGACAACCATTGTAGTCAGGTGAAAAAGTACCTGGATGATGCTCATCATCCTGTCGTGTTCCTCTGGAGAGCATTCTTTTACCCGAATGCCGCGCGAGGCAAAAAGCCCCTGCAGCCATTGCCACTGCTCCGGACTGATTCGAACCGGACAGGCGGCAAGGGTCTGGCCGGAAAAGCTCGATATTCGGCCCCCGAACATCGGGTGAAGCCCAACGACGCTGGCGCCGGATTGGAGCATCTCTCCCACGGGAGCTACCTTCAGACTCGTCAGGTCCATGAGCAACTGGCCGCGGCGGGTGTGCGGAACGAGCTTTCTGATTATCTCAACCGTCTTGTGCAGCGGCACGGCGAAAACAACTATATCGGATTCGCTTACTACCCGCTCGGGCGTAAGCGGTGTATCTACATCGGCGACATTTACCCTGAACCCGTGTGAGTCGAAAAATTTTGTGAAAAGCCGCCCCATTTCGCCAAGCCCGCCGATTATTCCGACCGTGGAACGCTCGCTCCACTGCGTGTTCAGATTAGTCGAACAGTTGGAGGAAAATTCGTCCATATTCTATTCCTCAAATAGGCCAGGTGGTTTTTAAATGAAACGGTCGACCGCTTCGGCGACTCGACGGCACTCTTCGATCATTTTGAGAAAGACTCCCGGGCGAAGAGATTGCGGACCGTCGCTCATCGCTTCCTCCGGGCGCACGTGTACCTCGACAAGAAGCCCGTCGGCCCCTGCCGCAACCGCCGCCTTGGACATGGCGGCCACAAGATCGGCCCTTCCCACGGCATGGCTCGGGTCCACAATAACCGGCAGATGGGTAAGCTGCTTTAGAAGCGGAACGGCGCTTAAGTCCAGGGTGTTTCGGGTTTCAGTTTCAAATGTGCGGATCCCTCTTTCGCACAATATCACCTTCTCGTTTCCCTGCGCCATGATATATTCGGCCGACATCAGCAGCTCTTTTATGGTCGCGCAAAGACCCCGTTTCAGGATGATCGGCTTATCTATATTGCCGACCTCTGTCAACAGCCTGAAATTCTGCATATTTCGGGTGCCGATCTGGATGATGTCCGCGAACTTACAAACCAGCACGGTGTCCCTTGGGTCCATCAACTCGGTTACTATCTTCATGCCGGTTTTCTCGCGCACGCCCGCAAGAAACTTCAAGCCCTTTTCCCCCCAGCCCTGGAACGCATACGGCGAAGTGCGCGGCTTGAAAGCGCCGCCCCTCAAAAAATGCGCGCCTGCCGGCTCGATCGCTTCTGCGATTTCCTCCAGGACTTCCCGGCTCTCGACCGCGCAAGGCCCGGCAATGATCTGAATCTGAGGTCCGCCAAACTCCCAGCCATTAACCGATACCACGGTATTGTCCGGTTTGAACTCCCTGCTGACCAGCTTGTAGGGCTTCAAAATGGGTAACGTCTTTTCGACTCCGGGAAAGGACTCCACGGGAATTTCCGCTAAAACGCGTTCGTCTCCGATCGCCCCGACAATAGTCCTTTGCTCGCCCTTGGAAATATGCGTTTTAAGGCCCATGTCTTCGAGACGTCGGACTATCCTCTCCAAGTCCGCTTCAAGGTGATCCGGCCGCATGACGATGATCATGACGATGCTCCTCCTTATCTCTTTACAAAAGCTGTCCGGTATCCACGACCTGCCGCTGCATTCCATGTGCGCCCTGCCGGGCGCACCAAATAAAAAAAGCCGTGGGCGCCTCAGGCGCTCACGGCTTGAAAACAGCCATATAGGATTGTCAGGTGCCGAGCATGCCCGAAGCGTCTCCCGTGGTGGGGCCATAATAGTAATAATAGTAGTAGAATACGCCGAGCATGGTCTCTCCTCTCACGGGCAGAATAGAATTCATGGCGCCCGGTTTGTCAAGACAATTCTTATGTGCCGGGGCCAAAATGTTGCTTTCGCATCATGGCCACATCCCGGCTCGATTAAACATACTCCAACCTTTTCATCAAATCGGACTCGTATCCGTAGTCTACAGCATTACAGCCGAAAACCCTTTCCCCGTTCCTGGTCTTTGCTCGAACGCAAACCTCCTCGACCTTTTCGCCGAATCCGGCCGAATCGGCGGAAAAGTACAAAATCAGGTCGGGTATGCCGTCTTCGTTTATGTCCCTCAAACTGCGCTCATAGACCTGCGGATCTGACATATCGTCCACGGGCCCTGTTTTTCCGGGTCCGATCCTCACCGACGTCGGGTCCACGAGCGCGGGGTTAAATTCAAAACCGTCCCGTTCTTTCGTCGCGCTCAAAATTACAACCGGTATTCTTCTGTCCAGCAGGTAGTTATCACTGACCGAACCAATTAGGACATTGGCCTTTTGCCGGTGCAGGACCTTTACCCAGGGATAGAGGCCAAACCACAGGAGGCCCGCTCCGACAGCGATACCCACAACGGGAAGAAAACTCAGGCCGAGCGCGATAAAAAGCAACCCGACGGCGCATAGCAAAACACTCTGGATTACAACTTTCCCCCGCTCTTTATTGATCTTCTCCATTACTTCCTCCCTAATAAAAGGCACATGTTCAGAGCATAAGTTAAGGAGGCGCAAAGAGCGTTGTCAATCGAGATGGAGGATCGCGTGAGGCTTCGAGCGAGATTATCTTCTGTTTAGAGGTTTTCGTCTTTCTAACAATCCGCAACCTGTGCGCAAGGCGGCGCCTCGATGCGGGAGCGTTTCAAAATCCTGAATCCCGGAGGCATATTCAGAATGGCCCGGCCGATATGGAAAGGGAGTATTTCTTTTGGGTTGGTGAGCATTCCGATTTCACTTTATTCGGCTGTAAAGAAGAGTGAAATGCATTTTCAACTGCTGGACAAGCGCACCAATTCCGAGGTCCGCTACGAGCGCGTAAGCGAACAAACGGGACAGCAGGTCCCATGGGACCAGATAGTAAAAGGTTATAAGTATCATGGTGGAGATTTTATAGTCCTGACCGACGAGGATTTCAAAAAGGCCGCGGTCGAAGCCACACAGACAATAGAGATCCTGGATTTCGTGCACCTGGATCGCATCGAATACAGGTATTTCGATAAGCCTTATTATGTCATCCCTGAAAAAAGCGGCGGAAAAGGCTATGTGCTTCTGCGGGAAGTGCTGAAACGCACCGGGAAGGTGGCCATATCCAAGGTCGTGATTCGGAGCCGGCAATACCTGGCCGCCCTGATACCGCAGGGCGAAGGATTGGTCCTGAACATCCTGCGCTACAATGACGAACTCCGCGATCCCTCTGAGTTCAAGTTCCCCTCCGGGGGCGTGGAACAGTACAAAGTAACCGAAAAGGAACTGAAAATCGCGGAAACGCTGGTCGAAAGCATGGTGAGCGAATGGGAGCCGAACCGGTATCACGACGACTACCGTGAAGCCCTGATGGATTGGATAGAAAAGAAGGCCCGGACTGGAGGCGCGGCATCTCCGCCTCCGAGCGAAGAAGAAAGACGGCAGATGACCGGAAAAGTGGTGGATATGATGGATCTGCTCCAAAGAAGCGTCGAGGAAGCCTCGGCCCAGCGGCAAAAAAAGAGGGCGGGGAAGAAAGCCGAAGATGCCGCTTGATTATGTAGGTCATTCGTTATTCGATTTTGCGTAGAAAATCATGCAGAACGTCCTCGGCCCGATAGCCCTTGAGGCGCGCGATATTCGCCAACCGGAGCAGAAGGCCGCCCAGCACATCCGGGTAGTCGAATCCCGGTTCCTCCAGGCCGCCGGCCAGTTTGTCGCTCTGCTTCGCAAATTCGCGTCCCTGTTTTACAAGATCGCCCCAGTCTTCATCCTGCCTGTACGATATGCGTGACAGAACCCTGTATGCGCGAATAAGCGCGGGAAGCGTTTCCGGGACAGGTTCCGAGGCTTTGCCGCTTTCGCGCTTCTCGTCGGCTTTTATCTTCTCCCAGTTATCTTTAACCTCTTCGGCCGAATTGACGCTCACTTCTCCGAAAACATGTGGATGCCTGCGGATCATTTTTTCGCTGATTCGCCGGCAAACATCCTTCAGGCTGAAATCTCCACGCTCCTCGTATAAATAAACAAGGAAAAGCGCCATAAATATGACATCGCCAAGCTCTTCGGCCACCTCTCCCGTTTTGCCGGACCTGATTGCCCCGGCCGCTTCGTGAGATTCTTCGATCAAATACGTCTGGACGGTTTCGGGGGTCTGCTTTCGATCCCAGGGACAGCCCGTTTCACTGCGCAGGCGCTCGATAATCCTCCAGATATCCTCGATCGTATTCGAGCGATCAATTCTTGTTTCTTTCACCTTTTTCCTTCGGGTCCGGACTTAAGCTTCGTTCCAGTATGGGGGCCACTACCTTGGAAGGCCCTCCGTTCACAAACTTCTTGACATCCTGCCGCTTTTTGGAAAGCTCTGCCTGCACCTTTTCAGGCGTCAATTTACAAAGAAATTCGGAGGCCTCCCTGATATGAGGCGCCAGCAGCGACTGAGCCAGGAGCGGAGGGTTGCCGTCGGCGGAAAATAACGTCAGGATGGACACTACGATAATGGCAAAAAGGAGGGCTTTGCCGAATCCGATCATTGCGCCCCAGAGACGGTCCAGAAAGCCCAGACCGACGCTCCGTATGAGTCGAACGATCCAGGAGCCCACCGCCCCGACAACGAACCATGCGATGATAAATAACACTATGAAGCTCAGAGGCTTGCCCAGACCTGGCGAAATCGAAGGCAACTGCCGCATTATTGCGACGCTGACCTGGTCGTAATGGTAAGAAGCTACAAGAAACCCGGTTAGAATGCCGGCGATCCCGAATATCTGAGAAATAGCGCCGCGCATAAGCCCCCTGAGTGCCCAAAAGGCCGCGATGCAGACAAGGACCCAGTCGAGTGTGTTCATAACAGCCATTCAATCCCTGTTCACGAAAACTCAATTGAAACGCGATTCATATGTTATGTCTGAATATGTCATGGCCGGATTGATAATCTTATACAAATTACGTTCAAGATGATACTTTCAAGGGGCAAAAAAGCGCGGGGGCATAATGCCCCGCGCCCTGCGCGATTCGGGATCGCGCAAGCGCGAGTTCCCGGCGCCCCGGGTGTTTGGCAACCTGGCTGGAGGCCCGACCGCTCGAAGGCTCTTTTTTGTTACAAGTGCCTGTTGCCGGTGTTAAAATTGCATGATAATAATCTCGGTTCTTTTTAACCGGGTGTGACGGGAACAAATATTCTTTGCCCGAGGTACAATAGCATTGGCTCAAGCAATCCACAACCGGAGAAACGATATCGCCAGAACCTCTTCGCAGCTCGCCTTTGAGGATAACAGGCTTCTTCAATTATTGGCAGGAGAACAAAATGCTCACCTCAAGATAATCGAAAAAGAGCTTGGCGTGCAGGTCCACTTGCGAGGCAATCAGCTTACCGTTTTCGGGGGGAAAGCAGACGTGGAGGTTGTCGAGCGCCTGCTCAACCAATTGGCCGACCTGTTGCGCGGCGGCTACCCTCTGTTCGAAAGCGATATATTGTTTGCTATTCAGATACTTAGTGATAATATCAGCCGCAGTCTCAGGGACATTTTCCTCGATCAGGTGTATATAGCCTCCAACAAGAGGACGGTAAGTCCCAAGAGTATAAAGCAGAAGGAATACATAGAGGCTATCCGTGGCTACGACGTCGTATTCGGCGTGGGGCCGGCCGGGACGGGAAAAACCTACCTGGCAATGGCCATGGCCGTTGCGGCGATGTCAAAGGAGATTGTCCGGCGCGTGGTGCTCGTCCGCCCCGCGGTCGAAGCCGGTGAAAAATTGGGGTTTTTGCCCGGGGACCTCGCCGAGAAGGTTAACCCTTACCTGCGGCCGCTCTATGACGCACTGCACGACATGATGGATTTCGAGCGCGCAAATAATTTGATTCAAAGAGGAACAATCGAGGTGGCGCCTCTTGCCTTTATGCGGGGACGCACCTTAAATGATTCTTTTGTAATTCTGGACGAGGCGCAGAACACGACCACCGAGCAGATGAAGATGTTTCTGACCCGGTTGGGCCTTGGTTCCAAGGCTGTTATAACCGGTGATATAACCCAGATAGATCTGCCGGAGAATAAACCCTCGGGGCTGGTGGAGGCAATCGACCTTCTCCAGGGGGTTCAGGGAATCCGGATGGTCTATTTTACGAAACGTGATGTGGTCAGGCACAGGCTCGTACAGGACATCATCGAAGCCTACGAGAAATCCGAAACGAGAAAAGCCCAGGCTGTCATGGACGCTGAAAGAAGCTGAAAATGGAGAGGGAAAAGCGGGAGCCTGAAAAGGGGCGGGGCAAATCCGGCCTGCAGCGCATGATCAAGCTGATTCCCTTTGATCCGAGGAACCTTTATTGCCGTAAGTGGCTGCTTGTGGCGGGTTTAAGCCTTGCCATATCCATCCTCGTAAGTCCTTCTTTCATAGTCGAAAACCCCAGATACAGGATTGGCGAAATTGCAGATCGGAACGTAAAGGCAAAACATGATTTCCTGATAGAAGATGAAGAGGCCTCAAGCAAGAAACGCGAGGAAGCCGTACGGCAGGCGCCCATCGTTTACGACCTGGATGAAAGAATAATCGCGGGTCTTCTTGAAAAGCTCGACGGATCGTTCAAGGCGATGCGCGAGGCTCAGATGGTCCTTGAATCCGAGTCCGTTCCCGATGCTGGCCAACAATCCCCTGATTCCACGGCAAAGAGCCAGTCAGCCAAATCAGAGGCTGAGCCCGGGAAAGTCGCCACCTTCTTTCCTTATGATTCGGAACGGCTCATGGGGAAGAAAAAGGATTTCGAGGATTTTCTTGGCTGTTCGCTGACCGGTGACGTTTTCAAATGCCTGGTCGAGCAACAGTTCAGCCTGGAAGTCCAGGAGAAGATTCAAAATCTCATAAAGATTACAATGGGCCGGGGCATAGTTTCGAGCAAGGCGTGGGAGCACAACGAGCAAAATAAAAACATCCTGGTCCGCAGGCTGGAAACAGGCGAAGAAACTTTGCTCCCGCCCCCATTTCCTTATCCGGACCTCGACGAAGCCCGCAAGATGATCGTCATGCAGGCGCTGGAGGCAGGCCGGGACGTCAGGGAACTGATGCTGATCTCCACGGTGGTATCCTCTCTGCTGCAGCCAAACCTTACGTTCAATCTCGAAGCCACGGAAAAAAAACGGGAGGAAGCATACGCTTCGGTTAAACCCGTTTTTATCAAGATCGCTCGCAATGAAATGCTCGTCAGGGAAGGTCAGAGCATCGGCCGTGAGGAGTTGCTCAAACTAAGGTTCCATCTCAAGAATTTATCCGATAAATCGTGGCTCTTCGTTTTCCTGGCTATTTTCACGTTCAGTGCCGTGTGCATTGGAGTTGTCGGCCATGTAACAAAACAGAGCCTTCCTCACATACGAATGGACGTGCTCGACGGCCTGTTCCTGGGCACACTCCTGGTCTTCCTGCTGCTTCTGTCGCGTGCCGGCATCTGGGTCGGAGACAGCATAGGCGAAGGAGCGCTGATAATTTCCCCAAAGACCTTTATTTACGCGGTCCCACTGAGCGCAGGCGCCATGATCGCCTGCATTTTCTTCGGGGTTACAGTCTCGCTGATTTTCTCGCTCGTGGTCACGCTCTTTTCCGGGCTGATTTTCGGTAAAGAGTACGCAATGTTTTTCTATTTTATGATCGGCGCATTCGTTGCCGCTCACGGGGTTGTGGAGTGCAGGACCCGGATGGTGCCCATAAAAGCCGGGCTGATCGTGGGCGCCACTAACGTGGTCCTGATACTTTTGAGCGCCTTTCTCCAGGACCAGTTAGTTTTCCTGAAGGTCATCACCGACGCGTTTTTCGGGCTGTCCGGAGGCATTTTCGCCGGTATTCTCGCAACCGGTCTTACTCCCCTTGCAGAAATGGTTTTCGGCTACACAACGGATATAAAGCTGCTCGAACTTGCCACGATGGACCAGCCGCTGCTCCGGGAGCTCATGGTGGAAGCGCCGGGAACCTACCATCACAGCATAATAGTGGGCAACATGGTGGAGGCGGCGGCAAAGTCGATCGGGGCTAATTCCCTTCTTGCCAAGGTCGCCGCCTATTATCACGATATCGGCAAGACAAAGAAGCCTCTGTATTTCATAGAGAATCAGTTCGAATGCGAAAACCGGCATGAGAAGCTGGCCCCGTCGATGAGCAGCCTCATTCTCATTTCTCATGTAAAAGACGGGATGGAACTTGCCAGGCAGCACCATCTGGGCAAGGAAATCATGAACATTATCAGCCAGCACCACGGCAAGAGCTTCATCTCGTTTTTTTACACCAAGGCCCTGGAAGCGCGCGAAAAAAACCAGAGCGCGAAAGCCACTCCCCTTCCTCCAATCAATGCCGATGACTACCGGTACCCCGGTCCAAAGCCCCAGACCAAGGAAGCCGGACTTGTGATGCTCGCCGACGTAGTGGAAGCCGCCTGCCGCTCCCTCCAAGAACCCACTCCCGCCAGGATTCAGGGTCTGGTGAACAAACTTATAAACGGCCAGTTCAGTGACGGTCAGCTTGACGAATGCGAGCTTACACTCAAGGACCTTCACCAGATAGCCAAATACTTCAACCAGATCCTTGCTACGATACACCACAAGAGAATTGAATACCCGTTGGCAAACGGAAAGGCAAAAACGGATGCCCCTGATCCGGGTCGTGAACCAAAGCAAGACAAAGATAAGGCCGGCGGCAATAAAGAACGCGGCAAAACGGACCTTAAACGCCTTGGGATACACTGAATCGGAACTGAGCGTCCTGATCGTGGACGACGGCGAAATGGCCAGGCTCAACGCTGTCTACCGCCAGGTCGGCCACGCGACGGATGTGCTGGCCTTCCCCATGCTGGAGGGCGAATTCGGCGGCATTGCTCCTGAAATGCTCGGAGACGTGGTAATTTCTGCTCAGACGGCCCGGGCCATGAGCCTGGAGACCGGAACCGGGTTTGAATCGGTGCTGGATCTCCTGCTGGTTCATGGCATTTTGCACCTGCTCGGCATTGACCATGAGGCAGGGCCGGCGGAGGCAAAAGAAATGAAAACCAAAACCGCGGAACTCCTTGCGATGCTTGGTTATCGCGACGAGAACTTCGGGTGGTTCTTCGATGCGGATTAGTTATGGTTCACGCGAAGACGCGAAGGTGCGAAGAAAGAGTAAACGATGGAGAGAGGGACCTGCCCCTTGGTATCCTCATTAATTTCGGGGCTTCTATTTTTAGGAACGGCGTCAAACGGATTGTCCATAACCATTCAGATTTCGCGGCTTCGCGTCTTCGCATGCACCGGTCGCTGAAAGCATGATTTTCGAGGAGTAAAATTTGGCAAGACTCGCCGTCAATGTTGACCATATTGCCACGATTCGTCAGGCCCGCCTCGCCCAGGAGCCCGACCCGGTTGCCGCCGCAACCATTGCCGAGCTTGCAGGAGCCCACGGCGTAGTGGTCCACCTCAGGGAAGACAGGCGCCACATCCAAGACAGGGATGCAGCCGTCTTGCGCAAGACGATCAAAACGAAGATGAATCTGGAGATGTCGGCCACAAAAGAGATGGTCGAAATCGCCCAGAAGATCAAACCCGACGTGGTAACCCTGGTTCCCGAAAAACGCCAGGAATTGACGACCGAAGGAGGACTCGACGCCGTAACTTTTGAAACCCCTCTGACGGGCGTTATCACCGCGCTTCACGGAAGCGGCATCGCGGTCAGCCTCTTCATAGAGCCGGACGCCAAATACATCAAAGCCGCCCGCAGGCTTGAAGCCGATTACATCGAGCTCCATACCGGGGCCTTCGCGGAAGCCAAATCCTTTGCGGCCCGCCAGGAACAGTACGAACGGCTTATCACGGCGGCGCGGCTGGCGCGAAAACTGGAGATGGGAGTGCATGCCGGACACGGGGTCGATTACCAGAATATTCTCTGGTTAAGGAACATAACGGAAATAGAGGAATACAGCATCGGCCATTCCATAATAGCGCGCGCCGTCCTGGTCGGCATCGACCGGGCCGTTCGCGATATGCTCCAACTGATGGGCTGATCGCGATGCCGGTTTATGGGGTCGGCATAGACCTGGTGAAGGTGGAGCGGCTCGAAAAGCTGCTTGAACGCTGGGGCGAGCGATTCGAGACGCGGATTTTTACGGAATTGGAAAGGCAGTTCTGTTCGGGCAGAAAGAACCGTGCTGCTTGCCTGGCGTTGCGTTTTGCCGCAAAAGAGGCTTTCGTCAAAGCCCTCGGGCTGGGGATGAGAAAGCCGGTGCTATGGCTCGATGTCGAAGTTCGGCAGGACGCGCTGGGCAAACCGGAGATTTTCCTCACTCCCCCCGCCCTCCAGTACTGCCGGGAAAAGGGCATCCGCTCCTGGCATCTCAGCCTCACCGACGACGGCCGGTACGGGGCGGCGGTTGTGGTTATCGAGACTTGATATTGAAGGATTCGGACATTCAGGCAGCGGGGAGCGGAAATACTTACGCTCCTCGCTTCCTGCTTCGGAGTTCAGGCATTGAGGGATTCTGTTTAAGACCTGCCGCCGATGATTCTCGCAGCGGCGGCCTCCAGATAGTAGCGCTCTCCTCATTTATGACATGCTTCGCACGAACGGCTCCGGTTGTAAGTGAAATTGAGCGTTACACGCTTTTTCCGTTGATTACGATTTCGGCGAACGGAGGCGAAGCCTTAGGCACTGGTATAGGATGAGTGAGCGTGGGCGCAACTCTATAAGAGCCATTAGGCAAGACGCTGCCATTTGGCCGATGGGTTTGACCAACTTGGGTCCATGGTTTCAGCATTTAGTATCCGCTATCGGATTGCTGCCAACACACTAAAACGTCAGCCTATGAGAAGGTATTCCTATAGGCTATCTACCTAATTCCTCCCTCCTGAAATCCCCCTTGACACTTGCTGGTATTGGGATACTGGTATCGCTGCTTGAACCTGCATTATGGACAGGGACGTGTCCTTAAACTGCAAAAAGCACTCTCATTGACGTTTCACCTGCATATTCTATTGGGGAATCATGTGGATTTGGGGGCCGGAAGCACGCCGGAGGTTTTTCAGGCAAAATCCGATCCGAATAGGCGGTTTGGATGCCAGGCGGAGTTTGATGCATTACTCCGGATTAGAGCGGGTATGAAGTATCGAATCTCTATCTTTGTCCATAGTATTTGCCGGTAAGAATCTGTTGCTTCATTACGGGTATTAAGGCAATATTCCTTGTTGCCCGTTACTTATGCTCACCACCTTTAGGAGAACATATCATGAACCGAATGGGAGTTTTAGTCGCTACCCTGCTGCTGGGGTTGTTTGCCGTGACTGGGTCCGTTTGGGCTACGTCATACACTTTCGAAACGCTTGAATGTAAGGAAGCTAATACCGGCACTACGATCGCCACGGGCATCAACGACAGCGGCGAGGTGAGCGGTTATTACATAGGCTCCGACGGCCACTACCACGGTTTTCTGAGAAGTGTCGGCGGCGCCTGCACCGAGATTGGCGGCCCAAACGGCGAAACAGCCTATGCGCTTGGCATCAATAACAACGGCGATGTGGTAGGGCTTTATTTTAAGGACTCGACTCCCGTGGGTTTTGTGAGAAGCGCCGAAGGCGGCAATTTAACTACGTTTAACTTCTCAACCGGCGCTTGGTCTGAACCGGTCCCGAACGGTTACTACATGGGCATCAATGACAACGGCCAGGTAGCCGGCACTCTCGAAGACCACAATGGGGGCGGCGTTCATGGTTTCGTGAGAAGCGCCAAGGGCGTCGTTACCACGTTTGACTACCCATCCGCTTCTCAAACCTACGCCAACGGCATCAACAACTACGGCGAGGTGACAGGATTCTACTTTGACGCTAAAATGCAGCATATGTATTGCTACGTGAGAAGCGCGGACGGAAAAGACTTTTCCTCATTTGTTTACCCAAACGCCCCCGACGTCACCTGGGCCTATGGCATAAACGACGGCGGACAGGTAGCAGGAGTATACCAAAACCTGGTACAACACGGGGAGGCCTATCATGCTTTTGTTAGAAGCGCCGACGGCTTGGAGTTCTCCACGTTTGACTATCCGCAGGCTACCGGTGGGACCTACGCCTTAGGCATAAACTACACTGGCCAGGTAGTCGGGTTCGCTTACGTCCCTTCTGAAGTCGGGTTCGCTCACGTCCCTTCTGCTGCTATTTCTCTTTACTCTCCGGCTAGCTTTATAGCTACCCCTGTTTCGACCTTGCCTTCGATAGACAAACCGATTTCAAGCGCTATCACCACTACAACTGCAACACTCGGGGCAACCATAGAGTCAACCGGAGGCTACTCCATCACCGCGGCAGGCGTAGCCTACGGGAAGAGCAAGAATCCCACTCCGTCATCAGCCGGCAAGGTCGGCACCTCTATTAAAAAGGGCGCCTTTCAGGTCAAAGTGACGGGGCTTACCTCGAATACCCTCTATCATTTCAGGGGCTATGCGACCAACTCCAGCCCCGCGACGGGGTATACGGCCGATTCGACCTTCACCACCATTGCCGCGGCCCCGGAGGCGACTGCGGCAACTGACATAAGCGCCTCCGGATTTACCGCGAATTGGACGGCGCCTCCGGGTACGGCAACACTGAAGAACTATTTTCTGGACATTGCGACCGACGCGAGTTTTTCCTCTTTTGTATCGGGCTACAAGAATCGCTCTATTCCGAAGAGCGGCGTGAAGGTAACCGGACTGACATCGGGCAAGACCTATTACTACCGGGTCCGCGCCGCAAACGCGGAGGGAACGAGCGTTAATTCGAATTCTGAAAAAGTCGTCCTTCCTTCCATTTCGATTATCTCGCCCACGAGCGGCGAAAAGCTAAAAGTCTCCGGGAAATGTCTTGTCAAATGGACCTATACAGGTCAACCCGGTCCTGTCGAGATCACTCTTCTGAGGGGCGGCGTAAGATTCTCTACTATCATATCCAGCACAACTGTAGGATCGAATGGGACAGGCTCATTCTCATGGACGATACCCGGCAGCGAGGCCGCCGGAAGCGATTACCAGATAAAGGTATCGAGCACCACGATCAGTTCCTGTACAGCTACAAGCAAGGGGTTCACCATTATCCGATAGGGCCATTAGGGTCACCTCCACGATGGACCTGTCTTGTACGGACCGACCTGCAAGGGGTTTTTTTTTACGTCTTCAAATATTTCATCAGCAAAAAAAGGAAAAGAGGCAATATGAATTGGAAACGTATTTTACAGTTTAAATGCGCAGGCGTGGTGCTGGCTTTGTCGCTGTCAATGGCGATGCCGGCGGGTTACGCCGCCGCTGGAGAAATGGGTTCCGGCCATTCTACGGTCGTCGTTTCCACCGACAAAGGCAAGGTCGCGGGTCTGGATAATGGAACGATGGACGAGTTCCTCGGCATCCCGTATGCGGCCCCGCCCGTGGGTGCGAATCGTTGGAAGCCGCCGCAACCCCATGCGTCCTGGACAGGGCAGCTCAATGCGACACATTTTGCCAACCACTGTCCGCAGCTTGCCAGCCCTTTCGGTATGCAGCAACTTGATACGGAAGATTGCCTGTACCTGAATGTGTATACTCCACCGGGAACCCCGACGACCAATTCCAAGGACTATCTCCCGGTAATGGTGTGGATTCATGGCGGCTCGCTCGTGCACGGAGAGAGCGACGATTACAATCCGTCCAAGTTGGTCGCTGAAAATGTTATTGTCGTCACCTTAAACTATCGCCTGGGCGTTTTGGGATACCTGGCGCATCCGGATTTGAGCAACGGGGGGCCGAGCGGCGCATCCGGCAATTTTGGGTTCATGGACCAGCAGTATGCGCTCCATTGGGTGCAGAATAACATCAGCAAATTCGGCGGAAATCCGAATAACGTGACAATCTTCGGTGAATCCGCGGGCGGCCTGAGCGTTCATGTGCAGTTGGCCTCGCCGCGGGCCGCCGGGCTGTTCCATCAGGCCATCATCGAGAGCGGTGCGTATCAGTTGGACAGTACCACGCTCACCAAGAGCACCACCCCGATCTACAATGACACCACCTCGCTCGCAACGGCCGAATCATGGGGAGAAACGTTTTCCTCAAGCGTCGGCTGCGGCGCCCAAAAGACGGCCGCAGAGACGGCCGCGTGCCTGCGCAAGGTCCCCCTCAACACGATCGTCAACTACTCCCTCGCCGGCACGATCGCTACTCCGGTCGTTGACCACTACGTCCTGACACAATCAATCGGATCGGCGCTTGAGAGCGGCCAGTTCAACAAGGTGCCGGTGATGGAAGGCTCGAATCATGACGAGTGGCGCCTCTTCGTCGCGCTTTACTGGGATCTTGCCGGTTATCCGGTCGGCCACGGCAACATTACGTATGAATACTGTAACTATAAAACATTCCCGGCGCTGGACCCGGCGCAGAGAGCAGACATTGCCGCCGAGTACCCGCAGACCGGTTATTTGACCCCAAGCATCGCACTGGGCGCCTCCGGCACCGACGGAATCTTCGCGTGCAACTCGCGCGCGTCCATCCGTCTCATCGCGAAGCACGTGGCGACCTACGCATACGAGTTCAACGATGAGACAGCGCCGGAGCTGTTCCTCAAGCCAGATAGTTACTTCTCCACGGATGGGTATGGCGCGGCCCATGCGTCTGAACTCCAATACATTTTTGACCTCGCCAATACCCCGTATAAGATCTCGCTCAGCCCTGCCCAGAAAGAACTGTCGCGCAACATGGTGATCTATTGGACCCAGTTTGCCCGCAGCGGCAATCCCAACGGCAACCCCAACTCATCCCTGGCCCCTTTGTGGCCGAAATACGTTGCTACGACTGATGAATTCCTGTCACTGAGTCCGACCGAGATAAAAAAGGACCTGGGATTTTCCGCCGCTCACAACTGTTCGTTCTGGGCCCCCGGCAGTTGAGCGTTTGGCTGAAAAATAAAATCTACAGGTTTTTAATCAATTCGACGCCCTGCTCGGGCAGGGCGTCGTTTCTTTAACCCGCTGCCTGCATTCTGCCGCCCTGAGCGCGAAGTCGGCGGGCATGTTTTTCCTACAACCAGGCAGAGAACAGCAAAAAACCATCGACGAAATAGAAAACCCCCGCTGCTCCAGTCACCAATCCCAGGTACCAGACCAGCTTCTTTTTCAACAACGCGGCGACCGAAGACAGCAAGATGGCGATCTGCAGGAAAATAACGGCGATCCCGAAAACACGGGCATGCTTCTGGGCATCGTCCCGGATTTCCTCGAACTTTCTTGCCCCCTGCATGATTTCGGCCTTCTCGGCGTCGTACTTGGCCAGTCTCTTTCCATATGCGGCAATTCTGTCCTTAAGGTCGCCCGCACCTTTTGGAGACAGGGTCGCCTCGTTTTCCTGGAGGTCGAAGTCGAGGTTTTCCTTTTGGAGTTCGTAGAGATATGATTTAAGGCTTTTCGCCTGGTAGTAGGCCCATTGGTTTGCAGCCTGCGACTGGCTCAAAACCGAACGGGTGGAATAAGATCCGCCTTTGAATGTGGAAAGAGTGGCGCATACCGCCAGTACAACCGTTGCAAGGGCAAGGTAATTGAGCCAGGGTTCTTTTTTGTCTTCAGCCATTTTTTCCTCCTTACCGTATGGATATGGAATCAGGTCTATCGAAAGCCGATCTTTTCTCTCCAGCCGCGCAGGTATTGAAAGGCGCGCCTCGCGGCCTCCTCAGCGTCTTCCGAGCGGGTGTAGAGCTCAACCGTGACGTAACCGGGAGACCCCGGTATGAGACATATTTCACCTTGGGATCATTCAACTCACCAATTTATCGCCCGGCTTCTTAAGTAGCTCTTGGCTTCTTCGTTGCCAAGTTTTGCCGCTGTCTTCAGGTCGTCAATCGCCTTCATTTCGAGGCCGAGTCCGGCATAGACGGCGCCCCGGTTATAATATGCCTTTGCGTAGCCGGGATCGAGCGCAACTGCCCTGTCAAAATCCTCAACCGCCCGCCGGTGGTCGCCAAGTCTGCCATAAGCCACACCGCGGTCGTTATATGCCCGCGCTTGTTTGGGATCGATTTCCATGGCCCTGTCATAATCCGAAATTGCCCAGCCGTAGTTGCCGAGTTTGCCATAGGCCACACCCCGGCTTGTGTAAGTCTCCGCATTCTCCGGATCGATCTCGATGGCCCGGTTGTAATCTTCAATCGCCCGCCTGTGATCGCCAAGTTCGCCGTAGGCCAGACCTCGATTGCGATATAGTTCTGCGCGTCCGGGATTGATTTCGATTGCGCGGTCATAATCCGAGATTGCCAGTCCGAGGTTGCCAAGTTCGCGATAGGCGAGCCCACGGTTGCAATAGAGAAACTCATTCGGCCTTGTAACCTTCAGCGCATGATCGTACAACGCGATATCATTGCGCCAGTAACCGACCTGAGTCCATGTGACGAGCAAAAGTGATGCAAGGACCAATGAGGACGAAATAAAGAGGGCCTCTTTGCCGTAGCGCCAATTCTTAAGCAGTTCCGGAATGCCCCACGCCGCCATGACGAACAACCCGATGAGGGGTATATAAGTGTAGCGGTCCGCCATGGATTGAGCGCCGACCTGCACGATCCCGATGACGGGGACAAGCGTACCTGCAAACCACAGCCAGCCCACAGCCAGGTACTGGAATCTCTTTGCGGCCCGAATGACCGCAAAGGTCACGGCGCCAAGCAGAAGGCCGGCTCCCATGACCTGCCAGAGAGGCAACGACCGGGAGTGAAGATAAAGAACGGCAAGATTATTGGGCCAGATCGTCTTTCCGGCGTAAATGATATAGGAAACGAAGGCATTCGCAATACGAACACCCGGTGGCAAAACGTCGATAGATTGGACAGCTCCTCCGTTTCGCTGAACTATGAATGTCACGATACAGGAGAGCGCAGCAAGGACGAAGAAGGGGATCTTTTCCAAGAGCAGGGATGAGTGAACAGTGAACAGTGAGGAGTGAGCAGGAAAGACTTTCGAACTCAAATCCCACTCTGTCGCCCGGAGGACGGGGGGCGGAAGTGTAGCCTGCGCGGTGCGTTTTTTGCCGGATTTGCCCTTTTTCTTATTCGCAGACATCGCGTCCAGCTCTACGCAAGTATTTTGCTTCCCGCTTCCCGCTCCATGCAGTCGCTGCAGGGGCCAGTAATCCAAAAGGAGCAGGACAAATGGAAGGGTTACAAGCATGGGTTTTGACATCAAGCCTAAAGCAAAAAATATGAGAACAGCCAGATAGCTTTTGAACCGCGGGTGCTCGACATAATGGGCGTACGCGAGCATGGTGAGCATCCAGAAGAAAGTGGAAAGAACGTCCTTTCGCTCGGCCACCCAGGCCACGGACTCCACGTGGAGGGGGTGAAGGGCAAACAAAGCCGCCACGAAAGCGCTCTTCCAGACCGTTTTGGTCATCCGGCGCAAAACGGAAAAGAGCAGGAGCGCATTTGCAATGTGGAATAAAAGATTTGTCAGATGATGCCGGTGCGGGTCCAACGCGAAGAGCTGAACATCGAGCATGTGAGACATCCATGTCAGGGGATGCCAGTTTGCGGCATAGCCTGTCGTGAATGCCCACCGGACCGCCTCTATCGTTATGCCGTGTTGAATATGGATGTTTTTAGTGATGTAACAAGGATCGTCAAGACCGATGAAATCGCACCGATTCAGCCGCCAGAATGCTATAAGCGCAGCAGACGCCAGAAGAAGGCAGATCAGTGGGTTTCGCTCATCTCTTATCATGGAAGACACAGCGACCCAAAACCCCCGGTCTTCTCCCACCTTATCCCCTCACTTAGCAGAAGGTTCTTTGCACCCTCGTGGTTAAGCCTTGCCGCTGTTTTCAGGTCCTCAATCGCCTGCTTCTTGCCGCCAAGTTTACTGCAGGCGACACCCCCGGTTATTATGAGGTTCTCCTTCGTATGTCAGGTCTTCTGAAAGCCGGTCCTTTCTCTCCAGCCGCGCAGGTATTGAAAGGCGCGCCTCGCTGCCCCCTCGGCGTCTTCCGAGTAAGTGTAGAGCTCAACCGTGACGAAACCGGAAAACCCCGTATTCTCAATGCGCTCCAGCACGCCCGGTATGTCTATGGCGCCGTCGCCGAGCATCAGGTGGTGGTGCCTGCGGGAAGCGTCGATATCCTCCAGGTGGAAATGCGGCGCGCAATCCTTCAGCCGTGATACGAGAGCGGACGGATCTTCCCCGACGCAAAAGAAATGGCCGATATCGAAGTTCAAACCAAAAACCGCCGGATCGAGCTTTCCGTAAATTCCCAGGAATTCGGAGCTGTTTTCGATAAGGAGACCCGGTTCGGGTTCGATCAGTACTCTTATTCCCTTATCGCGCGCTCTGTTCTCGATGGCTCGCAGGCCTTCAAGAAAATATGAGAAGCCTTCTTCGCTCGAAATCCCTTCCAGAGGTCCGCCCGGTTCAGTGGAAATGTGCGGAGCGCCCAACTTTTCTGCAAGGTCGATGCATCTGAGCGTGTATTCGATCCTTCTGGTCCTCTCGGCGGGATCTCTTTCTATCCACGAAGGGTGATAAGTGTCCCCATCGGCATTATGCATGAAAGCATTCACGTTCGAGATTTGGATACGCTTCCGGGCGAGAAGTTTCCTGGTGCGCCGGATGTCTTCGTCGGTGAAATGGAGCGGATAGGCGTGAGGCACATCGGCCATGATCTCGATTCCATCGTATCCGATTTCGGCCAAAACCGAGATGGTTTCATCAAGAGTACGGTCGAGAAATGCGTTTGAGCTGAAAGCAAACTTCATTTTGGATTCCTGCCTCCATTAAGGCCCTGCATTGCATCCCGGATCAGCCCCGGGACTGCAGGGTTCCTGCATCTGGTCTAATTCGGAGCCAATCGACAATATCTTTAGCACGAATGCTGCGTCCGGGTTTTATGAGGTCCGAAATCTATCATATCTTGAGAGGTAATCGATAGACTGTCTTGCAGCCTGCTCCGGGTTTTCCGGACAGGTGTAGAGTTCGACCGTTACGAATCCGTCATATTCAATCGATTCGAGTGCCAGGAAGATCTCCTGGAAATCCATGTCGCCTTCTCCCGGGACAAGATGGTAGTGTTTGCTATTACCTATATCTTCCAGGTGAATATGAAAAATGCTTGAACAAAGCCTATGCGCCACATCCAGGGGTGACTCCCCGGCAAGATAGCTATGGCCGAGATCCAGGTTTGCTCCGAAGTTCTCGGAGCCGATCGCCCGGATCAAGATCTCTAGTTCACCCGCCCGTTCGACAAGAAGCCCGGGTTCGTATTCCATGCCCACCCGAACACGTCTGGCGGAAGCGTATTCCACTATTTCAAACAGTGACTGTTTCAGCAATGCCAGTGATTTTTCAGGCCTGATGCCGGGGACCATCCTGCCGGAAGTCACGCTCACGTTTCCGCACGAAAGAGTCCCGGCCATGTCGATACATTTTTTTGTGAACTCGACCCGCCACTTCCTCGCTTCAGAGTCCGGGTTGGCAAGCGAAGGTTCGAAAAGAGGCTCCCAGAATTTGGCCCCATAATAGCCGGCGGCATTGTTGGCGTTAATGTTTGCGGCAAAGATCCGGTTTTTCTCCAGGCAAGAGGCAATTTGCGCCAGATCCCGATCCGTCGTGGAGAAGGGATACAGGTGCGGAACGTCGGCGAGGATTTCCACACCGGAATACCCGGTCCTTGCAATTGTCTCGATCGCCTCTGCCACGGAAAACCTGACGAAAGCATTGGTGCTGAAGGAAAGTTTCATATTTAGGCTTTTAACATGGCGATTTGCAATCAACCCCGAAGATCGCCAATTTGGAAAAGGGGGAGGATTGTCACGAAGAGCACGAAGGTTTTATCTCCACGATGCGCACGAAGAATGAGAAAAATACCTGTTCCAAAAGGCTTTTCTTCGTGCCCTTCGTGTCGAAATTTCCACCCTGTCGAAATTTCCACCCTTTTTGACTATCAATCGCCCCTTCCTCCCCGGTAAGTTGTCTTGCCCAAGGGCAGAAGAGTGCACGACCCGGGCAAAACGCCCGTCTCAACCACAACATCTATGGCGATTCCGCCCCTGGCGTTCCAAAGACCGTTGACCCTGATAAATTTCGGCGACATGGCCTCTTTCAAACGATTATGGATATAGACGGTGCAATCCTCGTGAAAGGAACCGAAGTTGCGAAAGCTCCCCAGGAAAAGCTTGAACGATTTGCTCTCCACCAGGAGATCGGCTGGAACGTAATCTACCACAATTACGGCAAAATCGGGCTGGCCCGTTATCGGGCACAAGGTCGTAAATTCCGGAGCGCTCAGCCGAACGGTGTAATCGGTCCCCGGATGGGGGTTTTGAAAGGTTTCCAGGACCGCCTTCTCCGGCGTCCTTGCTGTCTTTACTCTTTTTCGAAGCTGGGTGAGGCCGCTGGTATTCGTGACCATTTTCAATCCATTTCCGTCACAACGAGTATCGAGTCGGGTCGTTAATTCCCGCTTCGGCAAACCCTTTTTTTCGCAGGACGCAACTGTCGCATCTGCCGCACGCCCTGTCAAATGCATCCGGGTCGTAGCAGGAATGTGTCATGGAAAAATCAACGCCTAGTTCCACGCCTTTTTTGATTATCAGCGCCTTAGTCATTTTAATGAGTGGCGTGTGAATCCGGATGCTCAACCTTCCCTCGACGGATTCCTTCAGGGCCAGGTTTGCCATTTTCTCGAAAGACTCGATGAATTCGGGCCGACAGTCAGGATACCCCGAATAGTCCAGCGCATTCACACCAATGAAAATATCCGGGGCGCCGAGCGTCTCGGCCCAGGCAAGGGCCAGAGAAAGAAAAACCGTGTTCCTGGCCGGCACATAGGTGACCGGGATGCGGCTTTGCATCTCATCGATCGGAACATCTTTAGGAACCTCGATATTCGATGTCAGGGCGGACCCGCCAATGGCGCCGAGTGGAAGGTCCAGTATCAGGTGGCCGCTTGCGCCGAAGGCCTTTGCGACCCGCTTTGCCGCTTTCAGTTCGGCCCTGTGCCGCTGCCCGTAATTGAAGCTGAGCGCGAAGGCTTCATAGCCCTCCCGTCCGGCTATCGCCAGGCAGGTTGCCGAATCGAGCCCTCCGGAAACCAGAACAACCGCTTTTTTCTTTTTCTCAGCCATCGGAAATCTTTCGGACTTTTTAACCACAATTTGTCCTATAGAACCAATAAGACCCATCGCTAAGTTGCTATTCAGTTGCTATTCAGCCGCTATTCAAACACAAACATGTAAAAGGCCGCCACATCGATCAGGGCGAAAATCCTGTCCTGGACAGCGGAAATGATTTCTTCATCCCCTGTAACGAGCAGGACCTTCTTGTCCCGTCTTGCATTGATTTTTTCTATTATAGCAGCATCGGCAGAGCTTTTGCTCTTATCAGTATAGATGATTTCAGCATTGGCCTGAACGCTCTTCGAGCTTTCGACCCCGTCAAATACAAGAAATACCTTTGCGAAATTTCTGCTCTTGGCGGCCACGGCTTCTATAAACTGTTCGCGCAATTGCGTAAAGCGCGCGCCTGAAAGGTCTTCGTCTGCTCCGTGCACACTCAGCAACACGTTGTATCCGTCAATGAAAACATCATACGATCTGCTCTGCCCCGAACCGAGGAAATCCTCCAAGCGCCGGAATTGTCTTTCACGATCCTGGTCCCCCCTGCTCGGCTCAAACTGTGAATACAGGCGCTCCATGATTTGCCGTTTCTTGTGCCGCGCGGCTTCCTCCAGCAGCGCCGGGTCGCCGGCAAGTTCGCTTTCCGAAAGAACTCCGACAAGTTTGAGCAGCTTATTTATTCCGGACAAATTGGCGGGGACCGGATCGAGAAGATTGATCCGGCTGATTATTTCATCTCCTCCCGAATCTCGGGCCTCGATTACCTTATTGATTCCAGGCAGTTTGAGCAGACGCTTTTTTTCACTGAGAAGGGCTTCTTTCACCTTTGCCACTTCTTTGTGAACTACGAGGGAATCGGCGTAAACGGACTCTATGCGCGCCAACGAGTGATCCATTTCGAGCAGCTTGGCCCTGATATCGGACACCAGGCCGTATTCCTCATCGGCGCGCTTCTGTAATTCAAGCGCCCGCCTGGTTCTCTGGAGCAGCGATTCGATCCGCTCGGCTTCCTTTGAAGCCTCCTCCCGATCGATCTCCTGATAACGATCGAACCATTCCTTTCTTTTCCGGGCAAGGGAGTCGCCAAGCTTTTTTTTGAACTCAGCCTCAAATTCCCGCAGCTTTTTTCTCAAATCTTCGTTTTCAATCCTCAAACCCTTCACTTGCTCGACGGCTCGGCCAAGATCCAACTGGCTCTTTTCCAGCTTCTTTTCGACCTTTCTGAACCGTTCCTTCAACTCAGGGTCCTGCCGCGTTTTTAGATCGGCTTGATCTCCTTCCAGGTCGAAAAGGAAGCCGCCCCCTTCCATGCTTTCAAGGAATTTTCCGGAAAGATCGGGATTCCTTTCGATAAATCCTCCCCAAACATTTAAAATCGGCGCAAGGAGGTCAAAAATGCCCACGTCCGGCGAACCGGCCGCGGCATTGTCCGCCCCGACCGCATCCAGGGCCCACTCCCGGTCCAACAGACCAAGCGAGTAAAGGCCGAGGCAAAAACGCTCGGGACCGAGCAGAGCTCTTATCTTCCGCCCGTTCCCGGCCAGAAAATCAGTATCGAGCATGGCGAGGTAGGCCACTACTGCCGACTGTTCTTCCTTCCATTCGGCCAGGGTCTTCTTCAACAGGTTCTTGTCCGTTTGAAGCTTGCGTAGCAGGCGACCCATAATTCGAGGCTGGTTGAGCATTCCGGAGAACTTTCCGGGCTTCAGGGAAAAACCTTCCAAAACCTCTTTTCTTAAAATAGAATTCGAGGCCAAAATACGGGCCCAGGTTGTTTCCGGGATGTCCCTGATAAGCTGTTCATAGAACAGCGCCGGTATTTTTGAAACTACATCGCTGTCTTGAGGAAACACCCCCATTTTTGACCTTTTACCGGAGATGCGCAATGAGCGAAATATCCATCGTTACAATAACCGCCGGGACCGAAGAGGAAGCCGCGAGGATCGGCCTGACCCTGGTGGAAGAACGTCTGGCGGCATGCGCCAACCTGGTGCCCCGCATCCGATCCATTTACCGGTGGAAGGGGAAAATCTGCGACGAACAGGAGTTTCTCATAATCGTCAAGACCAGGACCTCCCTATACCAGGACCTCGAGAAACGGGTCCGGGAACTGCACAGCTACGAAGTCCCCGAAATCATATCCTTCCCGGTCGCCCACGGCCTACCGCAATACCTCGAATGGGTGACTACGGAGACAAGCCGGTAAATGGGTTAACCGGCAGCGGCTCATTAGAACGACCGGACCCGGCTCTATCAGTTGAAATGCCTTCGAGAGAGGAAAATGGTTCATCTTGGTTTATCTTTGAACGCTACGCGGAACATTGCCTTTATCTCTTGCATGCTCCTCGTCCGTCATAGCGTTAGAACTCCACCGTTTCTTCTCCTGTAGCCTGCCAGCCTCAGTCAGGACCATCTTCGCTTAATGCAAGTCATTCATATCACGCGGGCAATCGTTTCGTCCACTTTTCCGGCATGACGAGTCCCCACGAACGCGACACGCACCGGGGTTTTTGGAAGCTGACAATAATCCCGCATTTCTTATGTTCTTCTCAAAGGGCTGTGACATTTTCGTGAAATACCACTAATATACTCGACAAATAATAATTATCTTATTACTGCTAATAAATGGATAAATAAATAATTAAACTTATAAGTCATTACACTAATACCCAATTTCTCACCCCTAATATCCCCCTTTACATATCGGTATCGGTTCGACTACTGACAAACTGCACTCTTAAAGTTTTCGTTTGAACAGGAAGATCAAAGTGAAAGGGCCGGAAAGCCACAGGCCCAATTGCCGGGTTGCATTAAATAAAGGGGATCGATCTTTAGCAACCTCCGCCAAAACAAAGAGGAATATTTGAATGCGATTTTTTCCACATAACAGGCGACTTAAGGAGCGAATATGAACGGATCGAAAAAGTTGTCGGTCTGCTTGACGGCGGCAATTGTCTGTACCCTGGTTTCCCTTCTGCCCGGCCTTCTTCTGGCCGCCTTTTCATCGCCATCCGGAGGCGAATGCCCGCTTGTTGCCAACGGCCAAGTCTACGTGGGCTCGGGTGACAACAACCTTTATGCACTGGACGCAAGTTCCGGGAAGCAAATATGGGCAATGCCAGCCGGGGAGCAGGTCGATCCCTTTGTGGCAGCCGCTGACGGCACGCTTTACCTGAGCGCGCCGAGCGGGACTGTCCATGCGTTCGATGCTGGCACGGGTAACAACCTCTGGGTTTCAACAGTTTCCTCTGCAATCAGTCCGCCCATTATCGCCCAAAACGGAGCGCTCTATTTTTCTACGACGGATGGAAGCCTTTATGCGCTCGATGCGGTTTCCGGAAATCAGCTATGGGTGGTGAGTTCCCTTTCCGTTGACCTTGGTATGGCAGTAGGGGAGCAAACAATTTATGCCGTATCGTCCGTGGGGGGTCTTTACGCGATTGACGCCGCCAGCGGAAACCAGCTCTGGAACGTGCCGAACCAGGCCTCTTTCAACAGCCCGCCCGTGATTGCTGAAACTGAGGTCTGCATCGTATCCAACGACGGAAATCTGTACGCATTCGATCCAGCCACGGGAAATCAGCTTTGGGCCGCCCAGCTTCCGACCGGCCCCGGTTCACCACCATCAATCGGCGATGCAGTCTACATTGCTTTGTCAGATGGCAACCTCTACTCATACGATTTGAAATCGGGCAATCTTTTATGGACGGTCCCCATCGGTTTCAACTCGAACATGATTACGGCCACATCCGGCAGCGCAGTCCTGGCTGCTTCTTATGACGGACAGCTCGCTGCATTCGACCCGTCAACGGGCACTCAGTCCTGGAACGTTTCTGTCGGGGGATCCGTGGATTTTGCACCCGTCCTCGCAAGTGGCGCGGTTTATCTCTACAGCCTTGGCCAGATGCTTTACGCCGTTGATGCGACTGCGGGGAGCCTGCTCTGGACCGCATCGGCCGGGACGCCCCCCGTCATTACCGGTCCGCCGGGGGTGATAACCGTGGATCCGATCTGCAACCCCGTGCCTGTGGATGTCCTTACAGTGGGATCCCCAAACCCGGGAGTAATGAATCCGGGTATAACGCAGACGGTGAGCCCGAGCGTAGCCGCCACTTTGTCAAGCGCGCCGAAGAACAGCTCCGGCCAGGGAAGCACTGTGGATGCCGGAATTACCGGCCCCCAACAAGGTCCTCTGTCCTTTGGCGGGACCGCCGGATCAAATAACAACAGCACGCCTGACGGGGCATTCTCCAGTTATCCGTCATTTTTAAATCCCTATGCTTTTTCCAATCTTCCTCAGGGTAATTTGTCCAATGGCTCAAATATGGACTCGAGTATGCAGTCGCCCAATTCGACCGATGCCTCTTCATCCAGTGGCGCCACGGATGCCGATTTACCTCCATCCGCGGGTGCTTCGGGAAACTGACACGGGTAACGTTTCAAAAATTCCGCAATTATGAAATTATGAAAGCGCGGGGGAATCTATCCCCCGCGCTTTTTGCAGGATTTTGCGCACACAATCGGTAAATCGGCCGAAGGCGACACAAACGTCGCTATCCGGAGACGGTGTGGTTTGCCTTGTCGATCCTCACCTGGTAAGGGCTTGTCCGTAAATAGGCCTATTTACGGACAAGCCCTAAGCCGAATGCGCACCGACTCCGCGTGCGCGTCAAGCCCTTCCAGTTCGGCCAGGCGAATAATCGACTCGGCATCCCGGTCGAAAGCGGCGCGCGAATAGGCAATCACGCTGGTTTTTTTTAGGAAATCATCCACCCCGAGCGCTGAGGCAAACCGGGCCGAGCCCGCCGTCGGAAGCACGTGATTTGGGCCGGCAAAATAATCCCCGACCGGCTCCGGCGTGTGGTCTCCCATAAAGACCGCCCCGGCGTTTTCGATCCTGCCAAGCCAGGGCAGAGGATCTTTCAGGTGCAGTTCCAAGTGTTCAGGGGCTATTCTGTTTGAAAGGCCTACGGCCGCATCTATGCTCTCCACAATGAAAATGGCCCCGTAGCGTTCGATCGATGCCGTGGCGGTCCCGCTTCTCGGCAGAACGCTCAACTGATTTGAAACACTGAGAGCAACATCACGGGCCAGGCTTTCTTCGGTTGTTATGCAGATTGCGCTTGCCATGCTGTCATGCTCGGCCTGACTCAAAAGGTCGGCCGCAATATAGTCGGCCCTTGCGCTTGAATCCGCCAGCACCAGGATTTCACTCGGACCGGCGATCATGTCTATTTTAACTTCGCCCGATACGATCTTTTTGGCGAGAGCCACGTAGATATTGCCGGGACCAACGATTACATCCACCGGCGCAATCGATTCCGTCCCGTATGCGAGGGCCGCAATCCCCCAGGCGCTCCCCGCCCTGTAAATCCTGCCGACCCCCACCTCACGAGCGGCGGCCAGAAGATAAGGGTTGATGCTTCCATCTTTTCGAGGCGGGGTAACGATTGCGATGTCTTTTACCCCGGCGAGGCGAGCGGGTATTCCATTCATGAGCACCGAGGATATAAGGGGGGTCTCGCCTCCCTGTCCGCCGGGGATATATAGACCTGCGGAGCTGAGCGGCCTCACCACCTGCCCGAGGAATGTGCCGTCGGCTTTGGTTATGAAATAAGAGTGTCGGATTTGCTGACTATGAAAATCTTCGATATTACGTATTGCCGTTCGGATTACAGGCAAGAAATCAGTACCTACCTCGACGCACGCGGCATCTGTCTCCTCTTCCGATACACGCAGCCGCCCCTCCTCCAATCCCGGGGCGTCATACCGGCGGGTATAGCGCAACACCGCCGCGTCGCCTTCGGCCTTCACGGCCCCGATAATCTCCAGGACCTCCGATTCAAGGAATGGATCGGCCCCGGGCCTGCGTTTAGCAATTTCAGCGATCTTTCGCTCCGCCTCATCCGATGGATATGCGATTATATCTATCACCTCATTGGCCCTCAACTGCTATAACGAAAGCGTCCGGGAATCCATTGGACCTGAATCGATCCATTTCCGCCTTTGCGACAACAATATCCTGATAGGAACCGACCTGCACTCTATACCACGGGAGACTATCTCCCCGGGGCTGATCGGTAACCCGCGATTCCCGTTTTTCATCCGCCATTTTATCCCTGAGCCTGGAAGCATTGGCTAGATCTCTAAATGCCCCGACCTGGATGGTGAATCTGCCATAGCGGAAGGACGGCACCGGGTCCACCTTCCAATAGGTGGCATCGCCCACCCTTTGCGGGGTTGCGCATTGAACCGCCTCGACCCTCACCTTCGCCAACCCCTTTACGTGGCAGCCCAGGTCTTGAGATGCCTTGGCCGAAAGGTCGATAATCCTTCCCGCTACAAACGGCCCCCTGTCGTTGATTCTCAAGATGGTCGACCTGCCGTTTTCAAGATTTGTAACCTTTACGTTTGTTCCGAGGGGAAGCGTCTTATGAGCCGCCGTATCGGACCACATGTTGTAGGGTTCCCCGCACGACGTGCGTTTTCCATGAAAATCCGCCCCGTACCAACTGGCCAGACCATCTTCGCAATAGCCCTCCGCACTTGGAAGAGGATAATACCACACCCCGTTTATCTGGTAAGGTTTTTGGGATTTGAGTCCGGGAAGGGCGGGAGGACCTGGAGTCGGTGGAACGTATTCTTTTGAACAGCTCGCAAGCCAAATGGACAGGATAATAAAAATCCAAGCTTTCCGGACCTTTCGGCTCTCCACCGCCCCCCTCCGTCACGCGGGACAAAAGATCGGAAACAGTATCCCGGGTTCCACTATCTTTTATCGAATCGAGCTTCCAACCAACATCACGTGCTGTTAATTTCGCCGTTTTTCTCCATTTTGGCGAGGTCTTCGAAGCGGATGTCTATGCCGAGAATTCCGGATATTTCCTCCGCTGTGTCCCTGATCGGGGCGGAAACAGTTATGCACAGCGCTCCCGTATATCGTGAAGTGTAAAAGTCGGTCACGTGCACCTTGCCGTCCTTCATGGGCTCTATAAACCAGGGCCGGTCGGAAAGGTCCTCTCCCACCTTGGCGCTCTCGTATTTCGATTTGTCCACTATGTGCGTGATGTTGCGAGTGATTTTGCGTCCCTGCCTGTCAGTGACATAGATGTACTGAATGAAGGGATTGAGGTCAAGCAGAGTCTGAAGCAAAGGCTCCAGGCGCTCCGGGTCGAAACTTTTCAGCATTTCACTTTCGACGACCTCTTCCACCAGGTGCGCGGCAAGAGCATAGGCATGCTGTTTGAGAAGGTCGAATTCGCTGATGAAATGCTCGGGCAGGTATCTTCTCGACCACCGCTCCAGTTCATCATTCGATAAGGATGTATTACGCCCCTTTTCGTACTCGTGCATCACGCGTTTATAGATCTTTACAATCCCCGGATGCCTCTTATCCAAACGCCGGTCCCCGTCGAGCCGCAGCCTGTGGTTGACCCAGTAGGCCACGCTTGCAACACCGGACTTGTCCGTGATGGTGATGCAGATCGGTCTTTTCAACAGCTTCTTCGTATCGAAGATATTATAGATTTCCTCGTTCTTTACCAGCCCGTCGGCATGGATGCCTGCGCTGGTCGCATTGAATTCCTCGCCTGTGAACGGGAAATTGGGGGGCACCGTGTAGCCGAGTTCCGACTCAAAGTATTCGACAATGTCCGTAATCGCGGTCGTATCCGTTCCGTTCGATGTGCCCTTTAGTCCGATGTATTCAAAAATCAGGCCCTCAATGGGGGCGTTGCCGGTGCGCTCGCCGAACCCGAGCAGCGTCCCGTTCGCTCCACTGCACCCGTAGAGCCACGCGGTTGTGGCATTGACCAACACCTTGTGGAAGTCGTTATGGCCGTGCCATTCCAAAAGATGCCCGGGAACTCCCGCCTCATCGATAAAAGCTCTCACCAATTTGGGAACGCTTCTCGGGAGGGCGGCGCCCGGATAAGTCACACCGAAGCCGAGCGTATCGCAAAGACGGATCTTGACATCGATACCGCTTTCTTCTCTCAGGCGCATCAACTCCATGGCAAACGGAACGCAGAAGCCGCCGACGTCCGCGCGGGTAACGTCCTCGAAGTGACACCTCGGAACGATCCCTTTTTCCAGCGCGGCGCGCACGATGCCGAGGTATTTTTCAAGCGCGGCCTTGCGATTCATGTTGAGCTTCAAAAATATGTGGTAGTCGGAGACCGAGGTCAGAATTCCAGTCTCTTTCAGACCTGCCTTTGTCACAAGGTCCAGGTCCTGTTCGACGGCCCTGATCCACCCGGTTATCTCTGGATACCGGTACCCTTTGCCAAGGCAAGCATCCAGAGCCTGCCTGTCCTTGTCGGTATAGAGGAAGAACTCGGACTGGCGAATCACGCCGTTGGGGCCCGAGAGGCGGTGAAGCATCTCGAATATGACCTCGGTCTGCCTTACCGTATAAGGAGGCCGGGCCTGCTGGCCGTCGCGAAAGGTGGTATCGGTTATGAATATGTCGTCAGCCGGGTCGATGGGCAGCAACTTGTGATCGAAGTCGATTCGGGGGACCTCGTCGTAAGGGAAAACATCCCTTATCAGGTTGGGTTCGCCCAAATCCTCCGGCAGCCGATAATCTCGACGTTCATGGTCCAACACCCGCTTTTTGGGGTTCCAGCGAGCCATAGATTACCTCGTAAAATAGACTCCGGACCGCCCCCCTTGCCCGGCCCAGTGGGCGGACAGCCCTTCACGTCCCACGCTAGAAGATCACGCTCCAGCCCTCACGGTTATTTCTTTTGATCGCATTCGACCTTGATGCACAGTTCCAGGAGTTGATTCATATCCGCCTCGGACGGCGCATTCGTCATGAGGCAGGTGGCTTTCTGGGTCTTAGGGAATGCGATTACGTCACGAATCGAACTCGATCCGCTCAGAAGCATTACCAGCCGGTCCAGTCCGAAGGCGACCCCCCCATGGGGAGGAGCGCCGAACTGAAGCGCTTCAAGCAAAAATCCGAATTTTTCCTGCGCCTCTTCATCCGAAATCCCGAGCGCACCGAAAACCACCCTCTGGATCTCCTGCTGGTGTATACGAATGCTGCCGCCACCGATCTCGATCCCGTTCAGCACGAGGTCGTATGCCCTGCTCCGCACCTTTTCCGGGTGCGATTCGAGCATGCCGATGTCGGACTCCAGGGGTGCAGTGAAAGGATGGTGAACGGAAGTGTACCTCTTCTTTTCGTGGTCCCATTCGACGAGAGGAAAATCGGTGATCCAGACGAAATTGAACTCGTCCGGGTCGATCAGTCCCAATTGCTGGCCGAGCCTTACCCGCAAGTTGCCCAGAGAGTCGTTCACTATTTTACGCTGATCGGCCACAAACAGGATAACGTCCCCGGTTTGTATCCCGAGGCGCTGTTCCAGGGAACGCTGTACGTTTTGCTGCAGGAACTTGGCAATGGGAGACTGCCATCCCTCCGGCTGGACCTTGATCCACGCCATGCCCTTCGCTCCAAAGATTTTAACAAAATCGATCAGATCATCCAGCTCTTTTCTTGAAAGATCTTTGCCTCCCGGAACGCGGAGCGCCTTAACTATCCCGCCCCGCTCGACCGCCTGGCGGAAGACCCTGAAATCGGATTCGCCAACGATATCGGTAACTTCAGTTAGGGGTAGGCCAAAACGCATGTCGGGCCTGTCCACCCCGTAGAGATCCATAGCCTGGCCGTAGGTCATCCGGGCAAAAGGAATTTTCAGGGTAGACCCTTTCAGCTCGCGAAATATCAGGGAGACCCAGCCCTCGATAATGTCGAAAATATCTTCTTCCCGTATAAAAGACATTTCCAGGTCAAGCTGGGTGAATTCAGGCTGCCTGTCCGCCCGCAGGTCTTCATCGCGGAAACACTTGACGATCTGGTAATACCTTTCAAAACCGGCCACCATGAGGATCTGCTTGAAAAGCTGCGGCGACTGGGGCAAAGCGAAAAACCTTCCAGGATTGACCCGGCTCGGCACCAGGTAGTCACGAGCACCTTCCGGCGTGCTGCGCGTGAGCACTGGGGTTTCGACCTCGATAAAACCGGAATCGTTGAAGTAGCCGCGGGTCAACTGAGCGACTTTGTGCCTCAGAAGAAGATTTTGGAAGAGCTTCGGGCGGCGCAAATCGAGATACCGGTACCTGAGCCGTATATTCTCACTTGCCTCCACGTCGTCTTCCACGTGAAAAGGAGGCGTCTTGGAACTGTTGAGTATTCGCAGATCCGTTACGGCGACTTCTATTTCCCCGGATGGAAGCTTTGGGTTGGCCATTCCTTCGGGACGAAAGCGAGTCTTTCCCCTAACCGCTATGACGTACTCGCTGCGGATGCCCCCTGCCCGTTCGTGCGCCATTCCGCCGATCTGCGGGTCAAAGACGACCTGGGTTATTCCCTCACGGTCCCTCAGATCAATGAATATCAATCCCCCGTGATCACGGCGCCTCTGCACCCATCCCATCAATATGGCTTCCCGGCCGACGTCGCCGGCCCTCAGGCTATCGCAGTCCGCCGTCTTTCGCCATTCACCGAGCTGATCGAGAACCACCGGGCTTTCCTGAATGTCTGCAAAATCGTCCCCAATGCGGGGTTCAAGCAAGTTCACCTTGAGTTTCCTCCGGGGTATCTAAATTCAAAGTCCCTCTGCGGGGGGCTTATCTTAAACTTGAACCTTCCGATTCAAGCCTGAGCATCTCGTCAACGACATTATCCAGGGACATTACTCTTTGAGTCTTTGTCCGCATATCACGCAACTGGATTTCGCGCCGCATCAGCTCGTCTTCTCCAAGAATGAGGACGTGGCTTGCGCCGGATTTGTCGGCGCGGCGCATCTGCGCCTTGAGGCTGCGGCCCTCGTAATCCATTTCGGCCTCAAGACCGCCTTCGCGAAGCTGTTGCGCAATCACGAAAGCATGCTCCCTGGCCAATTCGCCCATGGCCGCAATAAAAACGAGCGGCATCCGCGCCTCTTCCCGGCACTCCTGTTGAAGAAGCAGTATAAGCCTTTCCATGCCGATGGCAAAGCCTATAGCAGGCACATCCGGCCCGCCGAGGTCGCGCACCAGACCGTTATATCTGCCGCCGCCGCCAATCGCGTTCTGGGAGCCGAGCCGGTCGGTAATCACCTCGAAGGTCGTTCGCATATAGTAGTCGAGACCGCGAACGATTCGCGGGTTCACTACATAATGTGTTCCGAGTCTTTCAAGATGGCCTTTCACACTTTCGAAATGCGCGCGGCAATCTTCGCATATGTAGTCGATAAGCATGGGAGCGCTTTCGAGAAGCGTCCGGCACGCTTCGACCTTGCAGTCGAAAACGCGAAGCGGGTTGGTCTCCCTTCTGCGCAGACAGTCCGGGCAGAACAGGTCTCCTTTTTCCACCAGGAAATCCTTGAGAATCTCCCTGTAAATCTTCCTGCAGTCCGGACAGCCCAACGTGTTGATGTTGAGAATCACCCCGGCGATGCCGATCCGGTCCAAAAAAAGGCGCAGCATGTGCATCATCTCGGCGTCGATCATCGGGCTGTCGATGCCGAAGACCTCGGCGTCGATCTGATGAAACTGTCTGTAGCGTCCTTTCTGAGGACGCTCATGCCGGAACATCGGACCGATCTCATAGAGCTTGAGAGGGGCCGAATCGGCATGAAGCGCATGCTGTACATAAGACCTCACGATCGATGCCGTTGCTTCCGGGCGCAAGGCCAGCAAATCGCCGTTCCGGTCCTGGAACGCGTACATCTCCTTTTCGACGATAT
>Ga0326728_10003478_pt1 | contig 48736 bp, 43 predicted proteins | sample MB3enrmetagenome_FD_207602 | JGI IMG/M metagenome (GOLD analysis project Ga0326728, IMG submission 207602) | Lab enriched peat soil microbial communities from McLean, Ithaca, NY, United States - MB31MN | ecosystem: Environmental > Terrestrial > Soil > Wetlands > Peat | place: USA: New York... | reverse complement strand
GGCACAGACTGATAGCTTGCCCAAGCTTGCTGCACGTCCGCCGCGGATAGCCGCTTGCGACGAACGCCCGCCACCAGGGCATTGCCGATCTCCCAAGGTAAGGAGGGCGCCCCCACCAGACTGTATCCTTCCGTGGCGTTAACCAGCGCCCGCCGCGTGGGTTCGTTCAGCAGCACCGCGAGCAGGACCGAAGTATCAACGACCAGAGAAGCCATACCGTACAATTGTACGTTTTCTGATCCGGTTTATCAAGCCCCGCGAAATTTAGGTCGTGAGGTGGGAAAGGTGTCAGGACAGGAAAGGTGTCAGGTACCTTTTCCCGAGGAAAACCGGGACGAGGGAAACCGGGACACCAAATTTCCGATTTACCGACATCATAACTTCGGTCGCCCGCCTCTTCACGGCCGCATCGTGGTTGTGACCATAAGATTGCTCCGTTGGCAAGGCCTCGGCCCGTAACCACGCCCGGCGCGAACGCGCCGTCCCCCTTCCTTCACTGCGTTCAGGACAAGCTCTAAATCAGGAGGGGAGCCCGTCCGTCCGCCCGGACAGCCTGTGGCGCGGAGCATCCGCCGGTTTTAAAGGCAGTGACGAGTGGCGACAAAGAAAGAATAGGGAAGGCAGTGACGAGTGACATGTGACGAGCAGGGTAGCGCAGACTTTGTGCCGTTCAAAGTCTGCGGTTCTTAACATGGTAAACGTCCACTTTTTGTGAACATGCGGCTACGGCGATCAAAGCCCAGAACGGCCGGTCGTGGCAGGGGAAAGCCGCAGACTCTCTGAGGTGCGAGAGTCTGCGCTACCCTGCTCCCCCCTTGGGTGTATCAGTAATCACCAGACGCGGCGAACACCGTAGGCTTCAAAGATCCGCTCGTTGGTGGCGATGGGGAGGTTTTCGGCCTGGGCCTGGGCAATCAGCATGCGGTCGAAGGGGTCTTTGAGAGGTCCGGGGAGGAGGCCGGCGCGAATGCCGTGGTTGACGGTAATATCCAGGGTCGTAAACCCTTCCCGGCTTATGAAGCCTTGGAAGTCCGCGGCCAATTCCTCGGCTCCCGGCAAGCGTCCGAGTCTTACTTTCGTCGAGATTTCCCACGCCGAGGCCGCGCTCACCAGAACCACATTCGAGGTGGCCGCCATGGCCTTGCGTGCGGCGGTCGAGAGGGCAGGATCATCACTAAGCCACCAGAGTAATGCATGGGTGTCGAGGAGGAGGCGCACCGCTTTTACTCCCAGGCAGCAAGTTCCGCGGGCGTAAGCGGCGCAAAGAATTCCGGACCGACGCGAAGCTTTCCGCGCAGCACCCCTGGCTGCCGTCGGCCTTGCACCACTCCGATGGGAACCAGACGAACCACCGGGGTCTTGCCGCGGGCAATAACCACCTCCTCGCCGCGCTGAGCTCGCGCGATCAATTTCGAGAGGTTGGTCTTGGCTTCGTGTACCTTAACTGAGCACATAGCGACTCCTATTAGCTAAGTAAGCTTAGCTAATTTCTCGGCGATTTGCAAGCCTCGTGAACCGGGTACCGCGGAGGTCGTGTGGGGGTAGCGATGAGGTGCGCGTATTTTGCGCTCCTGAGGGAAACCGGGACAGGCACCATGAGGGAAACCGGGACAAGGGAAACCGGGACAGGCACCATATTTCCGATTTACCGAGATTATAGCTTCCGCCGCCGCCCACTAGGGGTTAGGGATTGGGAATTAGGGTCCTGTAACCACCCCCGTCGCTAACCGCTCCGACCCCTCCTGAATCAGGAGGGGAGTCCGTCCGCCTGTCCCCCAGTCCGCCTGTTCGTCCGCCCTGGCAGCCTGTGTCGCCGAGCATCCGCCGGTTTCAAAGGCAGTGACGAGTGACATGCGACGTGTGACGAGCGAGAAAGAACAGTGAAAGTTGGTCCGGGGGATTGGCCGCCCTTTCAGGGCTCGGGGTTGACGGGGGTTCCGTTGACCCAGGCCTTCAGCCTGGGCTTTGTTATTTCGCCCCCTTGGGGCTCAAAAACCTGGGCTTCGTTAGATCCCCCCTTTGGGCGAACGACAGCGCAATTATCCCGAAAAAAGTAGCCACGCAGCGTGGGCTCGCATTCCCGTGCTTTGGGGGTAGCGGAACGTCGGACTGAAAAGCGCGGCTGGGAAGGTTTCAGGCGGGGCTCAGCGCTTCCACCAAAAGCATCTGGCCGTAACCATGGCCTTTGGCGAAGGCCGCGAGATTGAGCTCCTCTGTCCCGCGGGGCACAGAAGTGCTAATCGCCTTGCGGACGGCTTCCACGGAGGCCAGTCCCGTCATGGCGGTGACGAAGCCCACCATCACCATGTTGAGCACCAGCTTGCGGCCCAACTCTTCCGCAAAACGCGTCGCCGGGATTCCATAATGGCGGATGCTAGTATGATCCGGGTGAATCAGATCTTCCTCGTAGAGGAGCATTCCCGCCGGCTTCAGTTCCGGGGCGAAGCGCGCCTGGGCTTCCTGCGACATCACCACCAGGATGTCGGGCTGAGCGAAGTAAGGGTAAAGGATGGGTTCGTCGGAGACGATCAACTGTGCGCTGCATGCACTGCCGCGTGCTTCCGGGCCGAAGCTCTGGGTCAAAGTCGCGAATTTACCGTCGTAGATGGCAGCGGCTTTGCCGATCACCATGCCCGCCAGGATTACACCCTGTCCGCCAAAACCTGCGATGCGGATTCCTGAGCTTGCCATCAGGCCCCTCCCCAACCGGCGTAGCGATCCTTGAGCGTCTGCCGGAGTTGTTGATCCATGCTTTGCTGCAACGTGGGCCGCTCAATGTCCACGAACTTGCCCACAATGATGTCCCCTTGCAGGTTGATATCCACGTCATGCGTGCGGGCGCCGTTTTTGATGATGCTATGCTGCTTGTAGAAGCGCATGGTGTCGAGCCCGTCGCCCATCTTGTTGCGCCGCTGGTAAAGCGTCGGACAGGGCGCCAGGATTTCAATGAAGGAAAAGCCTTTCTTTTGGAAGGCCTCGACCATTGAGTGCGCAACGTAGCGGACGTGATAGGCCGTCCAGCGCGCCACGTAGACGGCCCCCGAGGATTCCGCCAGGAAAGGCAGGTTGAAGGGCCGCTCGAAACAGCCGTAGGGCGCAGTGGTGGCGGTGGCCCCCAGCGGCGTGGTGGGCGCCACCTGCCCGCCCGTCATGCCATAGATGAAATTATTAACGCAGATAACCGTAATGTCCACATTGCGACGCGCGGCATGGATAAAATGGTTTCCACCGATGGCGATCAAATCGCCGTCGCCACTATAGACCACGACGTGCAGGTTGGGGTTAGCCAGCTTGAGGCCGGTGGCAAAGGGAATGGCGCGCCCGTGGGTGGTGTGGAAGGAATCGAGGTGCAAATATCCTGCCACCCGCCCCGTGCAGCCGATTCCCGAAACCACCGCGACCTTCTCGAGGGGCAGTTTCGACTCCACCAGCGCCCGCGCAAAACAGTTCACCGTGGTTCCAATCCCGCATCCGGGACACCAGATATGCGGCATGCGGTCCGCGCGCAGGAAGGGCTCAACCGGGTTGATCGGAGTTAATACGCTCATTACGCAGCCTCCCGAAGCGCTTTCAAAATCTCTTCCGGCTCATGCACGGCGCCCCCTCCGTGCCCGACGAGCACGGTGCGCGCCTGGTCGGCGGCGCAGCGTTCCACTTCATAAACCATCTGGCCGTAATTCATCTCCACCACCACCAAGGTGCGGACCCGGGCCGCGAGCTCACGGATGCGCTTTTCCGGGAACGGCCATACCACCACCGGCCGGAACAGGCCCACCGCCAGCCCCTCAGCGCGCGCCATTTGAATGGCTCGCTCCGCGACGCGGGAGGTGATGCCATAGGCCACCACCACCACGTCGGCGTCTTCCAAGCCGCGCTCTTCCCAACGAGCGATGCGATCCGCGTGGTCACGGATTTTCCCCACCAGCCGGCTCACTAGTTTGTGCTGCGCCTGCCAGGTCATGGCGGGATAACCGTGCTCGTCGTGGGTCAAACCGGTGACTTCGGCGCGATAGCCCTCACCCGCCTTCACCATCTCCGGAATGCCGTCCGGTCCCGGCCGGAAAGGCAGGTATTCCGAGGGAGGAAGGGAAGTGTAACGGCGAGGAAAAATCTTGATCTCTTCGGCAGGCGGGATCACCACCTTCTCCGTCATGTGGCCCACGCACTCGTCCATCATGACCAGCACCGGCGTGCGGTATTCCTCGGCAAGATTGAACGCGTCAATCGTCAGGTTGAAGCATTCCTGGGGTGAGTTGGGACACAGGGCGATGATTTCATAATCGCCATGCGAACCCCAGCGCGCCTGCATCATGTCGGCCTGCCCCGGCAAGGTGGGCAAGCCCGTCGAGGGCCCGCCCCGCTGCACATCCACGAGCACCAGGGGAGTCTCCGTCATCGCCGCGTAACCCAAGTGCTCCATCATCAGCGAGAAGCCAGGGCCGGAGGTGACCGTGAAAACCTTGGCGCCGCCCCAAGCTGCGCCCACGATGGCAATCGAAGAGGCGAGTTCGTCCTCCATCTGAAGGAAAATGCCGCCCACGGTGGGAATGCGCGAGGCAAAATGCTCGACCACCTCGGTGGAGGGAGTTATGGGATAGCCGGCAGCAAAGTTGGCGCCTGCCGCCAGCGCGCCCTCACTACAGGCACAGTCGCCATCCAGGAAATGTGCCCCGGTCAATACGCATTTGGGATTGGCAGTGTTTAGAGTCATGTTGAATTTTCGATTTTCGATTTTTGATTGCAGATACCAGGAATCCGCAATCGTTCACCGTCGAGCTGTCTACCTCCTTTTGAACTTTTTGTCGATTGCAAGAATCGGCAATCAACAATCGGCAATCATCAATCACGAATTGCCTTTTCCACTGGCACGCGCACACCGAAAATCGCAAAGTCCGGGCAGTAGAGTCCGCATAGATCGCAACCCGTGCAAGCCTCTTCCTTCACCAGATAGGGCGGGTGGTACCCGTGACTGTTGAACTCCTCCGAGAAAGCCAGGATTCTGGGCGGGCAGAAATCGATGCAGAAGCCACACCCTTTGCAACGGTTCCAATCAATAAAAACTTGACCGCGAAATTTACGGGCTTTCGGCGCTACGGGAGCGTCAGGCATTTGAACCTCGGGGGCAGAGTGGCATTTTGCGAACTCTCAGGGGCAAATTGTCCGACCTTAAGCGCCCCGCAGGATATACTGCATTCCGCCGTCCATTTTGACCGTTAATCGGCAAAGGCATGATGTTTTTCTCGCCAGCGACATAATGTCCGCAATCCAAGACTTTTAGTCCCCTTCCTTGCCCAAGCAAACCGCCGCCTCCAGCCCTTGACGGCCGGTGCGCTGAGAAGGCATGAGGAGCCCCGAGGCCGGCCCCCCCTAAGCTGCGGCGGCTGGTTGGTCCAGCTTGAATGCCATCACGTTGACAAGTTCTTGGACAGCGGCGGCACTCTTCTTCAAAGCCGCGCTCTCCTCCTCGGTAAGCTTGGCTTCGAAGATTTTTTCGATTCCTTTTGCTCCAAGCTTTACGGGCACCCCGACGAAGAGGCGCTGGATTCCGTACTCGCCCTCCAGGAAGGCTGAGCAGGGGAGCACCCGCTTTCGGTCATTGAGAATCGAATCCACCATTTCGACGGCGGCCGCCGAGGGAGCATAGTAGGCGCTGCCGGATTTCAGATACTTGACGATCTCAGCGCCTCCATCACGCGTGCGTTTTACGAGGCCTTGAATTGTCTCAGCGTCCAGCAAGTCCGTCAGGGGGATTCCGGCGACGCTCGTATACCGCACCAAAGGCACCATGGTGTCGCCATGGCCACCCAGGACAAAAGCCGTGACATCTTTTATGGAGACATCCAGCTTCTGGGCAACAAAGGTGCGGAAGCGGGCGGTGTCCAAGATACCCGCCATTCCGATCACCCGGTTCTTGGGAAAGCCACTGATCCGGTACGCCACGTGACACATGGCATCGAGGGGATTGGTGACCACAATCAGAATGCAGTTGGGAGAATGCTTGATGGCGTTCTCCACGGAGTTTTTGACGATGTCATAATTGGCCCACAGGAGATCATCCCGGCTCATCCCTGGCTTGCGTGGGAAACCGGCCGTGAGCACAACAATGTCGGAATTAGCGGTTGGTTCGTAGTCATTGCTACCCGTGATTTTGACGTCCACTCCCGCGACGGGGCCGGCCTGCAAAATATCCAACGCCTTGCCCTGCGGGATTCCCTCGAGAACGTCGACGAGCACGACGTCTGCCAGCCCTTTGTCCGCCAAGCGGACAGCGCAGCTCGCGCCTACATTTCCTGCTCCCACCACTGTGACCTTTTTTCTCATTTGAACCTCCTCCATGCTCTCCAATCGAATACTGTTTGCACACAATCTCGTCCTCACCTCGCTTCCTCAGGCCCTTGGCCGGTCTGAGGAGGACAAGGAACATTCTTCACCGGCATGCGCCCCTCCGCGGAGCGGACCGCGGAGGGGACCGTCATGCCTGAAGGAAAGTGCATCTTAGGCGGCCGCAGGAAATGCCTTGGGCTCGCGCTCCTCGATCGGAACGAAATCTCGCGCGTCGTAACCGATAAAGATCTGTCGCGGACGCGCAATCTTCTGCTCAGGGTCCTGCAGCATTTCTTGCCATTGCGCCAGCCACCCCGCCGTGCGCGGAATGGCGAACAGCACCGTGAAGATTTCCGGCTTGAAGCCCATCGCTTGGTAGATAATGCCCGAGTAAAAATCCACGTTGGGGTAGAGCTTGCGCTTGATGAAGTATTCATCTTGCAGCGCGATGCGTTCCAGCTCCAGAGCGATTTCGAGCTTGGGATTCTTCCCGGTGACTTCGAAGACCTGGTCGGCGGCCTGCTTGATGATGCGGGCGCGGGGGTCGTAATTCTTGTAGATGCGGTGCCCGAAGCCCATCAGCTTGAACTGCCCGGCCTTCACGCGCTCGATGTAGGCGGGGATGCGGTCCTTCGTGCCAATCTCATCGAGCATCTTCAGGACTTCCTCATTGGCCCCGCCGTGCAGCGGTCCAGAGAGGCCGGCGGCTGCGGCAGCCGTCGCCACGTAGGGGTCCGCCTGCGAGCTGCCCACCGCCCGCATAGCGTTGGCACTGCAATTCTGTTCATGATCGGCGTGCAGGATGAACAGGATGTCGAGGGCGCGTGCCAAGGCTTTATTCGCTTGGTATTTGGGCTCCACCATCTTCCACAGCATGTTCATGAAATTCTCGGTGTAGCTGAGGTCGTTGTCGGGATAGACATAGGGATAGCCGAGGCTGTGGCGGTAGGTGTACGCGGCAATCGTGGGGACTTTGCCAATCAGGCGATAGATTTGATGCTTACGGACTTCCGGGTCGAGCACGTTCCGGGCCTCCGGGTAAATCGTGGAGAGCGCCGCTACGGTGCTGATGAACATCCCCATGGGATGGGCATCGTAACGAAAACCCTCCAGGAATTTCTTGGTCGTCTCGTGCAGCATGGTGTGGTGCGTGATCTGGGCAACCCAATCTTTCAATTGTGCTGACGTGGGCAACTCGCCATTGACCACCAGATAGGCAACTTCCAGAAAGCTGCACTTCTCGGCCAGTTGCTCGATGGGATACCCCCGATACCGCAGGATGCCCTTGTCGCCATCGATGAAGGTGATGGAACTCTGGCACGAGGCGGTGTTCATGAAAGCGGGATCATAAGTCATTAACCCAAAATCGTCGGGACCCGTTTTGATCTTGCGCAAGTCCATGGCTCGGATGGTTCCCTTATTAATCGGAATTTCATACGTCTTATCGGTGCGTTTGTCTACGATACTCAAGACTTCATTTTCCATAATCTTTCCTCCCTTGTGAGACCGGTTTTCGACCGCCCGTCTTGCGGGCGAGCTTGGCCCGGGCGAGCGGCAGTTGCTACAAAAGTGTATTTCTCGTCCTCAGGGAAACATTTCTGACCCAATTCATCCCTGGTAAGGAAATCGTTTCTTTGCTGAAGGTAACGTTTACAGACTCTGCTGGCGTAATGTGAGTTGACTTCGGGGGCGTTCAAGTCGGCCGGGATGCCGACGCAACAAGCCTTCCACGCGATCAGTTCGGGGGGAGCCATTTCCGTTCTCCCCGTCAATGGCCCCGAATAAGCTCATCCCTTCCCGGAGCCATCTGACGCGCAAAATGTATCTCTTGAAAACGGTGTCGTCAAGCTGTTTCTGGCGATGAAAATACCTAAGGGATAAAATGTCCCTCGGCAAATTTGTGAATCGAAGATTCCCTGTTATCATCAGGCGAAGGAGAACTATCAGGCGAGCGCGATGGTTCAAAAGAAACAAGGCGACGCGACAACTGGCGGGCTGGGTATTATCTCCGAAATCCAAAAGAAGCCCCGCAAGGTTAACTGGGAGGTAATGGGCAGGAAGCTCCTCGGCGTGGTTTGCGGGATGGTCTTAGGGGGCATTTTGGTGGCAGGACTTTGGCCTTTTCATGCCCCCAAGAATGATGTGACATGGCTCGCTGGCGGCGACGGAGTGCACTTTGGTCGTCATGGAACGATACTGAGTTCCGCTAAATTCCAGGCGGCGGAAGTAGCAGCGGACGCCCCCTGCACCTTGGAGATCTGGATCGAGCCTGATCATACTGGGGCCTCCGGCACTCTCCTCACGTTCTACGCTCCGGGGAGTCCCCGGCAGTTTTCGTTGCATCAATCCATTTCTGATCTCGCTATACAAAGTGACATTCGAGACGGGCGCAATCAACCGCGAACCATCCGACTTTATCTTGATTATCTTTTCCGTCGGGGAAAGCCGTTGTTCGTAACGGTGACGTCAAACGGGGGGCAAACGTCAGTCTATATTGATGGCGTGCTGGCGCAAGCAACCTCTAAATTTCCGCTCTCCCGCCAGGACTTTGACGGCGAACTCATAATCGCCAATTCTCCCGTAGACGGTAATAGCTGGTCAGGTCTATTGCGGGGATTGGCTTTCTACAACCAGGACCTTCCTCCGGCAGAGGTGTATCGGCACTTTGCTACCTGGACGACGAAGGGACGGCCGGAGGTTTCTGGAAATGATCGCGCCGTGGCGCTTTACCTTTTCAACGAGCGTACGGGTAGTGTGATTCACAACCAAGTGCCCTCGGGAATCGACTTATATATTCCGTATCGTTATCAGGTTGTGGATCAGGCCCTTCTGACCCCATTCTGGAAGGAATTCCAACCAAATGGGAGCTACTGGGCTGACGTGCTGGTCAACATTGCAGGTTTTGTTCCTCTCGGGTTCCTTTTCTGCGCCTACTTTTCGCTGGCCGGACGGATCAAAAGGCCGGCACAGGTCACAATCCTTCTCGGGTTCGCAGTCAGCCTTACGATCGAATCGCTTCAGGCATTCCTGCCGACGCGGGATTCCGGCACCACAGATCTCATCACAAATACCTTGGGCACTTGTTTGGGGGTTGGGTTGTATCGAATGAAATTTTGGCGAGGCCTCTTCGCAAGAACCTGGGCGCACTTCGTGGGAATTGCGGAAGGTCCGTCGCACACGCAATGACCCTATTCCGCGCTCGCGATGGGAATGGTGGAAGCTTCTCCAACCGAGGGATGGACTTTAGGCGTTTCGGCCGGTGGGCGAGATCAGCCCGCCCCGGCGGCGGAAAAAACCCGGCGAGAGCCAACGGCCATGCCCCCGCGCGCCGCTGCGTGTTTCCAAACGGCCCGGCGCGGTGTAAACTTCTACATTTGATTATGTAGGGGGACGGCTTGCCGTCCCCTTTAAATGAGGCAGTCTACTGACGAGGGTAGGGCAAGCCCTGCCCTTACAATCTCATTCATAAGGAGCACGCATGGCGGCAAAACGTATTGGGATTCTCACCGGTGGCGGTGACGTTCCTGGCCTGAATTCCGTCATCAAGACCGTGGTTTATCGAGCCAGCGACGCTGACTGTGAGGTCATCGGCATCCGGCGCGGGTGGGAAGGCCTGACGAACGTTGACTTGAACGACCCGGTCAGTCGCGGGCACTACATTCTCCCCCTTGACCGCAACAACACGCGCACCATCGACCGCACGGGCGGCACGTTTCTGCACACCTCGCGCACTAATCCCCAGAAGATGAAGAAACTTCCCTACGTTTGCGCGGGGGGTAACTTCCCCAAATTGGAAAGCACCAAGAAGGGCGTGACGTCAGTCGTCTACGACATCACCTCGCAGGTATTGAAGAACATCGGCACGCTGGGTCTTGACTACCTGGTGGCGATTGGCGGCGACGACACACTGAGTTATGCAGCGCGGCTCGGCAAGGAAGGCATGAAGATGGTCGCCATTCCCAAGACCATGGACAACGATGTGCGCAACACCGAATACTGCATCGGATTTTCTACCGCCATCTCGCGCGCCATGGATGCCATCGACCGGCAGCGCACCACGGTGGGCTCGCATGAGCGCATTGGGATATTCCGCGTCTTCGGCCGCGACGCGGGTTACACGTCGCTTTACACGGCGTATGTTTCCGGCATCCGCTGCGCCATCCCCGAGCACAAGTTCGATCTGAAGCGCATGATTGAACTGCTCCTCCAGGATAAGGAAGAAAATCCCAGCAATTATTCCCTCGTCGTCCTGTCGGAAGGCACCCAGTGGGAAGGTTACGAGATTCGCGAATACGGCGAGGCCGACGCTTTCGGGCATCGCAAGAAGGCGAATGTGGGCGAAGACTTGAGCGACGAAATCAAAAAGGCGAGCGGGCAGGAGACGGTGGTCAGCGACCTCACATACGAGCTGCGCAGCGGCAGCCCCGACTTCGTCGATAAACTCGTGGCCATCACCTTCGGCAGCATGGCCATGGATTGCATCGCGAAGGGCGAACACGGCCAGATGACGGCCATCAACAAGGGGTGTTACGCCATGGAGCCCATCCCCGATCCGAAACTGGGCCCGCGCCGCGTGGACGTCGCGAATATGTACGACACCCAATCCTACCTGCCGAAATACGCAGGCAAATTGGGATTGCCGATCTTCCTGACCCGGCCCTAGAGGGCAGTAGGCAGAAAGCAGTAGGCAGAAGGCAGTGAGCGCCTTTTGCGAGTCCCGGCGAGCCGGGAAAGGCAGTAGTAAGAAGGCAGCGGGCAAATGGGCAGCTTGGCAGATGGTGAGGTGGACAAAGGCACAGTTCTTACCATCTGCCTACCTGCCCAACTGCCCTTTCCAAAGTGGGCGGGCGCGTGGCGCTAATCGCAGATTCTCAACCTGAAATTCAAGACCTCTTGCGGCAGGCTTTTGGCTTCAACACCTTCCTCCCCAATCAGGAAGCCGTCTGCCGCATGGTGATCGAAGGGCGCGACGTGTTGCTGGTCATGCCCACCGGTTCGGGCAAATCGCTCTGCTATCAGTTGCCGGCCATCGCGCGCGGTGGGACCACGCTCGTGATCAGTCCCCTCATTGCCTTGATGGAAGACCAGGTGGCCAAGCTCAAGGCTCGCGGTTTTGCCGTGGAGTGCATTCACTCCGGTCGCCGCCGGATGGACTCGCGCCAAGCCTGCCGCGACTATCTGGCCGGCAAACTGCAATTCCTGTTCATCGCCCCGGAGCGGCTGCGCGTCACAGGCTTCCCGGAAATGCTCGCCAAGCGGCAGGTTTCGCTGATCGTGGTCGATGAGGCGCATTGCATTTCGCAATGGGGGCACGACTTTCGTCCCGATTACCGCCGGCTGGGCCAATACGTGCCCAACCTGCGGCCCGCGCCGGTCATCGCTCTGACCGCCACCGCCACGCCGCCTGTTCAGGATGACATCGTTGAGCAACTGGGATTGCAGCGGCCGGCGCGCTTCATTCACGGATTCCGCCGCGCCAACATCGCGATTGAAGTTGTGGAAGTGGCGCCCTCGGAACGGTCCCCCCTCGCGCGGGAATTGTTGGCCGACCCGCAGCGCCGCCCGGCCATTGTCTACACTCCCACGCGCAAGCAGTCGGAATACCTGGCCGACGAGCTCTGCGCCTACCACACGGCGGCCGCCTATCACGCCGGACTGGATGCGGAGCGCCGCAAGCAAGTGCAGGAGGATTTCCTGGCGGGGAAGCTCGAAATCATCGTGGCGACGATCGCCTTCGGCATGGGGATTGACAAGCCCGACATCCGCACGGTCATCCATACCGCCTTGCCGGGGAGCATTGAAGCCTATTATCAGGAGCTCGGGCGAGCTGGGCGCGACGGTCAACCCAGCCGCGCCGTCCTGATGCATTCTTACGCGGACCGCTACACGCACGATTTCTTCTTCGAGCGGGATTATCCCGACGTGGCGATTCTGGAGGGAATCTTCTCCCTCCTCGGGACCCAGCCCCAGGAGAAGCGAGAACTGCAAAAGCAATTTCCCCTGGACCCCGAGGTGTTTGACAAGGCCCTGGAGAAGCTCTGGACGCACGGCGGCGCGGTGGTGGACTTCGCCGAGAACGTTAGCCGCGGGCACGACGCTTGGCGCGAACCTTACCTTGCCCAGGGTGAGCACAAGCGCGAGCAGATTGAACGCATGATCCGCTACGCCGAAAGCAATCAGTGCCGCATGGCCAGCGTGGTGCGCCATTTCGGCGATTTCGCCGACGGCGAAAAGCCCTGCGGAATCTGCGACTATTGCGCGCCCGCAACGTGCCGTGCGCAGCGCTTCCGCAGCGCGACGGAGGCTGAATACGTGGTGCTACAGCGCGTCGCAGCGGGGTTGCGCGCGACCGGCGGCAAATCCACCGGCAGACTTTATGTCGACCTGTTTCCGCACCGGGAGATGAGCCGCGATGATTTCGAGGATTTGCTGGGAGGGATGGCGCGCGCTGGAATTCTGCGTTTGGACGACGCGGTTTTCGAGAAGAACGGACGGCAGATTCCCTATCGCACCGTCCGGCTGACACGTGCGGGCTTGGCGGTGAACGCTCAAACTCCCGTGGATCTGGTGATGAAAGATCGCGAGCCGCCTGCCCCCCGCAAGCGCAAGAGAAAGGGAGGGGCCAGCGTCGGGCAGCCGACGGATGGCCCTGAGCCGGGCGCGCGCCGTCGCCATAGCGGCGTTGGCGCGGCGGCGACCGTTCCGCCCTATTCCTCAACGTCAGACACAGCTCCGCCGGCGGGTGCGGGAATGAAGGCGGCGAGGTCCCCGGGCGCGCCACCGGACCAGGAAGTGGAAGAAGCGCTGCGCGCGTGGCGGCTGGCCGAGGCCCGGCGGCTTGGCGTGCCTGCCTTCCGCATCTTTACCGACCGGGCTTTGAGCGGACTGGCTAGCCTCCGACCCAGCACGACCAGCGAAATGCTCGCCGTCCCGGGCATTGGCCTCCGCATCGCGGAGAAATACGGCAACGAAATTCGGCGTATCTTGCACGCACAATCCCTGTAGCACTAGTTCCAGGGACCTTTTTCTTCCGCGAAGATTTTTCTCCGTGTCCTCTGCGGCGGGAAAAGATTTCTTACAGAGTGCACCGAGGGGCTCTGTGCGCTCTGTGTGAAATCTTTGGATACACAGAGGACACGCAGGGGCTGGTTTCGGTTGCGGCCCCGCAGCGCTGTCGGACTTCGCCTTGTCCTTGCAGCATTTCCTATTGCCAAACTCGACGGACCGGTGTAGTATACTATTCAAAATGACGGTTCCTGATAAGGAACGCAAATAATGAAGCGCAGCCCCTCATGGTACTCAGGTACTATTGTTTATACACGTTGGTAACCCCACAATGCACATGACGAATTGGTGGGGCCGTTACTTCGTTGGGGCACATCGGTTCACGGCGATAGACGAACGCAGGATGAGTTGCAGGCGGGCCGAGGTTTTCGGATGTTCACCCAGATGGTGCTGCATCAAGGTTCCAGGCTGGCGAGACACTTCATCCTCCTCGGTGAAGGATCGGGCAGGGAAAAAATGAAAACGCATGGGGACGGGCGCGGCGTTTGGCGGAGCGGGACCCTGACCGGGGGCGCAGGTGGAAGGTACGGTTGTGAGGGTTATTCGATGGTCGAATTACTAACCGTAATTGCCATCATTGGGATTGTCTCCGCCATGGCGCTTGTCGCTTTCTTCAATGAGATGCCGACTCTCCGTGCCGACTCTGCCATGCAGCTCCTGGAATCTGAACTTCGCCAGTCCCGAGAAGCCGCCGTCGATCAAAGACGAAACTATATAGTCACCTTCTCGGGCGTAGGCAGTTCGGTTACTTGCAGCACCGGATCGATTATTCCTGGCGCTGCCGCGTGCCCTAACTCGAACGGCGGGGGTATAAATGAAGTTTCCAGCTATGTCCTCGATCCCAGTCAGATGACGTTCACAGTATTGACGGGCGTTCCGGATACGCCCGACGCCTTTGGCAATACCACTACCTGTGCCCCTTCCTCTGGTATCTGCTTTAATAACAGCACTTGTGGAAGCCCGGCCGCGCTGCCTTGCTTTATCATTTTCCAGGGCGATGGCACGGTAGTGAACTCCTCCGGGACTTATGTCAACGGGACGGTGTTCATGGGCCAGGTGGGAAACGCCCCCAACCCGACAAACCCCTTAACGGCGCGCGCCATCACCATCCTCGGCTCCACGGGGCGCATCAAGGGTTACCGGTACAACGGGAAAACATGGTTCTAGGGAGCACTTTATGGACCGATTAGTGCCACGCCACGATCATGATGAAAGCGGCTTTACCCTGATCGAGGTTATGATTGCCTCCGTCATTTTGGTCACGGGCCTCGTTTCGCTTGCTTATGCCTTTGGGCTGGGGTTAGGCACCATTGACACCGCCGCGATGGATAGCATCGCCCGCCAGAAGGCCCGGCAGGCCATGGAGGATGTATTCACCGCCCGAGACACGGGAAGCGTTGGTTTCTCCGCGATTTGCAACCAGCCGACCGCCGGTTGCGTCTTCTTACCCAGCTCCACCTGGCAACCGTTATACACCGCCGGGCCCGACGGACTCGTTTTCACCTCTGACGATGGCACTGCTGCCCCTATACCTGGAGTTGTGACGAGCAGCACGAGCTCGAGCGCCATCCTCCCCAATGGGTGCAGCACCGCGCCTTGCATTGAGTCGGTTGACACACCTGGGCCAGACGGGATCCTGGGAACAGCCGACGACATTTGGGTCCCTCTTTATGGGTATACGCGGAATATTACCATCACGACGGTCGCGACGAACCTGAGTCAGATCAACGTCACCATCAAGTACACGACGCCGCATGGGATCACCCGTAGCGTCACTCTCGTGGCTTTCATAGGTCCTTATGTCTAAACCATTTTCCAAGCCGCCCAAGCTACGCCCCCCCCGGGGATTCACTCTAGTCGAGTTGATCACGGCCATGGCGCTCTCCCTGATCCTGCTGGCGATTGCTTTCAGTCTCTTCGATAGCCTCAATAACGCCGCGGACCTTGCGGGCACCGTGGGCGACGTCAACGAAAACCTGCGCGCTGCGATGAACATGGTGGCGCGAGATGTGAGCACGGCGGGGGCGGGAATCCCCCAAGGGGGCGTTCCTCTCCCCAGCGGGGGTTCGGCTTGCTTACCCATACAGCTTCCGTTGCCCTCAACTGTGTTAAACCAGGTATCACCTGTGGTCTTCTCCATCCCCGTGCAATATTTTAATAACGCCGGCACTGCCAGTGCCCCAGCTTGTCCAACTGCGGCCAACATGGTCAACATGCCCGTCATCACTCCCGGGGCAGGATATGGGCCGTCGAGCGGGAGCGGCGGGACTTCCATTCCCACCGACTCGATCACTCTCATCACCGTGAATCCCAGTTCAAATTTGGGCCAATCGGCAGTGGCCAGCATCACTCCCGTCACCACCGCCAATAAGGGTTGCTGCTTCGCCGCCGGCACCACCAGTGTTACCATCACCTTCACGGCGGCGACAACCAACGGTGGGAACCCCATCAACGGCCCCTCGACCACCGATCCAAACTGGGTCCAGGTGGTTCCCGGCCAGTTGATTATGTTGCAGAACGTCAATGGCACTTGCTTGCTTGCCGTAAGTTCGGTTGCGGCTGACTCCATTACTTTTACAACCAGTGATGCGGTTAATGACCCGCTGCCCTTCAATCAATTTCCCCTCAACGCCAACAGCCCCACGGCCGGTACCATTGGCAACCTTCAGACCCTCCAATCCACGGGGAATGTCTACCCTACGACTTACGCATACCAAGTGACGATGACCACGTATTACCTGGACAATACGACGCGGCAGGGCTACTGGATGCTCATGAAGCAGCTCGGCACGGGGGCGCCGGTGACGACGACGGGAGGAGTTGCGGTCCAGTCTAACCCCCCACAGGTCGTGGCCATGGGGGTCAATGTCATGCAGTTTGCTTATAGCTGTAACACCGCTTCGAACTGTTCTACCGCTTCCCCGGCCCTGGATCCGATCCGCACTCCCACCGATCCTAGCGACATTCGCATGGTGAACCTGTGGTTTACGGCCATCGCGAATCATCCCAATCGAAAGACCGGGACGTATTTTACGAATTCCATCGGCACGACGGTAACGGACCAGAACTTGGCTTATTACAACCAGTACTGAGGTTGTAGCGCCGGGTTTGGCCCGGCACGTGCCGCCCAAAAGGGCGGCTCTACGGTAAAGGCAATTTGTGATGGGGCAAATGACAGCCGCCGGAAAGGGGTAGAAGATGAAAAGGCGTGAAACCAACGATTCGGGTGTAGCTCTCATCGTGGTCCTGTTGCTCATGATGGTGTTTACCGTCCTGATCCTGGGATTCTATTTTGAGACCACAGGGGAGCAGGGGGTGGCGGCGAGCGACCGTGATAACGCGCAGACTTTCTATGCTGCGCAGGGCGCGATTGAAAACATGAGCTCGCAATTGGAGAGGTATTTTGCCACCCACACTACTGTGGTTCCTAGCGACATTTCCGCTCTGGCGGCAACCCCGCCCAGCATCCCAATTTATGACAACTCGGGCCAGTTAACCAGTCAAACGATCAGCTTTCCCCTCTATAGCATCACCAACCTTCCGACGACGAACCCGGCCTGCACCCCGTCCACCACCCAGCTATGCTACACCAATGGCGCCATTACCGGCACTGGTCCCTTATCGGGACTTTACGGCATCCTGACTCCCTTTATGCTTAAAGTTGTCGCCGATGGCCCCGGCAACACGGAAATCAAGATGGAGCGCCAAGTCCAGGCTGTGGCGGTGCCCGTCTTCCAGTTTGGAATTTTTTCCCAGACCGACCTTTCTTTCTTTGCCGGCCCACCCTTCGGCTTCGGCGGTAAAACCGCCACGAATGGAAACCTGTTCCTTGCGGAAGGCAACGGCGAGACCCTGACACTGAACGATAAGGTCACTGCCTGGCAGAGCGTCATCCGAAGTCAGCTCGCGAACGGTACCGTTACGTCCAGCAACTACACCGGAACGGTAGACATAACGGTCGGGGAAGCCGGGGGTTGTCCTGGGGCCAATTGTGCAGCGTTGACGGCAGGCAGCGTAACGTGTTCGGGGACGTGCGCGGCGTGGACCCCCAACACGAGTCCCCCAAGTCCGCCGTGGAGCGCAAACTCGAGCTGGACAAACCTCTCCACGGGCACGGCGGCTGGAGATTTTAATCATTATATTGAGACCGGGAACGGAGGTGCAACAGGAGGTACAGGAGCTAAGCTGTTGAATCTGGCCTTGGCGTTGGGCAACCCCCCTGCGCCACCCATCGACATGATTGAACGCCCCTGTCCTTATCCTGTGCCTGTTCCAGCGGGGGAGCCCGCGAGTTGTACCGCAGAGAGCCCCACCTCCTCGATCGGCCAGCAACGCTTTTTTAACCAAGCCAGCATACGGATTCTGCTTTCCGATACCCAAGGCGATATCACGGAATACAGCACTCAGGGTGTCACCTCCGCAGCTCCTTATCCGCTTGCAGAACTGGGGAGTACAGGGATGGGCACTTGCACCTACTTCTCTACTCCTCCCTGTGTTATCTCGCACACCGCGGGCGGCAACTATTACCTTCCGGCGAACGATAGTTGCCATCCGCCCATGGCGGAATCACCCGGGTATAATGCGGACAGCGACTATTACTACACCAGTGGAACTACCACACTGGGCGGTTACATTAAGATTGAGATCCAACTGAACTCCAATCCCGGGACGTGGCAGGATGTGACCCAGGAAATCCTCAGTCTGGGGATCTCACGCGATATCCAAACCTCGGGGACGTTGTCGCCGGCGGGGTGCACCAACACCTCCATTATCCACCTGGAAGAGAAAAGGCCTTGGCCAGTAATGGGAGCGCCAACGGTGCCCGCTCCGAGCGCAGGAGGGTCATTAGCTTCAGGTAATAAGTACTGCTACGTGATCACCGCCGTGGGCTCTTGGGGTGAAACCGCGGGCACCGAGACGTGCGACGGGACAGCGACCTCGAGCTCGAGCGGCAAACGGGAGATCGCCCTCACTTGGTCGGCCTACGCGTACCCCGCAGCCGCAGGCCTCACCGGCTACAACGTATATTGCGGAACCAGTTCAGGGAATGAGAACGTGGTTTATTCCGTTGGTGCTGTAACTTCTTATACTTCCACCAGTTGCAGCACCACCGTGGCACCTACGGGCACGGCGGGTACACCGCCCACCACCACGGGTAGTAGTCCGGCCATCTCCAACAATCTGACCACGTCAGCTGCTGCCGAGTTAGCCACTAATTTCATTCCCATCAATATGTACGACCCGAGAGAAGGGGAGGTGCGGGACATTACCTGCCCCTCCTGCACGAGTCCGCAAACTGAGCCGACCATGAACGGCATCATGAACATCGTAGAAGTGGACGTGGGCCACCTCCAGCAGTGGCTTACCGGGAAACTTGTCCCACCCTACTCAGCATGCACTGGGACGACTGTCCTCGCACCCCTCACCGGGACCGTCAACTCCTGTGGACCGCTGGCGTTTGGCGCCAACCCCAACGCCACCACTCCAGCCAATTATATCCTTTATATTTCTGACCGACGGGGCAACTGCAACCAGAGTGCTGCTGGACCATGCGCGTCGGGAAATGACACCGGGCAATATGGGTATGAGGACATTGTCAACCCCTCCTCCGGCACCGGCACTCCCAACGGCACGCTCGATAACGGCGAGGACGTCAACGGCAACGGCGCGTTGGACGTCTACGGAGGAGTGGCGCGCCCGCTCAACTGCAACAACATCGATAGCAGCGGCGCTGTCAACTTCCCTACGGGTTCGGCGAAAACCTTGGCCAAGCCGACTTCGGGGTGCACCTTCACGGCAGGGACGTTTATGGCTGGCCTCGTCAGCCCCTCCAGCCCCAGCGCCGCTCCACTCACACGGATCACATCAGCCGAAACGGGACCGGGATATTACGAGGCCCAGAAGAACCCCGTGCTTTTCTACCGCCACGCCGTGCGCCTGGTGGATGGCTCGCTGGGCAATTTACCCCCATACCTAGCGGCGACTTTGTCCACTTGTCCCAATATGGAGTCTCCCGCCGCATACCCATCGTTGGGTGGATTCAGCGTGGCGACGGAGAATCCTCTCTATATCTGGGGCGACTACAATGCCCTGACGACTAACGCCAATGGGTTCACGGAGGATCTGGCCAACAAATGCCACGTGCCGGCAGCAGTGTTTGCCGACGCCGTCACGCTGCTTTCGAATAACTGGACAGACCAAGAATCCTTCACCAAACCGACGAACCCTGGTGGCCGCTCCGCCTCGACGGAGACCTGGTACCGCGTGGCGGTCATTTCTGGTAAGAACATGTCCTTCCCGCTCCCCACCTTTACTAGCCCCTCTGCTCCGCCGGATGACTTCGGGACGGACGGGGGGACGCACAATTTCCTCCGCTATATCGAAAGTTGGGGCACTACGCTAAATTATATGGGCGCCATGGTGAGCTTCTACTACGCCGTACAGGGGAATGGTGTGTACAAGTGTTGTAACACGGTCTATGGCCCCCCCACGCGATCGTATTCCTACGATAACGACTTTACGAGCATCACCTCGCTGCCGCCGGGTACACCCCGCTTTACGGACGTAAACGCGCTTTCCTATCAACAGTTGATTCTGTCCACCCAGTAAGAGCCGGCTTTGGAGACAACCCAGCGCGCCAAGGGGCGTGCTGGGTGCTCCCAGTGCTCCACCCTCGGGATTCGTGGTGAGAATTCCGGTTTAGATTCAAAACGATTCGCGAGTTGTCGTCACGGATTGGGGAATGTAATTGCGGGCGAAGACTACCTTGGAGTGCGGTAGCAGCGGCTACCGCCTTCCGGCTCCGGTTCATATGGCAAAGTCGCAAGGGCTGCAGGGAGAAAGGCGGTAGCTGCTGCTACCGCAGTCCAAGGCGCTTCGCGCAAGTCCACTTGGCTGCTCCGAAGAATTTACATATTATTCTTGTGCTTGCCCCGCAAGAGAAAGCGATGAAGGTCCGGCCAAAATTCCTTCATTTCGTAACCGACGGCATCCCACCCCATTTGTGTCGCCCAAGTACTCACCGCGGTGCCCAGATTCTGAGGGCCGGGATGGTAGGAATTGGAGATGCCCGCGGCCATGCCAGCACCGAGGAGTTCAGAGAAGTTGAACTGAGTCTTTCCCGAATCCCCGCGTGTTACGAAAATCCGCACGGCGGCGTAACCGAACCGGTGGAGGACCTTTCCTTTTCCCATTTGGTAGTAGCGCGGATCCTGTCGAAATGCAGAAGCGAATACGGCGCCCACCATAAAGTTCTCGATGGCGTTGTCGCCAAACGCCAATCCATATCGCCTGCCATAGCCCTTAAGCCCCTGGCCAAAGCTGGGGTTCGTGTTGTCGGCTTGATAGACTAAAGCTTCTCCGCCGATAAAGGCAATTTGAATAGGGTCGAAAGTCCCCAGAGCTTCCAACTTGAATTTTTGCCCTGGCGTAAGGGGAGGGAGATGGGAGGACCTTTCCACGGTCATGTAGTTGGGCAGCGCAAAGAGGATTCGGTCATTTTCTGGAGCTTGGGCGGCTGGAGCGGGTTGGCTTTGGACGGTCCCGGGATCGTCCGCGGGTTTGGTTGGGGTTTGCGGTGTAGCCGCTTGGGTTTGCTGTGTAGCAGGTTGAGTTTGCGTCTGTGGAGTGGTCGGTTGAGCTTGCGGCGATGTGGACTGCGCTGGGGCGGCCTGAGGCGCTTCCTGTCCCGCCTGCTGGCCCAGCAGTTGGTTACACACCCCCAGCATACAAACGAAGAGAATGGTCCGCGCGACCGCACCGGGCCAGGAGTTTTGCATAGTCATCGGTTTCGAAATCTTCACATTCACTCTGTGACCGACCACATTCCAGCCTCTGGCGAGCTAATGGAAAGCGTGGCTAGATGCGAATCAAGTGCTGGGCTGCTCCCATAATGAGCTTAGACGATCCAAAGCACCGGGGCGGCGTAAAATTTTCTTTACAGTCGTTTTCCTAAGGCTGCTTAGCCGCTTTGCATGCGGGCCATGTCCCCTCTTTGACGCAGCAATCCTCCAGGGGTTACCTGGCGTTTTTATCTTAATTTGCGCGGAACATTTACTTCATGTGCTTGCCACGCTCAAGAAGATGATGAATGGAAGGCCAAAATTCCTTCAATTCGTAACTGGCGGCATCCATCAAAATTTGTGTGCCCAATACGTCGGCGCTCCCATCGATCGTATGAGGACCGGGATGGTAGGTATTGGAGAGGCCCGCGGCCATGCCATTTCCCAGGAATTCGGAAAAATTGAATTGAACTTTTCCGGTCGTTTCCGAGCGCGTGATCAAAACCCGCCCGGCGGCGTATGCATAACGGTGGATAAAGCTCCCTTTTCCCAACTGGAAATAGCGCGGGTCTTGCCGCAGCAATGTTGGGAAGATGGCCCCCGTCCCGAAATTCCCGATGATGGCGTCGGCATAGGCCGTCCCAAAGCGCTTGGAATATCCAGTGAACCCTTGGCCATAGGTCGGGTTCACGTTGTCGGCTTGATCGATGCCGGCTTGGATGGCTATGAACATGGATTCAACCGGGTCGAAACAGCCCTGTGCCACCGTCTTGAATTTTTCACCGGTGCTAAGCGGAGGCAGATTCGACACATTTTCCACGGTCAAGTAATTGGGGAGTGCCCAGAAAATCCGGTCATTCTGTTGAACCTTGGGCTGGGGAGCGGGTTGAGCTTCCACAGGTGCTGAATCATCTGCGGATATGTTTTGGGTTGGTGGCGTATCCGCAGCGGGTGATTGCCCCACCTGTTGCGCCTGAAGCTGAGGGGAGAACCCCAATGGGCAGACAAATGCGATGCTCAGAATGCAGCCTCGCCGCGAGAGGTTCCGGATCGCCATTTACTCAGAGTCTCCACTTCTCCGCATCCGTAAAGACAGCAACACCCTCTTAGAGGCTTTGCGGATTGATTTGACCACGTACCAGTTTTGACGCGCCAAATCCCCAAAAAGTTACGTGTCGTTCTATCTTATTGGAAAAACAGGTAATTGCAGCTATTGATTCCCTTTCATGCATTCGCGATAGGGCCGTTGGCAAGCGCAATCGCAAATCTCGTCCAGGTCCGTGGTCTCCTTGTCGCCGTTGCAGTAATGGTGGCAAATGAACTTATAGACCTTAGCCGCGGCGCGCGGATTGGCGTCGCCGGTTTCAATCTTGAAGCCGCATTTTTTCCAGGCGTCGAGCGTGCAAAAAGAAGCGGTAGGGTATCCCAGTTTCTGGAGTTCCAACGCGGCGCGCGAGCTGCGGCCCCCGTGTTCGCACATGGTGACGATAGTCGTGTCCTTCGACAGCTTCATTGCTTTCAAATCCCTGGCCAGTTCGTCGATCGGAATATTCACCGCCCCAGGGATGTGCCCCGCCGAGAATTCCTGCGGGCTCCGCACGTCGATCACCAGAATCTTGGTGTGCTTGCCCAGCGCTTGCTGCAACTGGTCCGCCGAAGTTTGCTTCGCGGCCTTTTCCACGGGGGCATGTTGCTGCGCCGCCGCGGCGCTGGTCCATGCCAACAGCAGACCTAGGCAGATTGCGACACTCTTCATAGTGACCTCGCTTCGTTCCGATTGTGCAGCCCCACTTCCCGCCGCAGCTTGTCGACGGATTCCGGCTTACCTTTGCGCCCCGTGGCCCGCCGGAGCGCTGCCAGCAGCCTTTCGGCATTCCTTGGGGAGCGCAGCAAATGGGCTGTTTCCATCAAGCCGGCCAGCTCCTCCGCCGGAATCAAGGCCACGTCTTTGGCGCCCCGGCGCCGCACAATCACCACTTCCTGATCGTTTGCGACCTGGTCCAGAACCGCAGCCAGCCGTTCCCGCAAGCGCGTGTAAGTAGTCTCCACAGCCATCGCATTCGCCTCCCATCATCAGCGTACAGTGTTCCTGCACATTTTGTCTATCTGGCTCGGGGGTGGCGCATGGTAATTCGCCGGGCCCATTCCGGATTCCGCGCGCTATTCCGACTGCGCTTGCGGCGCGTGCTGGGTGGCCGCCAACGCGCCTAGGAACTCGCCCGCCGTCAGCACCGTGGCTCGGCGTGGAAAGAGCTTTTCGATCAGGCAGGCGTGCAGCGCGGCATCCTGATCGGTGCAGCAGTCTGCGATCACGATCAGGCGATAGTCGGCATCGCAGGCTTCGAGCAGGGTCGAGAGCACAACCCCACTGGTCGCGATCCCGAACAGCACCAGGGTATCAATGTCGTGCGCGCGCAGGATCATTTCCAGATCGGTGCCGGCGAAAGCGCTCACGCGGTGCTTGACCACGGTAATGTCGTCCGCCTGCGGAGCCACGGCGGGATGGATTTCTCCGCCCGCGCCCTCGAAGATGGCTCGATGTTGCGGCGAGTTCTTGATGGCGGCAAACAGCGGGTTGCGCGAGCTGACCTCCGGCAATTTGGGGCGAAAGCCCACCCGCACGTGGATAATGGTCATCCCCAGCCTTCGCGCCTCCTTCAATACCCCCGCAGCCCTCTCCAACAAGTCCGGGCGATCCTTGGCATATACGGAGACGATCGCCGATTGCATATCCATGCTAAGCACCGCGGTGCGCGCGGGAACAAGCGCGAGTTGTGTCATCGTGGCCTTCCTCCCTTCGATGTGGAACACATTCTACAATACTGAAATGCCTTTGAACCTCCGGAATACGGCAGCGGCGGGGCCGCCGGGCACACCTGCGCGCGGATACGGGCCGGTGCGGTAGATTTTACGGCGCGCGCAGGGCGCTGGCTAGGTAGCTCAGCGACGCGGGGGCGATGAGCCGATAGGGGACGACGCCGCGATGCTTGATCTCTCGTACGGCGATGGAATCAGCAAAGACCACATCCGCGGCGGCCAGCGCTTTGGCGTCGGGGAGGGGAAGCAGAAACTCTTGCAGCACGTGGCGGCGCCCGGCGGCCGTCGCCAGCACGCTGCGCGCGGTTTGCAGGAATCCCTCGCTCACGGAAACCACCGCCACCACGGAGGGCTCACGCCGCCGGCGGATCAGTTCCACGTGCTCGTCCGCCGCGCCGAACGCCAAAGGAATGGCGGGACGGTCCTTGGGCAACAGGGGATTCACGTCGGGGATCGCATAGTGCGCGGCCACCGCCAGCGCGCCGATGCCCAGGCCGGGGTTCGCCGCTAGTTCCACCCGCGAGCAGACCTCCACCGGCCAGTTGATCGCTGCGCGGATTTCTTCCTGAAGCAGGCGGCGCAGGCCCGCATCGGCTTCCACCACCAAAATGTGGTCAGGGGGCGCAGCCAACAAGATTTCTCGCACTCGTTCGCGCAGGGACTGAAGCGAGTAACCCTGCTCGCGCGCCACACGAATCAAAGTGTTGATGAGGTCGTCGAGGCCGCTCGCCCCGCGGGACTGAACTCCTTCCTCCAGGGCTCGAACTGTGACGCGGGCGCCCCTTCGCCCCACCACCCACATGCGTTGGATCAAGTCCTGGTAAGCCTCACTCACCGTGTTGTGGTGAATCTTCAGGCGGCGCGCCAGCTCGCGCACGCTGGGCAGTGCCTGGCCGGGCTTCAGCTTGCCCGTGGCGATGTGAAAGACGATCTGCTCCGCCAACTGCTGACGCAGAGGGATTTCACTCTCTTTGCTGATGCGAATGTCCATGCTAGTTGTGACCCAGGACCCTACCCTTCTTCCCAATATGCTCATCAAGGGCGCGAATCAGCGCCAATTAGTGTCCTGAGTTGGAAGTCCGCTAAATAAATCTTCCTTGGATGGTAGCGCATCTCGCAGCCCCGTAGGGGCGGAATAACTTAGCCCAGGGCGCAAGCCCTGGGTAGACGGCCCTCACTCCGCCTTCGGCACCCCTCTCCCGCCTGGGCGGGAGAGGGGATGGGGGAGAGGGTGGGCTTCCTGACCCACGGCTTACGCCGTGGGCTACGATATGTCGCCCGCTACGCGGACTGAATTCTTAAACGGCCTTGCAACTCAGGACATTAGGACAAAAAACCTGCGCTTTTCTGCAAAATCCGTGTCACTTCGACGTAATTGTCCGAAACTTATACAAAAATGTCCGATTTTTCCTCGGACATTCTGTCACCTTTTTATTTGTTTTCATATACATAACGGCTTCCAACGTAAAAAATTAACATCTTTTTTTTGGGCCTGTGGCCCATAACCAGCGCAACTCTTTGTTTTTTGGGGGGTTAGCCGCCACGACGGGTGGAAATCGGATTCTTCCCAGCTCGGCATGCGCAGAGCCCTTTCGTCCCAGTGCACCGTCTACCAAGCCCACTATACTTACTCGCCTAGGCTTTGTCAAGAAAAAAATGAGGCTAGGTGAAAACCGCGTCCGCCCGCTGCATGTGTCGCCTGCTCTTCGCTTCAGCAATTCGGTCTGCGCGTTCCGGTTGCTGCCTTTCTGGCCATACGGGAACGCGATGACTTCAACCTGTTTCTCAAGGGGGCTTCGATGATGCTTTTATACTTACGCAGCTCTTGTTCCTGCTCCTCTGAGGTGAGGGCTGGGCGGCTTGCCCTTGACTACCGCGAGGTGTGGGAGTATGTGTATGACATGACAATTGTGAATATTGCTGCCGCCGCATCCCAGATTCTTTCGAACACCATGAACGCGTTAAAGATTGTAAGAGAACGCGCGCAGATGTCGAAGGATAATGACCTCAAAGAGCACATCAGCGCGCTATACGACAGCTTGTTATCACTGAAGGAAGCGGTTATGCGGCTCACTCAGGAAAACGACGAGCTGCGACGTAAGATTGCGGAACTACAGCGCCCTCCAAAGAAGTCCGAGCCCAGGAATTCACCCGACACCTGAGACCGGATACCTTATACCTGATACCTAACACCCGACCCCAGACCGCTGACACCTCTTCCGCCTGTGACACTTCAAAAACTGTAACGACCCATGTCGCGGCGGCTCCCTGCTCTCGCTTATTCTCCGGCGCGAGGGTGGAAAACATGGGAACCGAAATCATTGCCGGGGTTGTGATCTTAAGTCCGATCGTGCTGGGCGCGGCGGCCTTGCGCTGGGCTTCCGAAGAATGGCTGCGGCCCTTTGTGATCCTGGCGCGCTCGCTGGGGAGGCTGATATGAAGCGCGCAGAGAAACGAGCTTTTGTCGCCTCACCAATTGCTTTAGAATGGGCGCGTGCGAATGCTCACACCTCCTGGCCTTCCCGTATTTTTCGTCCTTGGCTTGATCCGACGTGCACGAATCGAATGTCGGACGTCAATCGGCAGAATGGCCGGCAGGAGGACAACAACATGGCGGCTTCGCGGGGCTATTCGGAGGTTCTGAAAGAGCGGGGATTTGTTTTCCTGCTGGCGGCGCAGGCGCTGGCGGTGTTTGATGACAACACCTTCAAACAACTCCTCATGCTCTTCGTCACCGCGAGCGTCGCTTCCCTGGCCACGCGGAATCTTTATATTTCCCTGGGCACCGCGCTCTACGTCCTGCCCTACATCGTGTTCTCTTCCTATGCGGGCCAGGTGGCCGACCACTTCTCCAAGCGCCGCGTGATCATTTTCATGAAGATGGTCGAGGCCACGCTCCTCTTCCTCGCCACCTTTGCCATGTTCGCCGGGCAGGTGACGGCGATGCTGGCGGTGCTCTTCTTGCTGGGGATTCACGCCTGCTTCCTCGATCCGGCGAAAGAAGGCATCCTGCCCCAGATTTTTCCCGACGAGGCCCTGTCACGGGCCAACGGCCTGATGCAGCTCACCGTTTACACCATGATTGTGGCGGGACCCGTGGCCGCCGGGCTGCTGCTCGACGCTTTTCCTTCCAGACCTTACATTCCCGTGGTGATGCTCGTGGGCATGGCTCTGTTGGGTCTGGCGGTGGCTACGGGCATCACCCGCGTCCCCGCCATCGCCCCGGGAGAAAAATTCCGCTGGAACGCCTTCCGCGAGTTTTGGCAAGACTTCGCGGAAATTCGCGCCTCGCGCTCGCTTTACCGAACGGTTCTGGCCATCGCCTATTTCTGGTTTCTGGGCGCGGTCTATTTGCAGAACGTTATCGGTTACGGGCGCGATCTTTTACATTTGAGCAATACTGGAATCAGTTACCTCACCGCTTCGGTATCGATCGGCGTGGGGCTGGGCGCGTTTGTGGCCGGCAAGCTTTCCGGCGACCGGGTGGAGCTGGGGCTGGTGCCCATCGGTTCGGTGGGTCTGGGCATCTTCGGCGTGTTTCTTTTCCTTAGCCATCACTCCTTTGCCCAGGTATTCATCGGGCATTTCCTGCTGGGCTTCTCGGGCGGAATTTTTATCATCCCGCTGCAATCCTACTTGCAGGCGCACGCGGGCGAGCACTCCAAGGGGCGGGTCATCGCAACCTCGAACGTCCTGACGTTTACCGGAGTGTTTCTCGGCGCCGGCATTTTCGAGTTCCTCTCCGGCCCCTGCCGAATGCAAGCGAACCAGATTCTGCTGGTGATGGCGGTGATTTCGTTTGGCGCCACGTGGCACATCTTGACGGTCCTGCCTGATTTTATGATCCGCCTGTGCTTCTTTCTGCTGACGCACACGTTCTATCGCATTGAGGTGCGCGGCGCGGAAAACCTGCCTCGGCGCGGGCCCGCCCTGCTGGTGTGCAATCACATCTCCTTTGCCGATCCGTTCTTGATCGGCGCGTGCACGCCGCGCTTCATTCGCTTCCTGATGTACCGGCACTTTTACGAGACGAGGGGAATCCACTGGCTGGCGAAACTGATGGGCGCCATCCCGATTTCGGAGGCCGACAAGCCGCGGGAATTGGTGGAGTCGCTGCACACGGCGCAGGACCGCTTGCGCGAAGGCGACTTGGTTTGCATTTTCGCGGAAGGCGCCATTACGCGTACGGGAAACCTGCTGCGTTTCCGGCGCGGCTTTGAGCGCATCACGCGCGGGCTCACGGTTCCCGTCATTCCCGTCCACCTCGACCGCGTGTGGGGCAGCATCTTCAGCTTCGAGCGCGGGCGTTTCTTCTTCAAGTGGCCGCGCCGCATCCCTTATCGCGTCACGGTGAGTTTCGGCGCGGCGCTCCCGGGCGATGCGAATGCTTTCCAGGTGCGGCAAGCGGTGATGGCGCTGAGCGCCGACGCCTTCGCGCGCCGGGGAGCGTCACAGCGCCCGCTGCCGGAGCTGTTCCTGGATAACGCGCGGCGCAATTGGCGGCGCTTCGCCATGACGGATTCCACCGCCCGCCAAACAAACTTTGGGCAGGCATTGATTGGTGCGCTGCTGTTTCGGCGCCACGTGGTAAAGCATTGCCCGGACCAGAAAATGATCGGCGTCCTGCTGCCGCCCTGTGTGCCGGCAGCGCTGCTGAATTTCGGCATCAGTCTGGCGGGCCGCGTGCCGGTGAATCTGAATTACACTTCGTCCAAGCAGGCGATGGAAGTGGCCATCGAACGCGCCGGGCTCAAAACGATTTTTACGACGGAAAAACTGTTGAGCCGCGGGAGAATCGAGAAGCAGCCCGGCATGGTGATGATCGAAGATGTGGCGAAGAGCTTCACCCGGCGCGACAAGCTGGTTTGGGCCGCCCTCGCCCGCCTTGTTCCCACGGCGCTATTGCGGCGCTGGCTGATTCCGCGTGACGTGAAGCTCGATGCGCTTGCCACCGTGATTTTTTCCAGCGGCAGCACCGGGACACCCAAAGGCGTGATGCTGAGCCACCGCAACATCGTTTCCAACCTGGAAGGCGTGCAGCAGACGATCAATGTGAACCGGAGCGATTGCCTGCTGGGCATTCTGCCTTTCTTCCACTCTTTCGGTTTCACGATTGGACTCTGGCTGCCGGCCATCTCGGGATTCGGAGTGGCCTACCACTCGAACCCGCTGGAGGCGCGCAAAATCGGCGAGCTCTGCCGGAAGTATCACGTCACCATCATGATTTCTACGCCCACCTTCGTGTGGGAATACGTGCGCCGATGCGAGGCGGAGGATTTTGCCTCCTTGCGCGTGGCGATTGTGGGCGCGGAAAAGATGAAGCCTGAACTCGGCGACGCCTTCCGCGAAAAATTCCACCTTGACCTCCTGCAAGGCTACGGGTGCACGGAGCTTTCGCCGGTGGTTTCGGTGGAAAACTCGGGTTACACCGGCAGAGACCAGAAGCAGATCGGCGCCAAGCGCGGCACGGTCGGACACCCGATTCCCGGCGTGGCGGTGCGCATCGTGAATCCGGAAACCTTCGCGACGCTCGGCCCGGCTCAAGCGGGCATGCTGCTGGTGAAAGGCCCGAGCGTGATGGTGGGCTACCTCGGCGAGCCGGAAAAGACCCGCCAGGTTCTCTGGGAAGATGGCTGGTACATAACCGGCGACGTGGCGCAGCTTGACGAAGACGGCTTTATTCAGATTACCGACCGCCTTTCGCGCTTTTCCAAGATCGGCGGCGAGATGGTGTCGCACGTCCAGGTGGAGGAAGCCCTGCACCGCGCGCTTGGCTGCTTTGAGCCGCGTCTGGTAGTGACCGCGATCTCTGACGAGCAGAAAGGCGAGCGCTTTGTGGTGCTCCACACGGAGTTGGGATTGACCGTGGACGAATTGTTGAAACGTATGCGCGATTCCGGACTTCCCAAACTCTGGGTGCCGCGCAAAGAGAACTTTTTCCCCGTGCCCGCGTTGCCGTTCCTCGGCAGCGGCAAACTGGATTTGAAACAGGTGAAGGAAACCGCCAAGCGGCTCGCGGCCGCGGCGGAGCAAGCCTCTCCACGCATGAGCGCTGCCGAATGACTTCGCGAGTTGTGGAACCTCTTGCCGTTAAGCGGTATACTTCTTTGCGGTGACCCGCTCGAGTCTCTTTCTGATGAACGCAGGTCTTGATTTAGCGAAATCCTTCTCCAGGCGGGCGCTTTCAATTTCAACGTTTATTCAGAACTCAATGTTCCTTTCGCGTTTAATCGTTCGCCTCTGCCTTTGGCTACTGGCCCACACCTTTTATCGAGTAGAAGTATGCGGCAGTGAAAACCTGCCGAAGAGCGGCCCGGCGCTGCTGGTCTGCAACCACATTTCGTTTATCGATCCCTTCCTGCTGGGCGCGGGCATACGTCGTTCCATTTGTTTCTTGATGCCACGGCGTTTTTATGAGGCCCCCGCCATTCGCTGGCTGGCGGAGCGGATGGGAGCGATTCCGGTTTCCGCCCTGGACCCGCCGGAGGTAAGGGCGCGGGCGAACCAGGCGGCGCAGGAACGCTTGCGCGCCGGCGAGGTGGTTTGCTTGTTTGCCGAATGCGCGCTGATGCGTGCCGGTGATTTGCCGCGCTTCGCCCCCAGCCTGGAGGCCCTGACGCGCGGCCTCAGCGTTCCGGTGGTTCCGGTGCATATTGACCGCCAGTGGGGACACCTTTTCGGTTGCGAGCAGGGACGGTTTTTCTTCAGGTGGCCGCGCCGCATCCCCTTTCGCGTCACGATAAATATCGGCGCGGCGCTCCCGGCAGGCGCCAGCGCGTTTCAGATTCGGCAGATCCTGGCGTTGCGAGCGGCGGAGACCGCTGCCCGCCGCGACGCGGTGCAACAACCGTTGCCGGCGGCGTTCCTGGATGGCGCGCGGCGCAACTGGGGCCGCTTCGCCATGGCGGATTCAGCCGGGCGCGAGCTCACCTTCGGGAAGGCACTAATCGGCGCGCTGCTTTTCCGGCGCTTGGTGGTGAAGCGCTGCGCGGGCGAAAAGATGGTGGGGGTGCTCCTGCCACCCTCGGCGCCGACGGCGGTGGTGAATCTCGGCATCACCCTGGCCGGCCGGGTGCCCGTGAACCTGAATTACACCGCGCCCCTTCAGGCGATGAATGCAGCCATTGAGCGCTGCGGGGTCAAAACCATTTTCACCTCGGATAAACTGCTGGAACGATTTGCAATCCCCAAGCGGCCAGACATGATCCTGATGGAAGAGGCGGCGCAGACCTTCTCCAAAATTGACAAACTGATGTGGGCGGCCATCGCTCGCCTGGCGCCCACTGCGCTTCTGCGCCGAGCGTTGATTCCGCGCGAAGTGACGCTCGATTCCCTCGCCACGGTGGTTTTCTCCAGCGGGTCTACGGGTACGCCCAAGGGAGTGATGCTGACCCACCGCAACATCGTCTCCAATGTGGAAGGGATGCTTCAGGCCATCGACGTCGACCGGAACGATTGCCTACTGGGTGTCCTGCCCTTCTTTCACTCGTTCGGCTTCACGGTGGGATTGTGGCTGCCTGCCGTCGCCGGCTTCGGCGTGGCATATCACACCAACCCGCTGGAGGCGCGCACGATTGGTGAACTCTGCCGGAAGTATCGGGTCACGCTGATCATCGGCACGCCAAGTTTTCTGTGGGAATACGTCCAGCGCTGCGAGCGGGGCGACCTGGCCTCCGTGCGCGTGCCCATTGCCGGCGCGGAAAAAATGCGGCCGGAGCTCGCGGACGCCTTCTGGGAGAAATTTCATCTGGATCTCGCGCAGGGTTACGGCTGCACAGAAACTTCGCCGGTGGTATCCGTGGAGACCGCCGGGCGCAGGAGACAAGGTCAGATGGGCAGCGTGGAGCCCGGAAGCGTGGGCCGGCCGATTCCCGGGACGGCGGTGCGCGTAGTGAATCCCGAAACGTTTGAGGCCCTGGGGCCGGGCCAGGAGGGGATGCTGCTGGTCAAAGGACCGGGCGTAATGGCAGGTTATCTCGACCAGCCGGAAGAGACGCGCCAAGTCATGTGGGAAGACGGCTGGTATATCACCGGCGACGTGGCGCAACTCGATGAAGACGGCTTCATCACCATTACCGACCGGCTTTCGCGCTTTTCGAAAGTTGCCGGCGAAATGGTTTCCCATGTCCATCTGGAGGAGGCGCTGCATCGCGCGCTGGGCAGCCTGGAGCAGCGCCTGGTGGTGACGTCCATCTCCGACAATCAGAAGGGTGAACGCTTTGTGGTGCTGCACCTCGATTTGGGAGTGGACGTGGATGAATTGCTGAAGCGCGTGCGCGATTCCGGATTCCCCCCCTTGTGGGTGCCACGCCGCGAGCATTTTTATCGGGTCGAGTCGCTTCCGCTGATGGGGAGCGGGAAATTGGATCTGAAATTAGTAAAGCAAACTGCGCAGAAGCTCAGCGCCGGAGTGCCGGCGGCGTAAGAACCTTCAAAGCTCCACCCCCAGAATTCGCAGGTCATTTTCGATTTGTTGCGCATTCAGAAACTGAATCGTGTGCAGGCCCAGGCGCCGGGCGCTTTCCAGATTCAGCGAGCGGTCGTCGATGACGACGGATTCTTGCGGCTGGCGCTGCGAGAGGTCGAGTGCCAGGCGGTAAATCTGCGGGTCGGGCTTGGAAACACCCAGGTAGCAGGAACTGAAGAAGACGGAAAAGTAGTTGCGCAGTCCGAATTTCTCAATGCGGTAGAGATTTAACTCGCGCGATTCGTTGTTGAGCATAGCTAGAAAGACCTTCCGCGCTTGCGCGAGCCGCGCCACGACGTCGAGCGAACCGGGCAGCGCTTCCGACTGTGCGTACATGAAGTCGCGGACCGCTTGTTGGCGAAAAGGGCGGGGGCGGTAGAAGATCGTGCGATCGAGATACTGGTCGAGGTCCATCTTCCCCGTGTCCAGTGCTGCGGCCACCATCTGGTGCCGGTCCTCAAAATCGCTGCCATCCAGGCCGAACTTCTCCACCAGCCTGGCGCGCTCGGCGTGGTCCCAGCCGTTGGTCAGCAAGACGCCACCCACGTCGCAAAACACGGCGGAGATGTTAGGCACCTTACGCCTCCTTAATTGTGGGGCAGGGCCGCGCCCCACCATTTGCGAGTCTTCAGTTTTTCGTTATCCGAAAGAATTATCACCGACAATGGACGACTGACGACTGACCACTGACAACTGACAGCTTCTATCCCAGCCACTGTGGGTTGTGACCGGTGCCATCAAATGTGGTGGAAGTCTTGAAGGGTTCGAATTGGCCGTCGCGGCCGGCCGCGGCGGTGCGGGCGGAGAGTGACGCGAGCTCCTTCTCCGTCAGCGGGCGAAAGGTGCGCGCCGCTTGCAATCCCTGCTCGAGCCTCTCGAGAGATTCGCAACCATTGATGACCACCGAAGTTGGCAAACTCATGGCGTAATGCAGGCACTCAATGGGCGTCACCGTATGGCTCTTCAGGACGTTGCCATCGCCCATCGACTTCATTCCCAGCACGCCGATGCCGTGCTCCACCAGCACCGGCACCACTTTATGGGCGAAGCTCTTAAAGTGCATGTCCATCACATTGAGCGGCATTTGCACGGCGTCAAACGTGAACCCGTGTTGGAATGCGGTGTTGAGCATCTTCAGATGGATGTCGGGGTCCTTGTGGCCGGTAAAGCCGATATAGCGAATCTTGCCGGCCTTCTTGGCAGCCAAGGCGGCTTCCAGGCTGCCGCCGGGGCCGAGGATGCGGTCGGGGTCGCCGGGGCGAATGACTTCGTGAAATTGCAGCAGATCGATGGTGTCGGTTTGCAAGCGGCGAAGTGATTCGTCGATCTGCCGTGCGGCCACGTCTTTCACCTGGCCATCGATTTTGGTCATCAGGAAAACTTTCTGGCGGTAACCGTCGCGAAGGGCCTTCCCCATGCGGACTTCGCTCGTGCCGCCGTGGTAGTCCCAGCAGTTGTCCATAAAATTCACGCCGTTGTCGATGGCGGTGCGGACAATGCGGATGCTTTCCTGCTCGTCGTCCTGGCCGCCGATGTGATATCCGCCCAGGCCCAGCAGCGAAACCTTCTCGCCGCTGCGGCCGAGGGTTCGATAGGGCATTTCACCCTGGGCGGCAGATGCGGGCAGGGCAGTGAGGGCGGTTCCAGAAATGGCGGCGCCGGCGCCCGCTACGCCCAAAGTCAGCTTTCCAAGGAAATCACGGCGATTCTGTTTCGATTGGCTCATCGAAGTGCCTCCCCTTCGAAATTAAATTTTGGCCGATCAGAGCCCTGTTCCGTCAGGATCAAAGGCTTATGATACCACGAAGAATTGAGGGGAAGGGATGGGTGCGCTCGCACGGATGTGGTCACGCCGAATCCCAAGGGGCAACGCTTACGAGAACTCCCACCCCCGGTACTTGTCGATTTCGCACTGGCTGCGATTGAGGTAATGCTGGAGCTCCTCCAAGCCGTATTGTCGGGCCAGCTCGCGAGCGCTGACCCCAGGGCGCTTGGCCTTGAGCACAAACCATCCTTCCATCTCCAGCCACTTATCTTGGGCGACGTCTTCCCCGCGTTCCTTAAGCAGTTTGTCACGCTTTTCGGGGGCGTTGAGGTCCCGGTGAAAAACGCAGCGATCCAGGTCCAACGTGACCCGCGTGACGTTCGTGTTATTCCCCAGGTTATTGTGGTCGTGCACGAGTTGTTCTCCGTCAATGTCAAATACCAGGCAGTCCGGAATTTGGGTCACGCTGACTATATAGTAGTGGAAGTTCGTCGCCTGCGCCTGGAGCGATCTGCCGGCGGAGTAAGCGCTGGGCCAAATGACCATCTCCGCTCCCTGGTTGGAAAGCTGCTCCCAGAGGGCGCTCCAATTCACATCGAAGCAGATGGCCAGACCGACGCGGCCAAAGTCGGCTTGGTAAACTGTGGCCGAATTACCCGGGGACACCGCCGGCATCTTGAGGCATTCCTCTTGCCAGACCGGATAAAGTTTGTTGTAGACGCAAGCCACCTGGCCCTGGCGATCGAGCAGGACCGCGGAATTGAACCGCCGCGCTCCTTCTTTTCTGTCGATGGGACACACAATGTAAGTGCGATGCTTGCTGGCGAGTTGGGCCATGGCGCCAACGGTGGGCCCGTCCAGAGCTTCAAGGCTCTTTTCATCCTGGCCGCGGCAGGTTTCGGGAATTGCGATGAGGTCAGTACCCTTGGCCCCTTCCGCGTCTACCAGGGCTGCTATTTCTTCCAAAGGACGGCCGGGACGAAACCCAATGCTGACTACTCGAACTGGCCGCCCGATCTGGTTGACATTAGTTTCCGCCGTTGGGGCTGCTGGTTCAGCACCCAAGCTTGCTTTGGAGCCTTCCATCCCCAAACCGGTTGCGAGGCTGCCGAATCCCACTGCCGACCCCTTAAGAAATGCCCGTCTTTTCATTTCGAATCCTTGTCGTACCGAAGATTTCGCTCTGAGCCTGGTTGATGGTATCTCCGCGCCGAGCGGGCGTCAATGGCGACAAGCGCGCCTGTCGACAAACGCGCTCATTCATGAGGTCCTTGCTATAATTAGTTGACCTATAGGGCGCAGTTCGAGAAGGAGGATGTATGGCGGGTAAGCTGACCTATGTGATCAAGTTTGTGGCGGACATGAACAGGGCCGTCGAATTTTACCGGGATGTGCTTGGATTACCCCTGAAATTCCAATCGCCGGGGTGGAGCGAATTCGGGACCGGGGAAACAACGCTCGCGCTTCATCCCGCTTCGGCAAAGAACCCCGCCGGAGGGGTTGAACTAGGCTTCACCGTCCCGGACCTTCAGGAATTTCATCGGGAGATGAGTCAAAAGGGAGTGCAGTTTAGCATGCCTCCCACGAAGCAGGACTTCGGGACTGAACTGGCGCAGTTCGTCGATTCGGAAGGCGGGCACTGTAGTGTGAGCGGCCCACAGGCTTCATAAACCCGGAAACGGCCTTGGCGAAGGCATGACCGTGCTCAGCATTGCGGCGGTGCCACCTCAGGGCGCGACCGTAAGGAGATTGAGCTTGTCCAAAATACGTGCCGATAACCCGCAAGCGATTTGCGGCTTCGCCGCTTGCTGTGCGGAGAGGCTTCGCCTTTCCGTATCGGGAGAACTCCATCCAACCGCCTCCGCGCCGCCTGCCCCGATGAATCGGGGCAGGCGGCGCGGAGGGGGAGAATAAGGGCAAGCGGGGACGGAAAGGCAGAGCCTTTCCGCATAGCGGTGCGGCGAAGCCGCATTGAGCGCCCCAGTTTACCGCCAATTTGGACGGCAGTGAAAGCAGATTGCCAGATTCCTTGAAATCAGGATCTGCACTTTAGGGTACGCGATGCCTTTGGAATTGCATCAATTGCAGAAGCTCGATGATTACCGCTTTCTCATTCCGCGCGGCACGAAACCCGGAATGTTGACGGACGCCCTCATTTTCACAGACGAGCGGCTGCTGAAGGACCTGCTAAAGGACCTCTCGCTCGAGCAGGCCATCAACGTGGCGATGTTGCCCGGCATCGTGGGGCGGTCGCTCGCCATGCCCGATATTCATCAGGGTTACGGTTTTCCCATCGGGGGCGTGGCGGCCACGGACCCGCACCGCGACGGTGTGGTGTCACCGGGAGGCGTGGGATTTGACATCAACTGCGGCGTGCGTCTGCTCGGCAGCTCGCTGACACGCGAGGAAGTGCACGCCAAGATTCGCGAATTGGTGAACCAATTGTTTCGCGACATCCCCTCGGGCGCGGGGCAGAGCGGCAACATCCGGATTTCCTATCCCGAACTCGACAAACTGCTCCAGGAGGGCGCCGCGTGGATGGCCGAGCACGGCTATGGCCGCAGGGAGGACCTGACGCACTGCGAGGAGAGCGGGGCCATCGAGGGCGCGGACCCCGGGATGGTGAGCGATTATGCGAAAAAGCGCGGCTTGCCACAGGTCGGCACGCTTGGGTCAGGCAATCACTTTCTCGAAGTTCAATACGTGGAGCGCGTGTTCGATCCGGGCCGCGCCGAGGCCCTGGGGCTCTACGAAAACGAGGTGGTGGTGCTCATCCATTCCGGCTCACGCGGGCTGGGCCACCAGGTGTGCACCGATTACCTGCGCGAAATGGGTCCGGCCATGCATCGCTACGGGATTGACCTGCCGGATCGGCAACTGGCCTGCGTGCCGGTGAAGTCGCCCGAAGGGCAAGCTTACCTTGCTGCCATGCGCGCCGCGGCGAATTTCGCCTGGGCCAATCGCCAAGGAATTACGCACTTTACCCGCCAGGCGTTCAAGCGGATTTTCGGCGAGCAGGAGGAACTGCGGGTCATTTACGACGTGTGTCACAACATCGCCAAGCTCGAACGCCACCAGGTGGAAGGCCGCGAGCGGGAAGTGATGGTGCATCGCAAGGGCGCCACGCGCGCCTTTCCCCCGGGCCATCGGGACGTGCCCGAGGTCTATCAGCAGGTGGGCCAGCCGGTGCTGATTCCCGGTTCGATGGGGACTTCGTCCTATGTGCTGGTGGGCGCTGAGGGCGCCATGCAGGAAAGCTTCGGCACCACCTGCCACGGCGCGGGCCGCGTGATGAGCCGCACGGCGGCCAAAAAATCGCAATATGCACAGAACGCCAAGCAGCGCCTCGAAGACCTGGGCATCATCGTGCGGGCGGAAACGCGTGACGGAATTACAGAAGAGATTCCGGAAGCTTATAAAGATGTGGATGCGGTCATCGACGTGGTCCACAACGCCGGCTTGGCGCGCCGCGTGGCAAGGCTGAAGCCTATGGGGGTGATCAAAGGATAGCAAAAGGGGGTTGCGACTTGCTACTGAACCAGATTGACGAAAGCCCTGGCACCCTGTATTCTGCTAAGTATGTGCATGTGCATGCACAAGGAGAGGAACTCACATGGGAGCTACGCGACGCACCCAGATTCTCATGAATCCTGATGAATACCGGCGGCTCCGAGACCTGGCTCGAAAGAAGAGGATCTCGGTGGGAGAACTTATTCGGACCGCCGTGCGCACGACTTATTTTGAACCGCGGTCAGCCGATAAAAAAGCCGCTTTGGAAGAAATATTGCGCATGAACCTGCCGGCAATAAGTTGGCGTCGGGCGAAGAAGGAAATCGAGGCCGGGCATGCGTGCGCTCATTGATACCAACATCTTCCTTTACGCCGCTGGCAAGCCGCATCCGGAACGCGAGGCATGCGTGCAAATCCTGCGCCGGGTGGCAGAGGGCACCTTGGATGCCACCGCCAATACGGAAGTAATTCAGGAGATTCTGTATGTGTTGACGCGTCGCGGCCAGCGGCCTGAAGCCTTAGCACTGGCCCGGCAGGTGATGATTCTTTGCCCTAATTTGCTGCCTGTGACCAGCGAGGATATGGTCGCGGCGTTTCGCCTTCTCGAGAAACACCCCGGGCTTTCGGTGCGATACGCAGTGCACACGGCGACCATGTTACGCAATGGTTTGACTACGGTCGTAAGCGTCGATCCGGATTTTGACCAGATTCCTGAAATCCGGCGTGTCGCGCCTGGCTCGGTCTGAAAGACCCTGGGGCTTACCCGGGTCGCGCTGTCTCGCGTCCTGAACGGCAGTGCGGGAATCTCCGCCGATATGGCGCTCAGGTTCTCCGACGCCTTAGGCACCAGCCCCGAGCTTTGGACTGGAGTGCAGGCCCAGTACGAACTATGGTAAGCGTCAAGGCGGCGGCGAAGAAAGATAGCCCTCTGGTTGTAGCGCACGGCGTTTAGCGCCGCGAATCCTCGTTATCCCGGCCCAGTTTCAATTGTGGAAAGCGTCAAGTCGGCGAAGGAAGATAGCTCGCGTTGTGGGGGCGCACGACGCTTAGGTGCGCGAATCCTCCTCCCCATTGACACCATGCCAAACCGCCGTCACACCTGCTGGGCAAGATAATTCTGAATGCCGACGTTTTCAATAAGGCTGAGTTGGTCCTCCAGAAATTCGACGTGTTCTTCTTCATCCGCCAGGATCACCTGAAGGATCTCGGCCGAGGCATGGTCCCCGGCTTTGCGGCAGGCGGCGATGGCGGTGTTGTATTCGGCCACAGCATTTTTCTCCAGCGTCAAGTCGTTCTGGAATTGTGATTTCACGTCCTTGCCCACGACCAGTTTGGGCAGGTCATTCAGATTGGGCGTTCCTTCCAGGAAGAGAATGCGCTCGATGAGTTTTTCCGCGTGCGTCATCTCGTTGATAGATTCTTTCTTGGTGTGCTCGCTGAGCTTTTTATAACCCCAATTCTCGCACATCTCCGCGTGGATAAAATACTGGCTGATGGCCCCGAGTTCTTCCTTCAGCATTGTGGCCAGAACTTCGATGACTTCCGGTTTGCCCTTCATGTCAGCTCCTTCTCCTCAAGTCGATGGATCGAGGATAAATTATGAAGGATAAAGTGTAAAGGCTAAGGTTAAAGGGTAAAGACAAAATGCAATCGTCCTTCATCCTTCACCCTTTATCCTTTAACCTTTAGCCTTGGCTTACCCTTTTTTCTCGCGCACGTGGGCGAGCAAGTTGCGGACGCTATCGGCGAGTTCCACGACTTCGCCGTCACCTTGCACGTTGAGTTCGATTTCGTAATTTCCTGCCGCGGCGTGGTCCACCGCTCGTTTCAGCTCGGTCAAAGGCTTCACCACCTGGCGCGGCAACGTGAAGCTGACCCAGATGCTCACCAGCAAGGTGATTACGGAAATGATGCCGCCAATCACCTCGGCGCGGATCAGCAGGGCGCGGGCGCGTTCGTGGTCCCTCTGAACGCGCTGCCAGCTACGGCTTTCGAGCCCGGTGGATAGGTTGATAATCCTTTGGCTGGCGGTCGCCAAATCCCGAGAGGTCTGGCGAATTTCCGGGTCGTTCGCTTCCACTTTCGCCGCTACTTCTGCGTCAAAGGACTCAATGCGGGCGCGCAGCATCTCGATCAAGCGCGTGTTGCTTTCGCGGGGTGAATTCGTCAGGACGTCATCCAGGTCCCTTTGATAGGTCCGCACGATCTGCCGAAGGCTCTCAATGGGAGGCATATTGCTCTCCCCCAGTTGATCCACCGCGTGGTTAAAGCTCGATCGGTAAAAGGTGATCTGCGCTTCCAGATCCTCGAAGGTAGGCTTTTCCTGCGGCTGCAAGGTGCGGCAGTCCTGGATGGTTTTCTCGAGTTGGCGCAGAGCTTCGCGATTGCGGGCAATATCGTCGGGGTCGTGTAGCAGGAAGTAATTAGTCTCCGCCCGCCGGGCGTCAAGCATCTCGATAGAAGCGCGCTCAGCGTTGGTGGCCACGGGAGCATCGACGCTGACAATGCGGTCCACGATTGAGGCCATGGCAAACAGGTAATACACCGCCAGGGCGATGACCGGCACCAGAATCAAGCGCACCAATGCCAGGCTTAAAGCTACACGACGGCGCAGGGAGAAACCGTGCAGGAGGACGATGAATGATTTCGGCGAACGCCAAACCATACGTCAGTTTCCCTTGCCGAGCCCAGGAGGACATCCCTTCCCACATATTACCTGTGACGGCGGCATCTTACTCCAAAATGCGGCGCGGGAGGTACGAATTCCACTGGGCCCGTGGGTTACCGCTACGCCATTCCTGCGGATGGAACTTTCTTGCCCTGAGTGCCGTATACTGAGATAGCGGTGGTCATTCGATCGGAGGAAGAAATATGTTTTGCCCCCAGTGTGGAAAGGAATATTCCCAGCAAGTGAATTTCTGCTGTCATTGCGGTGCGGCACTCTGTGTACCGGTGTGCACCGTGCCCAAGAAACTTATGCGCTCGCGCACGGACAAGAAAATCGCGGGTGTTTGCGGCGGGTTCGCCAATTACTTCGACCTGGACGTAACCCTGGTGCGGCTTATCTGGGTGATGCTGGCTTTCTTTTGTGGTTGGGGAATCATCGGCTATTTTATTGCTTGGATTGTTATGCCGGAAGAACCCCTGCCGCAGGCCTCCGCCGCCACAACGCCGTGTGCAGTTCCCCAACCGGCGGGGAATCGCTGAGCTTCCCAACCGGCCATTCTTGATACCCGCAAGGGATTTTGGCTGCGGGAGCTGCGCCGGCCATTATCTGATGCCCTGCCTGGGCCCACAGAACGCGCATCCTACGGCGCTGGCTTCACCTCCAGCTCGAACGGCGCGAGTTGGTCTTTGATGACCTTCTCGACTCCTACCGCGACGATGGCCTGGCGCGCGGCGGGAAAATACCGGGATGCGGCCGCATCCACATCTTGGATGGTCACCTTGCCAATCCGTTCGCTTTCCCGTCCCAATTCTTCCGGTGGCAGGCCAAGAATCCACAAGCGTGCCAGCGATCGCCCCACAGATTCCTGCGCCTGGAGGTCGATGGCCTGGTTACCTACCAAATATCTTTGCGCGTGGACGAGTTCTTCTTCCGAGGGGCTGGTGGTCGCCATGCGGTTCAGTTCATAGTCAATCTCGTTGAGCGTCGCTCCCGTCACCTCGTTGCGCACCGCCGCCCAGGTCTGAAAGATGCCTGCTGTTCGTCGCGATACCACGTAGGAACCCGGCGTGTACGTGTAGCCTTTGTCTTCGCGGATATTCAGCGTCAAGCGCGAACCAAACATTCCCCCAAAGAGGGCGTTGGCCACTCGGGTGGCGGCGTAATCCGGGTTGCTCTCCGTGGGGCCGAGGGAGCCGAGAGCAAGGGTGGTCTGGACGGAGTCGGGGCGTTCAACAAGGAAGATGGCGTGCGGCGGCACAGACGAAGGCTTCTCGACCGCCGGCACCGGGGGCGTGGAAGGCGCGGCCCAGTTTCCCAGCAGCGATTCGGCTGACCCCGATATTTCCGCTGGGCCGAAATCGCCTACCACCACCAGAATCGCCTGGTCAGGCCGAAAATGCCGCGCGTATTCGCTTCGCAATTCCTGCGGAGTTGTCTTGGCGATCGAATCTTGCGTCAATGATGTCACCGCGTAGGGATGCTGCCCGAATAGCGCTTTCGCCAAGGCGCGGCTGGCCAGGAAAAAAGGATTGGATTCTTGCTGTCGCAGGCGGTCGGCGGCGTTGCGTTTGCCCAACTCCACTTCGCTGTCAGGAAACGTGGCGTTCCGCGCGATGTCGGCGAGCAACGCAAGTCCCACAGCGGCTTTCGAGGTAAGGACGCTCGTGCCGAGCATAATCGATTCGCTTCCGGCGCTGGCGCTCAGGTCTCCGCCGGCTGCCTGCAATTCTTCCGCGATCTGTTTGGCGGTCCGTGTGGCCGTTCCTTGGTTGATGGTTGCCGTCAGGAGATCGGCGAGTCCGGGGCGGTCCTGGGGATCGGCGGACATGCCTCCCCGCACGGCCAGCGTATAGGAGACCTTGGGAAATCCCGGGCGTGGCACTAGCCACAGCGTCAGCCCATTGGCAAGCTTCTGCGTCGTGACCTGGGGCGCCCGGAACGGTTTCAGCTCGCCATAGGGAGGGAGATCCTTCGGCAGAGGCTGTTCCTTTTCCGTCCCGGCGGCTGGGGCAACGGCAAGGAAGAGCAAGAAGAAAATAGTCAGGATTCGACGAGTCATTAACGGGCTCCCTTCTCGCCGCGGTCATTGCGGCCGGAGGCCGGCGCGGGGACGCGATTGATGATGGTGCGATGAGTTTTCGCGAGATACTTCCCGGCAAAGGCGCGAACTTCGTCCGGAGTCACACGCGCCAGCTCGTCCGGGATTTCATTCACGCGCTCCGGGTTGCCGTCGAGCAGCGTGGCGTGCGACAGGAGGGAAGCACGGTCGATGGGAACTTCCATATTTGCATACCAGTCGGATTGCATCTTGGCGCTAATGCGCTCGAGCGCCGCCGGGCTGGGTCCTTGCGCGGCGAAGCCGCTCAAGACCGCATCGTAGGCGGAAAGAACATCGTCTTCCTTCAGATTGGGCGGGTAGATGATGAACGATGTCAGGAGCGTCGGGCCGTCGTATTCGAAGGGATTGCCAAACACAAAGTTAACCCCGCCGTTGACCTCGATCGCCACCTTCTTGTCCTTCACCAGCGCCTGGTAGAGCAGGGAAGCTTGCCCATTGTGCAGCAGTTCTCCCACCAGCGCGCCGACCACCGCGTCGTGCGAGTGGCGCGGGGGCATGCGATAGCCGATGGCCAGCGCCGGCACGCGCGCCAACGTGTCCTGCTCGGTGAAGCGCCGCTCCGCGGTCTGAGGTGGCTCGGTAAGATCGGGTTTGGGGGGGACCTGGCGCGGCGCAATCCCGCCAAAATACTTTTCGACTTTGGCGAAGACCTCCGTGGGAGTGACGTCGCCCGCGATCGCCATGACGGCATTGTTGGGAGCGTAGTAATGCTTGAAGAAGGCTTCCACGTCCGGGATTTTCGCGGCATCCAGGTCCTTGAAATCACCGTAGAAATTGTGCGCGTTGGGAAACCGGTCAAACGCCTTGCCGGGCAAATCGATGGCATAGAAAAGACCATAGGGCGCGTTCAGCACGTTGACGCGGACTTCCTCTTCCACCACCTTGCGCTGGTTCTCCAGGTGGTTGGGAGAAAAATCCAGAGTATTCAGACGGTCGGCCTCCAGCCACAGCACCGGGTCAAGCGCGGAAACGGGTGCGGTGTCAACGTATTCGGTGAAGTCGTAGCGCGTGTCGGCGTTGTTCGAACCGCCGCCACTTTCAATCACGCGGTCAAACGTCCCTTTGGGGGCCACCGGTGTGCCCTCAAACATCATGTGCTCGAATAAGTGCGCGAACCCCGTGCGTCCCTCGGGCTCCAAGCGAAAGCCGATGGCATAGGAGATGCACAGCCCGAAGGTCGGCGCCGAGTGGTCCTCGGAAACCACCACGACCAAACCATTGGGGAACTTCTTGGCCACGGCGGGGACCTTCCAGCCACCCGTGGCGTGCGCCGAGCCCACCAGCCCCGGTAGGCAGGCTAAGATTACAGTCAAGCGCCAGCGTTTCATGACTGCTCCTTCTGTATTTGAGTTCATCCCAAAATTGTATGACTTACTGTTACCCAAAGGCCTCTATTGAAAGCCATCTATTATAAACGAATTGCAGGGGCGGGGAGTTCATGGGTTTGTGCAAAGTGCCCGAATGGGCTGTGGCATAGGTCGGCTGCGACAGGAGAGGTGGGGCCGCCGACAGCCAGCTTAGCGCGATGATGTAATATTTACATAGCGGGAAGAATCTAGTGCCATGCCCAGTTGGGGCAAGCATTCACAGAGCCGTTCTTCGGCCCTCGAAATGCACAATCTGTCACGTTGTGGGGAAAAATCCGGACATATTGGCAGTCCGGCGCTACGGGGAGTGAGAAAATGCGCAGCCACTTGGGTTGTACAGGGTCCGTTGATCTAGGCCCTTTTGGGGAGGATACGCAAAAACACCTGGAGCAGATTTCGGCAAGCTGGCTGGAATACTCGCCGGAATCTTCCTCTTTGGTCGTGCGGCACGTGCAGCCTGACGATGTCCCGCCGCTTCGCGAGGTTGCGGGTGAGCTTGTAGATTTCCTGCACACGGTTCCTGACTCCGAGCGTGCCCAGATTCCGGGGGGCGCCCTCTACTACCAAGACGAACCGACGGGCCAATACGTCCGCCTGAAAGTGTGGAAGGGAGGCTTCCTGACCGTCGCTTGGGCCCGGCCCGAGTACGCCCGCGCTCAGTGGGAGCCTTTCCGCAACCAGCCTGTCACACTGGTTTTTGAGCCGTTCCAGCGGTTAAACGGTTTGGTGAGCTTCGAAGGTCATCCGAACGCCGCCGATGACCTTCGCCGAATTATCGACAAGACCTCCGGGCAGTATTCCCAGGGTGACTACGCCATTTCCTCCTCAATCCGTGGAGTGGAAATTGCCCTCCACGATGTGAATGCCGATGCGCTGACCGTGGTCAATGCGCTTCGATATATGGCCAAGGCTACTACGCTGAGCGGCGAAATCGACGTCAGCTCGTTCCGCGCGGGCGACTTGGAAGACTATTGCCGGTTTTCGTTCCGCGCTGGAGAAACCTGGATGGCACGGCCCATCCTGTGGTCGGATTCACCGGAAGCCGCCGCGCCACCCGCTGACCAAGTGCCGCGAGCGGCGTGAGAAAGGCAGTGGTTAGCGGCTAGTGGCAAATGATCAGAAATATGGTGGCGAGTGGTAGGCATCTTTAGAATGAGAACTGCAATCATCATGATCCACTACGCACTAGCCACTATCCACTAAACACTAGCCACTGCCTTTACTAACCACTAGCCACTAACCACTAACCACTGTTTTTAAGGAGCTCATCATGGACTACGGCTTTACTGAGTATCAAACGGCTATCCGCGATTTGTCGCGGGAGATCGCCGAGAAGGAAATCCGGCCCATCGCGGCGGAATACGATCGGGAGGCCAAGTTTCCGTGGCCGGTGGTGAAGGTGCTGGCGGAGACCGACCTCTTCCGCGTTTACATTGACGACGAATACGGCGGGATCAGCGATGGCTCGCCCATCATGAACATGGTGATCGTCACCGAAGAGCTCTCCAAGGCCTGCGGCGGCGTCGCCCTCAGTTTTGCGGGGACGGCCCTCGGCACGCTGCCCATCATTCTCTCCGGCAGCGAAGAGCAAAAGAAGCGCTGGCTGCCCGACATCGCCGCCGGCAGGAAGCTCGCGGCCTTTGCCCTCACCGAACCGCAAGCCGGTTCCGATGCCGGCGCCGTGCGCACGACGGCCATTCGCGACGGCGATCACTACGTGATGAACGGCACCAAGCAGTGGATCACCAACGGCGGTGAGGCGGAAGTCTACTCGGTTATTTGCCTGACGAACCCCGCCAAGGGGCCACGCGGAGCCTCCTGCATTGTGGTGGAGAAGGGTACGCCGGGCTTCACTTTTGGCAAGAAGGAAGACAAGCTGGGCATTCGCGCTTCCGCCACGCGCGAGCTGATTTTCCAGGACTGCCGCGTGCCCGTCGCAAACTGCCTGGGCCGCGAGGGCACGGGTTTCATCACTGCCATGAAGACCTTTGACGTTTCGCGTCCCGGCGTGGGCGCGCAGGCGGTGGGCATCGCCGCCGGAGCGTTCGACTTGGCGCTTGAGTATGCCTGCACGCGCCGCCAGTTCGGTTCGCCCGTCAGCTCGTTTCAGGGATTGCGCTTCATGCTCGCCGACATGGCCACCAAGATTGAAGCCGCGCGCGCCCTGGTTTATGCCACCGCGCGCTACATCGATATGCGGCCCAAGGAGCGCCCCACGCTCTACGCCGCCATGTCGAAGTGCTTCGCCAGTGATGTGGCCATGGAAGTCACCGTTGACGCCTTGCAGATCTTCGGCGGCTACGGCTATATGCACGACTACCCCATCGAGAAGTACATGCGCGACGCCAAGATCACCCAGATCTACGAAGGCACCAACCAGATTCAGCGCGACGAGATGTCCAAGACACTCATCAGCGGCTTCCACTCGCGTCGCCCCACCGCAGCACGCGCGGCCTAGGACGGATTTCGCACCACGGGTTTGAAAAGGCAGGGCTGAAAAACAGGCGTTTCAAAATCAGGTTTTCCGCACCCTTACTGTGGATAGCCCGACATTGCCCGAGAGTGACAGGGAATGCTGGCTACTGCTAGGCCTGTGATAGGGACACAATGTCGCTTCCCCAGCCTCTAAGTGGGACTTTTTGACCTCCGGCTCATTTGAATAGGATACAGCGCAAGATCGGTGAATTCTCGCAGGGGCGGTCCGCGAACCGCCCGCTATCCACTAACCACTAATCACTGACCACCGACCACTTGGCTTTGGTACAATACGGCCAGAGGTTAACAGCGTGCCCACAGAGAGCGAGTTTCCTGCGAATTCCAACGGCCTTAAGCAGCTTTTCACCGTGGGTCACTGAATCCTAGACTTCCAGGATTTTGTGGCACTTTTGAAGAGGCATGGGGTGGAATTGGTGGCTGACGTTCGCAGCGTGCCGCAGAGTGCGCGCTTTCAGTCATCCCGCCTTCGAAAAGCTCCTCCTGGCCGAACAACTCGAGTACCTCTTTCTGGGAGAGGAATTGGGCGGCCGTCCAGACGATTCGGATGCCTATCGTTCGGATGGACTGGTTAATTATCAGGCGCGTCGCAAATCCTATGCGTTCCAGGCAGGGATAAGCCGCCTCTTGGAGGAATTGGAGGGGCGCTCGGTGGCGATGATGTGCGCCGAGGAAGACCCGCTGGAATGCCATCGTTTTCTGATGGTCTGTCCCGAATTAACCAAGCGGGGAATCTCTCCTTTGCACATCCGCAAAGGCTCGCGAATCGAAAAGCAAGAGGAGGCTGAGAACCGGCTGCTGGCCGATACCGGCTTCGAGGCTGTGGCAGCCAACACCCTTTTCCCCGGGGCGCGCACCGAGGCTCTGGAGAATGCCTACCGACTTCAAGCTGAAAAATTTGCCTTCCGCGTTAAACCCTTGGGGGTCGAAGTTCGGTAGGCCTCGTGTTGGCAGAGCGTTAACTCCGTCTCAAGCCCGCAAAGCGGGCGAAAGATCGTAGCCCATGGCGTAAGCCATGGGAAAATCGCCCCCCACCCCGCCCGAGCCCCGTAAGGGGCGAAAGAAATCACGACCAAATGTAACGTTCGTCGTAGGCGATGCCGTTCTTCTTGAGAAATGTCAGGAACTCTTCCTGAAAGGTCACTCGACGGTGATGTTTCTCCTGGTCGCCAATATATTGCGTCACGGCAGGCGCCAAGGAATGGCTGACGCTGAACGCGCCATAACCGGTTTGCCAATCGAAACCAGCAAGCTGCCGTTCGCGATGCACCCAGCGCGACGAATTGGTCTTCACCAACCGCAGAGCGTCGGATGTCGCTATTGTCGGCGGCAACGAGCAGAGCAGATGCACGTGGTCGGGTCTGGCGTTTGCGGTCCGGAGCGCACCGCCAATCTCGCGCACGATCCCGCCCATGTAGGCGAGTAAATCGTCATGAAGCGCAGCGGTGATATGAGGCTCACGGTCCTTCGTGCTAAAGATAACGTGTGTGAGGAGGTTCGTGTAGGTGTGCGACATGTTCTTTCGCCCCTCCGGGGCTTGGGGGGGGATTTTACTCGAATTCCTCACCCACGGCTTACGCCATGGGCTACGATCTTCCGCCCGCTTCGCGGGCTGAGTTCATCGACAAACTTTTGAGCCATTAGGCTGAATCCCCGCTTCCGATTCCGAGGGCAGACCCGGTTTTTGAGATTTGCGGTTTTTCGCAAGAAGCGCCCCCCCGATGCATCCAGGTGCTACACCTTTTCGGATCATCCGCCGTAACGGTTATAAATGCGAGCCAGGGTCATTTTTTCGGAAATCGCTCATTCCATCGGCTTACGCGATCCGTTCCAGGACGGCCCACGCCCGGTACCTTGCTGCCAAATCCGCTTTCGCTCCATTCGGGTTGATAGTGAGTGATGAGCGCAAATCCGGCTGCGAATACCCGCCATTCACTGGCAAGAGTCAGATAGCGGCACTTCACGTCGTCCAGTGTGATATTTTTCCGCTCGCTGATCTTGCTAACATGTTCGGTTAGACGAGCGCACAAGGTCGGCTTGCACGGGAGTAAGGACTATCATATGCTTTCGGTCGGAATCCAGCCACGGCTTGGCCCGTACCAAGTCGGCAGATTTGGCTGTTGCTGTGACAACCGAAAAGGAACGCTTCACAATCCGCGCATCTTCCAGCCGTCTCGAAAAAGGCTTAATCGCCATACCGCAGCGATTCAACGACCGGTTTCCTCGCGAGAAGGGGCCAATCCAAATCGTCTTTGATGACGAGCAGGAACCAAAGCCTCTGACCTTTCATCCGTACGATCCCGTAGTCAAAGAGAGCCGCATATTCGGCCTTGGTCATTGGTTTTCCAGGAGAGGCGTGC
>Ga0326728_10003476_pt1 | contig 48753 bp, 43 predicted proteins | sample MB3enrmetagenome_FD_207602 | JGI IMG/M metagenome (GOLD analysis project Ga0326728, IMG submission 207602) | Lab enriched peat soil microbial communities from McLean, Ithaca, NY, United States - MB31MN | ecosystem: Environmental > Terrestrial > Soil > Wetlands > Peat | place: USA: New York... | reverse complement strand
TAGCCTTTCGCTTTAACTAAGGGTTTGGTGAAAACGAAGAGACGCTTTTGTTAAAACTGCCGTTAGGATACCCGGATCGAATCGGGAAGAAAAAAGCCTCCGCATCCTCAATGCGAAAAACAATGACACTTCATTTGTAAGGGTGAAGCGATGAAATCTGTAGATATAGGCAAATTAAAAGCAATCGTGGGAGAGACCAATGTTCGGGACAACGTAGCCGACCTGTACGTGTACGGTTCCGATTCCTCCGTTCATGAGGCAATGCCGAATGCGATTGTCAGACCGCAAAATGTCGAGCAGGTCCAGCAGATCATGCAGTATGCCAACGGCGATAGGGTGCCGATCATTCCGCGCGGGTCCGGTTCGGGGATGTGCGGTCAGGTGGTGCCGGTTCAGGGGGGCATTATCCTCGACATGAAAGGCATGAACCGCATCCTCGAAATCAATCCGCCGGACGGATATTGCCGGGTCGAACCAGGCGTGGTCGATGACGACTTGAACAGAGCCCTGAAAACGTACGGGGTTTTCTATCCGCCGACCCCGGCTTCCAGTTGCGTCGCAACCATCGCCGGCGAAATTGCCAATAATGCCTCCGGGGGGCGCTCGGTCAAATACGGCGCGGCCCGCGATTCGATCCTTTCGATGAAAGTAGTCATGCCCAATGGCGACTACCTCTCCTTCGGATCCAGCACGCGAGTGGCCGCTTCGGGATATCCGCTGGAACGTCTCATGGTGGGGTCCGAGGGGACGCTGGCAGTCATCGTCGAAGCGTGTATGCGTTTTGTGCCGATACCCAAGCTGCGCTGCCTGGGTATTGCCAAATTCAATGTGCTGGCCGAAGCCGGCGATGCCATCTCCGAAATTATGGGCAGCGGCTGTCAGCCTTCGATGCTCGAGCTCATCGACAAAATTGCCATCATCGCTGCGAATAAAGCGGCCAATCTCGGTTTGCCCGAAGTCGAGGCGATCCTGCTGTTCGAAGCCGACGGGATGACCAAAGACGTGATCGACGCCGAAATGGCGAAAATTACGTCGATCTGCGAGAAGCACAAATGCTTTGGCATGGAGAGCAGTTACGAAGAGAAGGAAAGGGCTCGAATCTGGGCCGGACGCGCCAAGCTCTTCCCGGCACTTTCAAAGTACGATGATCGCCTCTCCTCGACGTCTTTGGCCGATGACATGGCCGTGCCTTTCTCGAAAATGGCGGTGACGGCCGACAAAATCCATGAAGTGGCGGAAAAACACGGGCTCGTCATGACCGCCTACGGCCACTGCGGCGCCGGATGCATGCATACCAAGATTTTGATGGACACCGATAGGGATTTTCAATGGGAAGGCGCCCGTGACGCCGTTGCCGAAATCTATGATTTTGTCCGTTCGGTCGGTGGAACCACTTCTGCGGAACACGGCATCGGGTTGTCCAAAGCAGCCGCTTTCAGAAAAGAAAAAGCGTCCTCCCTTGAACTGATGCGGGCGATCAAGAGAGCGTTTGATCCCAACAATATTCTGAATCCTGGGAAACTAATGGATGGCCCTGACGACTGGGTCGAAGCCACTAATTTGAGGTACCAAGTATCGAAGGCGGGAGTACAATGAAAGACCTTGCGAAAATAGAGAAATGGAAACTTGCGCTCAATAAGTGCATCCGTTGCGGTTACTGTTACGAACACTGTCCGATTTATAAATCCACGAGATGGGAGATCGACAGTCCTCGCGGCAAACTGATTCTGCTTTATGGAATGCTCAGCGGGGAGCTCGAACCTTCCGATTATATTGCCAGCAAAATTTTCGATTGCTTCCACTGCAACCGCTGCTTCAAGGCCTGTTCTTCGGGGGTGCCCCTCCAGGATGTCTATAACGATGCCCGGGCTTTCTTCCTGGAATCCGGTTTTGACGTGGTTGGGACCACCTCCATGACGGACCATGACGCCTGCGCTCGTTGCCTGAATTGCGTGCGCATGTGCAAACATGAAGCGCGAAAGTTTGTCGACGGCAAGATCATAACCGATCGCCTCAAATGCCAGAGCTGCGGCAGCTGCCTGGATATTTGCCCAGCGCAGGGCGTCACCATTCAGCACGGCTTCGGCACCAATCCGAACGAACTCCTTAACGAGGTTCATTCGTATTTCAGCAATCCGGACAATAAGGACGCCAAGGCCATCGTGTTTTCTTGCGGCTATTCAAGCTACCCTGGCCTCCAGACCGCGCAGTACGACAAGTTTGTGATCAGCAACGAATACAAGATACTGGTTACCGCCTGCAGCGGGCGCCTAAAATCGAATACGGTTCTGGAAACGATGGAACGCGGTGCCTGGGGTGTATTGATCTGCTGCTGTCCTGAGGATGAATGCGAGCACGGCGGAAGCCCCAGGGTGAAAGCCCGTATGAAATCGCTGACAAGCTCTCTGGAAAGACTCGATATCAATCCGAAGCGCCTCCAGGTGGTCGAAGTCCCGCAGGGGAACCCGGCGAAATTCACCAGTGCGGCGAACGCTTTCATGGAAGATATCCGAAATATCGGGCCTTTAGTGTAAGGAGCCAGAAATGAAGCTAAGTGTTCCATACGGCAAGGAAGGTAAGCTCGAAGCCGAAATCGACGAGAAACGCATCGTCGGCCTTATTGAGCCGAATGAAGTCGAGATCGGCGATGAAACGGAGGTCATACGCAAAGCGCTGGCAAATCCTTCCGGATATAAGAGCCTGAGAGATTTCCTGAAAGATGCCAGGGATGTTTTGTTCATTGTCAATGACCCCACCCGACCCACCCCAACCTCTCGTGTACTCGAAATCATCCAGGATGATATCGCCGGGCACAAGGTTAGCTTCATCGTCGCTACCGGGATCCACAGGAAACCGACGCAGGAGGAATACCTGCAAATATTTGGCGAGAAACTGTATGCCAAGTACAAGGATGGCATTTTCGTCCACGACGCCAGAAAAAGCGAAGACATGGTCTATCTCGGCACATCCAAAAACGGCACCGAGATGAAGGTCAACAGGCTGGGCGTCGAAGCGCACAAGATCGTCATCATCACTTCCGTGGAACCGCACTATTTCGCCGGCTACACGGGCGGGCGCAAATCGTTTCTGCCCGGTATCGCATCGTATGAGACCATCACGCAAAATCACAAGCTGGCACTTAAACGTGAAGCGTGTGCGCTCAAGTTGGAAGGCAATCCGGTTCACCAGGACATGATTGACGCCCTCAGCACGGTGAAGAAGGAAATCTTCGTCATAAACACCGTTCTGGACAAGAATCACCGCATTTATGCGGCGTCAGCCGGCGACATTTATAAGTCGTTTGATGCTGCGGTTGCGAAGGCGAATGACGTGTTCGTGGCCAAGATCCCGCAGAAAGCGGATATCGTTGTGTCCGTGGCAAAATTCCCCTCCGATATTGATCTTTATCAGGCTCAGAAGGGGATCGACAATGCCAAGTATGCGCTGCAAGAAGGCGGCATCCTAATATTGGTTGCAAAGTGCCGCACGGGAATTGGCGAGGATTCATTCGTGAAATTGCTGAGTTCCGCGAGTTCGCCGCAGGATGCGCTGGACCGCATCGAAAAGAAATTTGTCGTGGGCTATCATAAGGCGGCGAAGATGGCCGAAGTCGGGATATGGGCGCAAACCTGGGGCGTTACGGATCTTGACCCTAAATTACTCGAAAGCATATTTATCCGGCCCTTTTCCTCTCTGCAGTCGGCGTTGGATGCGGCCCTGGCAGAGAAAGGCAAAGATGCCAAGGTGCTGGTATTGCTGGACGGCAGTCTGACGATCCCACATGTACAGCAATAGTAAAAAGGGGCAGCCCCAGGCAGCAGACGCCTGTAAAATGGAGGAATAGGTAATGATCGTTGGTGAACAGAAGCCGATTGAAGACATCCTGTCATATATTGATGGTTGCGAGCGAATCCTGCTGGCCGGCTGCCATGGTTGTGTCACCGTGTGCTGTGCCGGAGGACAGAAGGAAGTGGATGTCCTGGCCAGCATGATTGAGCTGGGCCGGATGAAGCGTCGCCAGCCATGCAAGATTACAAAGATCATGCAGGAACGCCAGTGCGATGTGGAGTTCCTCGAAGAGCTGATCGCCAAATCGAAGGATCACGACGTGGTTCTGTCGATGGCCTGCGGCGCCGGAGTTCAGTTGGTGGCCGAGAATGCCGGAACCCTGAAAGTGTACCCGGCCATCAACACGAATTTTATCGGTGCCATCCATGAAAAGGGGGTTTGGGGCGAACGCTGCCAAACCTGCGGCGACTGCAAACTGTATCTGACCGGGGGGATTTGCCCGGTCACGCGATGTGCCAAGAGCCTGATGAACGGTCCTTGCGGAGGTTCGCGCGACGGCAAGTGCGAAGTCAATTCGGAGATTTCCTGCGGCTGGCAGTTGATCATCGACCGGCTGGAGGCGACGGGGTGTTTGGACCAGTATGAAAAGATCCTGGAACCGGTGGACTGGTCGCGGTCTCGCGATGGTGGTCCGCGAAAACTGGTTCGGGAAGACTTAAGGTAGAGAATGGCAAAAAGAGGGAAAAACATGAATCCAAGCAAGTCAAACCTGCAGACCGTACTCGAATCCGGCCAATTCGCCGTAACCGCTGAAGCAGGGCCGCCGCGGGGCGCCAAGCCCGAAATTGTGCGCCAGAAGGCTAAAATCCTGAAGGGCTGTGTTGATGCATGCAACGTGACCGACAACCAGACCAGCGTGGTGCGCATGTGCAGCCTGGCCGCCTGCAAGATATTGCGGGACGAAGGCATCGATGCCGTGATGCAGATGGTCTGCCGGGACCGCAACCGCATCGCCGCACAAAGCGATATTCTCGGCGCGGCTGCGCTGGGGATCTCCAACCTGCTTTGCCTTTCCGGCGACCACCAGACCTTCGGAGATCATCCGCAGGCCAAAAACGTTTTCGACATCGATTCGATCCATCTTCTGCAGATTGCCAAGGGCATGCGCGACGAATCCAAATTCTCCGGAGGCAAAGAGGTGGACGGACCCCCCGATATATTCATCGGGGCGGCAGCCAATCCATTCGCCGATCCCTTCAAAATTCAGGTCCCACGGTTGGCGAAAAAAGTCGCAGCCGGAGCGCAGTTCATCCAGACGCAGTGCGTTTTCAATCTGGACAAGTTTGTCGAGTTTATGAAGGGCGTCCGGGATCGTGGATTGCACGAAAAAACCTACATCCTGGCCGGGATAACGCCGGTAAAGAGTGTGCCCATGATCGAGTATATGGCAACGAAGGTTGCCGGCATGGACGTCCCTCCGGCGCTCATCGAACGAATCAAGGGAGTAGAGAAGAAGAACCAAAAGAAGGAAGGAATCAAAATCGCGGTGGAAACCATTCAACAGCTGAAAGAAATCAAAGGGGTTCGTGGAGTCCACATCATGGCCATTGAATGGGAAGAAGCCGTTCCCGAAATCGTCCAACAAGCCAACCTCAAAGTCAAATAATGCTTCATCATAGGGGCGTCCGTCCGGGCGCCCCTATCCGCTTTTAGGCATCATCCTTCCTCATAAATTCCTGAATCCTGGCCAAAGCCCCGGGCGACGGCTTTTAATCATTAATCCGGAGTCATTCTCGCGGTCAGCTTGTATCCACTCATTTCGTTTACTAAACTTCTATCCGACAGCATCGGGGGGGGACATGAAAAAAGTCGGCATAATCGGCAGCGGGAACGTTGGTGCAAACAGCGCCTTCTTCATTGCGGAAAACCGCACGGCCTCGGTCACGCTGGTGGATATCAAAGAGGGTCTCTCCGTTGGCAAGGCCTTGGACATACTGGAAGCAGGCCCCATTCGCCGTTACGACACGGACATCCGCGGCGAAAACAGCATTGAGGGAATTCGCGACAGTGACGTTGTGGTGCTCGCCGCGGGGCGGGTGCGAGCGCCGGATCAGAGCCGAGATGAATTATACAAGGACAATGCGCCGCTGATTCTTCACCTTTGCGAAGACATCAAACGGCTGGCTCCCGGAGCCGTGGTCATCAATGTGGTCGAGCCGGTGGACATGATCACGCTGCTGGCGCAGAAGACTTTGGGTTTCGACCGAATGCGAGTCCTGGGCGTTGGCGGGCTCTTGAGCACCACCAGGCTGCGATATCTCATCAGCAACTTTCTTGGGGTGTCTTCCCGCGAAGTCACGGGCATGGTGATCGGACCGCACAGGCCGAGCATGGTCTTTTTGCAGGACACGATCAGGGTGTCCGGAATTCCCGCGGACAAGCTTCTGCCGCCTGAGGCAATGGAAGCAATCATCGAAGAAGTGCGAAAGGCGGGTGATACCATTTTGCAGATGGCCCAGCGTTCTACGGCCTACTACGCCCCCAGTGCTGCTGTGGCCGCTCTGGTCGAAGCGATCGTGCGGGATACGCGGAAGATTCTGCCCGTATCGATCCGCCTGGAAGGCGAGTACGAGGTGAATGGCATCGCGGTCAGCGTCCCGGCGCAGATCGGTGAAAAGGGAGCTGAGCGGGTCATTCCCGTCAGGATGAGTGCTCGGGAGCAAAAGGAATTTCTGGCGGCGGCCAATGAACTGTGCGAATCGCTGAATCGCGTCACCTGTTAGGGAAGGAGAACAACATGCCTAGGAGGAAGGTCAGCATCATTGGGGCGGGCAATGTCGGCGCAACAGCCGCTTACTATGTCGCTGAGAAAGTCATTGCAGATATCGTCATGGTCGATGTCATCGAGGGGATGACTCAGGCAAAAGCGCTTGACTTCCTGCACGCCGGCCCCATGCGTCGTTATGACGTTTCGATCCGCGGGACCAGCGATTTTTCTGAGATTCTCGACAGCGATGTGGTGGTCATCACGGCCGGATTGCCCCGCAAACCGGGCATGGACCGAATGGACCTGCTCAAGGTCAACGCGGACATCGTCAAATCAGCCGCCCAAAACATCGCAAAATATTCGCCGAATTCGACCGTGATTGTCGTATCCAATCCGCTGGACATCATGTGCCATGTCGCGTTTCGCACAACGGGCTTTGCCGTGCAGCGCGTTGTGGGGATGGCCGGCATACTTGATTCCACTCGTTTTCGCTATTTTGTCGCCCAGGAACTCGGCTGCGCGCTCACCGATGTGCATGCGATGGTGCTGGGCGGCCACGGCGACCAGATGGTTCCGCTGCCGCGTTTCACTACGGTTGCCGGCATTCCAATCACTCAGATGCTGGACAAGTCTGCCATTGACCGAATGGTTGACCGGACTCGAAAAGGCGGGGCGGAGATCGTGGCCTATCTCAAGACCGGTTCCGCCTATTACGCACCGGCGGCTTCGGTTGCGGAAATGGTCGAAGCGATCATCACAGACCGCAAGACACTGGCTCCCTGCGCCTGCTATCTGCGAGGCGAGTATGAGATTGAAAACCTTTTTATCGGCGTGCCGGCCCTTTTGGGCAAGAACGGCATCGAGCGAATTGTTGAGCTGGATCTCGAAAGAGAGGAAATGAACTTGCTGAAGGAGAGCGCAAACGCCGTCAGAAAAGGGGTGGACGATCTCAATACCTTCTTCAGCTTACGCTGAAGAGAATCCCGAATGACGAGTTTCAAAGCTTTCACTTCGTTACTCGTCACCCGTAATGACGTTTAGCTTCTTTTCCCAATTGGAATATAGCGGTTCCCGACCGGTCCGTTATAAATCTGACGAGGCCGGCTGATGCGCCCCTCGGCATTATCCCTGATCTCCTTGTAATTCGCGATCCAACCCGGCATGCGCCCTATCGCAAACATCACGGTGAACATGTTGATCGGAATTCCTATCGCCCGCATGATGATGCCGCTGTAGAAATCGACGTTGGGGTACAGCTTTCGCTCAACAAAATAAGGATCGCTCAGTGCCGCCTCCTCCAGGTGTTTCGCGATGTCGAGCAGTGGATCTTTCTTCTTCAGAACGGAGAGCAGCTCATCGCACTTCTTTTTGATGATGCGTGCCCGTGGATCATAGTTCTTATACACCCTGTGTCCGAATCCCATCAGCCTTTTTCCGGAATGCTTGTCTTTGGCCTGTTGTATGAACTTGGACCCGTTGTCCCCTGACTTGTGGATCTCACTCAGCATCTCCAGAACGGCTTGGTTCGCTCCCCCATGCAGCGGGCCCCAAAGAGCACAGACGCCGGCAGCGGCGCTTGCGAACAGGTTGGCCTTGCTCGACGCGACCATCCTCACGGTTGCGGTTGAGCAGTTCTGCTCGTGATCCGCGTGCAGGAGAAATATCAAATCCAACGCCTGGACCACTTCAGGCAACAACTCGTAATCCTGGTAAGGCTCTGAAAACATCATGTGGAGCAAATTGGCCGTGTACTTGTAAGTCGGTTTCGGATAAATGGCTGGTAATCCAAGCGACTTGCGATAGGAAAAGGCGGCAATCGTCCGGACCTGGGAAATCAATCGGGCCGCCTGCATGACGAACAATTCATGGTCTTCGAGCACCTCGGGGACGAAACAACCTGCCGCGTTGATCATTGCGGAAAGGATCGCCATTGGGTGAGCCTGGACTGGGAAGCCCTGGAAGTGAAGTTTCATGTCCTCGTGGAGCATCTCGTTTCTGGTCAGAAGCTGCGAGAAAACACTCAACTCCTGAGCGGTAGGCAGCTTGCCCCAGATCAACAAATAGGCGGCTTCAATGAAGGTGGAGCTTTCCGCAAGCTGTTCAATGGGAATGCCCCGATAGCGCAATATGCCCTGTTCACCATCAATGTATGTGATGTTGCTGATGCATGAGCCGGTGTTGCCGTAACTGTCATCCAGTGTTATGTAACCGCTGCTGCTGCGCAGGGAAGAAATGTCAATCGCCCGCTCCCCTTCAGATCCGACAACCTCTGGAAACTCGTAAGTTTTCCCATCCAGTTCTAGTTTGGCCACTGTAGTCCGGTGCCTCCATGAAAGCAGTACATAGATCAGTTCTCCTAACAGGATACCAGTAATATAGATGATCGAAAAGGGCTGCCAAAAACCTGGTCGAGTTCCGGTGCCAGGCTGGTCAACCCACGAATCGCTGAACGAAGTTGTCTGCGCAGTGGGCGGGGGGATTCGTGGGGTGACCAGCCTGACACCGGAACCGTCCGCCGACTTGCTTGACCGCCTCGGCGAAAAGGATATAATCAATTCCCGTCGGACAAGCGGTCTTATGGCGCATTGTGAATTCCATGGTGCAAGAGACGGCTTGTCTTGTGATCATGAAGGGTGCAGCAGATAGTCTGGCTAATTTCAAAGCCCTCTACCTCCTTTCATAATTCTTTTATGCTCTTCAACCCAAAGGAGTGATCCAGTGAGCCCTCAAACGAAAAACTCCAAGCTTCTGGCGTGGGTGGATGAAATCATAAAAATGGTTCAGCCCGACAGTGTGGTTTGGTGCGACGGTACAAAGGCTGAATATGATGCGTTGATCAAGGTCATGGTGGACGGGGGGATGGCGACTCCGCTTGCCCGACGTCCCAACTCATTTTTGTTCCGATCGGATCCATCCGACGTTGCGCGCGTCGAGAAACGCACGTACATTGCCTCCAGGCATAAAGAGGATGCCGGTCCAACAAACAACTGGATTGATCCTGTTGAACTGAAGAGCGAAATGCGGAAGCTTTATACGGGCTGCATGAGAGGGCGCGTTCTGTACGTGATCCCATTCTCAATGGGCCCGGTAGGCTCACCCATTGCCAAGATCGGCGTGCAAATCACAGACTCTCCTTACGTTGTAACCAACATGCACATTATGGCCAGAGTTGGAACGAGGGTTCTTGAAGTCCTTGGCGAATCGGGCGAGTTTGTGCCCTGCCTGCATTCCATCGGCAAGCCGTTGCTCTCGTGCCAGGACGACGCCGGTCAGTGGCCCTGCGCTCCACTCGAAAAAAAGTACATTGCTCATTTCCCAGAAGAGAAGACAATCTGGTCCTATGGCTCGGGCTACGGCGGGAATGCACTCCTGGGCAAGAAATGTTTGGCACTGCGAATCGCCTCCGTGATCGCCAGGGAAGAGGGCTGGCTTGCAGAGCATATGCTGATCCTGAAAATTACCAGTCCTGAAGGCAAATCCAAGTATATCGCCGCCGCATTTCCTTCCGCTTGTGGCAAGACCAACCTTGCCATGCTTGTTCCTACGATACCGGGCTGGAAGGTCGAAACCGTTGGAGACGATATCGCCTGGATGAAACCCGGCAAGGACGGCAGGTTCTACGCGATCAATCCCGAAGCCGGATTTTTCGGTGTCGCTCCGGGGACGTCGAAAGATTCGAATCCAAACGCGATGCGCTCCATCGAGAGAAATGCCATTTTTACGAATGTCGCCCTCACTGAAGATGGAGATGTCTGGTGGGAAGGCATCGGCTATGACGCTCCGGGCAAACTCATCGACTGGAGGGACAACATTTGGATTCAAAATAGGGCCGATAAAACTCAGGCGCCTGCAGCCCATCCCAATTCCCGCTTTACGGCTCCCGCAGCGCAGTGTCCGTCCATCGCGCCTGAATGGGAAGATCCTGCCGGGGTTCCAATTGATGCATTCCTTTTCGGTGGCCGCCGCCCTTCAACCATACCGCTGGTGATCCAGGCATTCAGCTGGAACCATGGCGTCTTCATGGGTTCTATTGCAGGGTCTGAAATAACGGCTGCGGCTCTGGACCTCAAGATCGGATCGGTGCGCCGCGATCCATTCGCCATGCTGCCTTTCTGCGGCTATCACATGGGCGATTATTTCGCTCACTGGATAAAAACCGGCGCGCGGACTCCTGTTCCCGCCCAGCCAAAATTTTTCTTCGTAAACTGGTTCCGCAAGACAAAGGAAGGGAAGTGGCTTTGGCCTGGCTACGGCGAGAACAGCCGTGTTCTTCAATGGGTCTTCGAACGTTGCGATGGTGCTGCAAAGGCCGTGGAAACTCCGGTTGGTTTCATGCCCGCTCCAGACGCGATCGAAAGGCCGGCCGGGGTGACTGCCGAGGATATGAAAGAGTTGCTCAATGTGGATGTGTCCGGCTGGAAGGCGGAACTGGAGGACGTAAAGACCGCACACTATCCCAAGTTTGGCGACAAACTCCCGAGCGAGCTTCGTGATCAACTCGAGGCTCTCGTGAAGCGGCTCGGATAAAGCGACCGAAGGACAGGCGGCCTGTTCGAAAGATTTGAACCCTTTTCCCTCCGGAGAGCATACAAATGAACGCCTACAACCCCCTTGCTGAAGCGCTGAACAAGGATATTCTAGCGGGCGCTCCGCAAGTCTTCCATATGCTTTCAGCACGAGGGAAAGCCATCTATTTCCCGTTCAAAGGGATTCTGGGCCAGACCGCAGAGGCCAAAAATGCCAAGATCAATGCGACCATCGGTACCGCCTTCGAGAATGACGGCTCGCCTCTCACTCTCGAGTGTATGGAAGCCATGGTCAATATTCCTTCGGAATCTTTTCTCTATGCCCCCAGCTTCGGTCTGGCCAAACTGCGGGAGGAATGGGGCAAATTGCTGGCCGTCAAAAATCCGGGACTTCAAGGCAAGACGTTCAGCCAGCCTGTGGTCACGGCTGCGCTGACGCACGGACTTTCGATCGCCGGCTATCTCTTCGTTGATCCGGGCGACGAAATCCTTATACCTGACCTTTTTTGGGACAACTACGAGCTTGTATTCTGCGAAGCCTACGGTGCAAAATTCGCTTTTTACAATACCTTCGTAACCGGCGGCTTCGACGTGACGGCTTTTTCCCGGGCCCTCAACGCGGGCAAAGTGGGGAAGAAGATTGTCCTTCTGAATTTCCCCAATAATCCCACCGGTTATACTCCCACCGAAGCCGAGGCTAAAGCACTGGCGGGCGCGATCCAGAAGGCGGCCGAAGCCGGCCATCAGGTCGTCGTGGTGCTCGATGATGCCTATTTTGGACTCGTGTACGAAGAGGGCATCGCGCGGGAATCCCTATTCGGCTCTCTCATTGATCTGCATCCCAACGTGCTGGGAGTGAAGCTGGACGGCGCCACCAAAGAGGACTACGTCTGGGGTTTCCGAGTGGGCTTCATCACGTTCGGATTCAAAGGCGCCAATGCTGCCCAGCTCAAGGCCTTGGAGAACAAGGCTGCGGGCGCCGTGCGCGGCACCATTTCCAATGCGCCGTGCGTTTCACAGGCCATGCTTCTCAAAGCTTACACCGCGCCGGAGTATGCCGAGCAAAAGAGGCAGAAGTATGGAATCCTTTCGGAACGGGTCAGGAAGATGCGCGCGGTCTTTCAAGCGCACCCCGAATATGCGAAAAGCTTTGAAGTGATGCCCTTCAATTCCGGGTACTTCATGTGCGTCCGGCCGATCGGAGTCGATAACGAGGAACTGCGCAAGGAGTTGATTGCGAACTACAGCACCGGAGTCATTGTTCTATCGGGTGTGATACGCCTGGCATTCTCGGCGGTTCCCACGGATCTGATCGGAAGCTTGTTTGCCAATCTGCACTCGGCGATTCAAAAGCTGCAAAAGAAGTAGTCGGATATCGGCTTTCAAGACTGGAAGCTATTTCCAACCAGGACCCATGGTAAAGTAAGCACGGAGACAATTATGAGCGAAAAACGCATTGCTTGGGCGATCACAGGGGCCGGGCACACCCTTGAGGAATGCATAGATGCCCTTTTGAATTATGACCGGGTCGATATATTCCTTTCCAGGGCAGCCGAGGAAGTGATGACAAAGTATAATCTGGATTCGCGCATCGCTGTGCCGAAGATTCGGATCTATCAGGAGGGGAAACCCAGTTCGCCGCAAGTTGTGCGGCTGTTTGGCGGGACTTACAGTGTCCTGGTCATTGCGCCCGCAACTTCGAATTCGGTGGCGAAATTTGTCTATGGAATTTCGGATACGCTGACAACCAACTTATTCGCTCAGGCCGGCAAGTCACGTGTTCCGGTCGTGGTTTACCCAACCGATCTGGTGCCGGTGGTGGATTCTGTGAGTCCCGGCGGCCAGACTTTTAAAGTCTATCCGCGCCCCATCGATCTGGAGAACACGGCCAAACTCCGGTCTTTCCCCGGGGTGACCGTTGCCGGCAATCTTCAGGAACTGGAGACGGCTCTGGCCAAGTACGCCTAGCTCTCGAGAGGTCAGAATCGATGCCTCATGAAGTCAATGCCGACAAGCTTGCGATCCGGGAGGTCGTGGAAAACTGGGTTTTGTGGCGCGACTCCGCAGATTGGGAGCGCTTTGGAACCCTTTGGCACCCGGAGGGCTGGATGACGGCCACGTGGTTCCAGGGACCGGCCCGGGATTTCATCGAGGTGAGCCGGGAAGGTTTCGAGAAAGGGGTCAACATCCTCCACTTTCTCGGCGGATGGGCTTGTGACATTGCAGGAAATCGGGCGATCTCCCAGGTCAAAATGACCATTCATCAGCGTGCTCCATTGGACGGTGTGCTGGTCGACGTGGCATGCATCGGAAGGTTCTACGACTTCTTTGAGAAGAGGCAAGGGCGATGGGCCATCGTCCGGCGCCAACCGATTTATGAAAAAGACCGGCTCGATCCGGTGGATTCCAACGCCATTGTGAAGTTCGACGACGAATTGCTCTCGAGCTTTCCGGAAGGCTACCGCCACCTTGCCTATCTTCAGGCAAGGAATGGATTCAAAGTCAAACAGGGTTTGCCGGGCTTACGCGGTGCCGCCTTGGAAAAGCTTTATGCGGAAGGGAAGGATTGGCTCGCCGGCTCTGAAAAGCCGGGCGAACATCTTTAGCGTCCTTCGAGGCTTCGAATCTTTGAGTTTAACGCAAGACTCGAAGCCTGCTGTCACTTCTTTTTTATTCCCAGTTCTTCGAGCTTTGACGGGCGGGGAACCCCGTCTTTATCCCAGCCGCGCTCTTCATAATACTCATCGAGCATTTCATCGAGATCCGCCTGTGAGATACACATTCCTTTGGAAGGTCCGGCCTTGATCTGCTCCGTGACCCGCTTGGGGAAGGAATCATCTTTTCGGGTGAAACCTTCTCCCATGTTAAAGAGCTTGGCGACATTGTTGAGCCTTTCGCCCATCTTCCGGATCTCCGCCGGAGTAAAGTTTGTGCCTGCGGCGGCGTTCACGAGATTCGCGGTGTTTTCACAGGCAATCGCGGGCACCGCCATGTCCATCAGGAATGCACACATTGGGGCGCAGTCGCAAGTCACGGCCCGGATGTCCTGGTTCCACACAGTCAGTTTGCCCTTGCCTTTCGTGGCATTACGATCCACTTTCTCGGGAACTGGAACACCGAAGATCTCCTGGAAAGCATAACCGCGGTTATGATCGGCTCCGGTGTAGGCAGTTGCGTAATTCAAGCCGTGCGCCTTGGCGCCCCGTATGTCATAAGCAGGCATTTCAAGACCTTTGACCTGCATGGCAAAGTCGGCGGAATTATGCCCGATCCTCTCGGCGGCCTTTTTGGTGCCGAGGCCGAGGAGTGTGGCAAGCTCCCCTTCCTTGTAGGATATCCTACGCACCATTTCGATCATCGCTTCGTGATTGCCGAACTTCAGATCAATGCCGTCTGTTTCTTTCTTGGTAATGATCCCCTTTTCCCACAGCTCCATGGCCCATGCGATCGCAACTCCGACGGAAATGGTGTCGATCCCATACTCATCGCAAAGCCTGTCTGCGGCAATGACGGCCGGGAGATACTCGACGCCGCAGGAGCTTCCCAACGAGTAGGTTGTTTCGAATTCCGGGCCTTCGCTCAGATAGCCGGCATAAGGTCCTTCGGTGACCAGTTTGACCTGACTGCAGGCTACCGGGCAATCGTGGCAGTGATACTTGGTGACAATCATCGTATCCTGGGCTTTTTCGCCGAGGGTTGGAACTGTATTGGTTTCCCCGGTTGCCGACCAATTCCTGATGGAGAAGATGCCCATTTCAGTCATTTTGTCGAGCGTCATGGGCGTACCCGCCTTGGAAAACTCAGGGTATAAAACGGGGCTGTCCTTCATATACTTGAGCATTTCAGCGCGGGCTTTTTTAAAAGCTTCGGGATTGACAATATTCGGTTTCTTGTCCCCCAGGACTGCAATGGCCTTGAGGTTTTTTGAGCCCATGACCGCCCCCAGTCCCTTCCTGCCTGCGGCTCTTCGCTCGTTGATGATGGAGGCCATCGGGACCTGCTTCTCACCGGCCGGACCGATGCATGCGACACGGTAATTCATATCGCCGAGCTGTTCCTTGACGAAGAGCTGTGTGTCGAGCGTCATCATTCCAGTCAGATGGGCTGCGCTGCGAAACCGCACCCCGCTTTTGTCAATCACGAGATAGGCAGGCTTTTCCGCTTTCCCTTCGATGATCAGCATGTCATAGCCGGCTTGTTTCATCTCGGTAGGGAAGTTGCCTCCCGCGAGAGCCATTCCGACAGCTCCGGTCTGCGGCGATTTGGCGACCACAGCCATGCGGCTGGCGCAAGGGGCGCCCGTGGCCGTCAGAGGACCGACGGCAAAGATGAGTTTGTTGTCTTCACTCAAAGCGGGAGTCCCCGCTTTCACCTCATCGTACAGGCACTTGATGCCGAAACCCGCACCTCCCAGATAGCCCCTCACTAGTTCGTCGGGAAGCGTTTCCTCTTTTATCGAGAGATTGCTCAAATTCACTCTGAGAATCTTGCCCGCATAGCCGCCTTGATTCATGGGAATCCTCCTAGCCATGGTTGAAAGAACGCTATATATCATACCCTTGTTGACAAAATCCAAGCTGATGTACATGGAACGGCATTATGATGATGTCCGGCCGTAGGCACAACAGGGGCACGCACAGGCAGCCTGAACAGACGTAATGATCGGAGAATGAATTATGGCATCAATGACTAAGGACCCTAAAGACCTGGTCCGGCTAGACTACGACAACGGAGTGGCATGGGTCACGATTAATCGACCGGAGAAGCGGAATGCACTGAGTCCGAACATGAGTTTCCGTATGTTGGAAATCCTCGACGAAGTCGAAGCCCGGGAAGATGTCGGCGTATTGGTTCTGACCGGGGAAGGGACCGCCTTCTCGTCAGGCATGGACATCAAAGAATATTTCAGGGATATGCAGGATCAGCCGCGCATCGTGATGCTCAAAGCGCACCGGCTGAACTGGGAGTGGCAGTGGCGTCGGCTGAGATACTTTGAAAAGGCGACGATCGCCATGGTGAACGGATGGTGCTTCGGCGGTGCCTTCCTGCCGGTCGTTTCCTGCGATCTTGCCATCGCTGCCGATGAGGCACAGTTCGGATTGTCCGAAGTGAACTGGGGCATTCTGCCGGCAGGTAATGTGAGCCGGGCGGTTGCCGATACGATGAAGACTCGGGACGCGCTCTACTACATCATGACCGGGAAGCTGTTTGACGGGAAAAAGGCCGCCGAAATGGGTCTGGTGAACGAAGCGGTACCGCTCGAACAGTTGCGTCAGAGGACACGCGAATTATGCGATGTCCTCCTGGAAAAGGATGCCGCAGTCGTGAAGGCGGCAAAGGACGCTTTCAAGAGAATCCAAGGGCTTCCCTGGGACACCTCGGAAGACTATCTGTTTTCCAAGCAGGAACAACTCTGGGCGATCGCAGGACATGCGAAAGAAGAAGGCTTCAAGCAATTCCTGGATGACAGGAGCTACAAGCCCGGCCTTGGCGTCTACAAGAGGCATCCGGACAGCAAGTAAATCGACGATTGACGATTGAAGGAATCGTCATCAAAAGCCAAGGTTGTGGCCGGTGACGTTCAGTTCGGCGCGGAGTGCGTTCAGCGCCCTCTGAATGCTGGGCGGAATCCTTATCCCTTCCTGCAGCGCGCGAGCCTCATGGTCGTACGCCTTTTCTCCGGCAGTATAGATTTTCTGCTCGCCCGGCCTTTTGCTGTAGGCGCGCAATTCCCGCAATATGCTTCCGGCCGTATGCCGGAAATGCCCGAGCGGGACAAAACTCTCAATATTGATTGCCAGGAAAAAGTGGCCGATGCGCGAAGGACGCGGGTTTCCCGCCGCATCTTTATCGTGCAGCTGGGAAAGGAACGCCCCGTCCTGGAACGCGGATGAAAGGATCTCGACCATAGTCGCGAGCCCGTATCCTTTGTGACCCCCCATCACCTCACCGCTGCCGCCCAGCGGCAGCAGCGCGGCTTTGCCTTTATTCATTTCTTCTATCATTTTGCTGCTGTCAGTGGCCGGCAATCCTTCTTCATCGATGACCCACCCCGCCGGAATCGGTTTATGCGCGCGGGCGGCAATCTCGATCTTGCCGCGCGGCGCAATCGAGGTGGAGGCATCGAACGAGAACGGGAATTCCTCGTCTGTCGGGGCGCTGAAAGCAATCGGATTGGTGCCGAGCATCGGATGCACCCCGAAAGTTGGAGCAATCGAGGGGTGTGCGTTGGTGAAACTCATCCCCGCCATCCCTTCTTTTACCGCCATCCGGGAGTAATAGCCGGCGATCCCGAAGTGGCTCGAATTGCGCACGGCCACGGCCGCCACCCCGTATTGGCGGGCTTTTTCGATCGCAATCTTCATCGCGTGGTAACCGACGACCATCCCCATCCCATTTCCGCCGTCAATCACTGCGGTTGCGGGACCTTCCGTCACGATGGTCCAGCGGGTAACAGCCTGCTGCAGTCCAGTTTTTATGCGCTGATGGTACCACCGGAGATGGGCAATGCCGTGCGACAGAACCCCGTATAGATCGGAGGCAAGGAGCACATCTGAGGCAATCTCCGCATCGGCGCGCGGAACGCCCATCTTCATCAGCACGTCAATTGTGAATGCCGTCAATTTGTCCACGGGAACGTATACAGCTTCCACCATTGTCATTTCTCCATGGGGTTGGTTGTTAGTGGTCAGCCGGACCTGGTATCAAGAAAACAGCATGTCAATGGCCGCTAACCCCTGCTGTCCTCAAACATTTTCCCCGGATTGAGAATATTCAAGGGGTCGAGTGCCTGTTTAATCCGCCGCTGCACCGCGACCGATACCGGACCCAGGGCCTGCTCGAAGTATGGGCGCTTGAGGGCACCGACTCCGTGTTCGCCGGATAACGTCCCCCCGTGCGCGAACGCGACACCAAAAATTTCGCGCACCATCAGCTCGACCTTCTCCCACTCCTCGCGCTTGCGTTTGTCGAAAAGAATGTTCGGGTGCAGATTGCCGTCGCCGGCGTGACCGAAGATCACGATCGGCAGCCCGTATTTCGCGCTGATCTCGCGCAAGCGCTCGACCACTTCAGGGATCGCGCTGCGGGGTACGGTAATATCCTCGCCCAGTTTATTCGGAGCCTTGCGTGCCAGCGAGGGCGAAATGGAGCGGCGCGCTTTCCATAGCCCGGCCCGCTCCGTCTCATCTTGCGCCACCTTGACCGACCGGGCGCCCTTTTCTCTGCAGATCCGGCCCGCAGTGTCGATTTCCCGCAAAACGGTCTGCTCGTCCGAGCCGTCGGTCTCAATGATCAGTGAAGCTTCGACATCTGTCGGCAAGCCCAGATGCATCGCTTCTTCGATGCAGGCAATCGCGGTCTGGTCCATTAGCTCCAGGCTGGCCGGGACGATTCCCTCTGCAAGGATGAAGTTGACTGCTCGCGAGGCATTGGCGAGAGAGGCGAACTCGGCCAGCGCAGTTTTCGCATACCGCGGCCGCGCAATGAGCCGCAGCAGCGCTTCGGTGATCAAGCCGAGAGTCCCTTCCGATGCGGTAAAGAGCGCGCTCAGGTTGTAGCCGGTCACGTCCTTGATCGGCTTGCCCCCGGTCTTCAGAATTCTGCCGTCCGCGAGCACCACCGTCAGGCCCAGCACATAGTTTCCCGTAACGCCGTATTTAAGGCAGCGTGCGCCCCCCGCGTTACATGCGATGTTCCCGCCGATGGTGGAGTGCCGGATGCTCGAGGGATCGGGCGGGTAAAAAAAACCGATCTTTTCCACTTCCGCCTGCAGATCGGCGGTGACGACTCCCGCTTGCGCCCGGACGGTCGAGTTGCCCGTATCGATCTCCAGGATCCGGTTCATTCGCGTGAAGCTGACTACGATCCCGCCGGCCCGAACCGGGATAGATCCCGCCGCAAGCCCGGACCCCATGCCGCGGGCGACCAGAGGAACTCGGGTTTCCGCGGCCATCTTCACGATCTCAGAAGTTTGCCCCGTAGTTTGCGGCAGCACCACGACTTCCGGAACCCCTTCGGCAAAGGTCCCGTCATAACTGTATACGGCAAGATCTTCGGGTGTGCAAAGCACCCCTTCCTTGCCGGCAATCCGGATGAGATGATCTACCAGGCTATTTTCCATCCGCACCCCCATAGGCTTCATCTAAGAGTGTAACTGGGTGTACCACTCGCACCGGGAGCCCGCGCCGCTGCAACCCCGTGTTCAGCTGCATCTGGCAGCCGGGACAGCCGGAAGCTAGGATGCGCGCCTCCGTTCCTTCGATATTGTCGAGTTTCCGATCGAGGACTTTCCAGGAAGTATCGTAGTGGGTGATGAGCTGGCTGCCGGCCGAACCGCAGCACCAGTCGGATTCCGGCAGTTCAACGAATTCAAGTCCGTCGATGAGAGACAAAAGCTTCCTGGGCTGTTTCCACACCTGCTGCCCGCGGCGAAGATGGCAAGGGTCATGATAAGTGACCTTGGCCTCGATGCGTTTGGTAGGTTTGCGCAGGGGAATTCCCGAAAGGAATTCGCTGATGTCGCGCACCTTGGCGCAGAATGCTTTGGCGCGCTCCGCCCATTCCGGATCCCCCGCGAACAGCGCGTCATATTCCTTCAATGTCGAACCGCAGGTAGCGCAATCGGTAATGATTTTGTCGACCTTGTAGCGCTCGAATACGGCGATATTGTGACGGGCTTGTTTTTCCACAAGCTCCATCCGGCCGCAGCCGCGCGCGGGCATGCCACAGCACTCGATTTCCTTTGGCGTAATCACTGTGCATCCGTTATGGGCGAGTACACGCAGAGTTGCGGCGCTTTGATCGGCGAAAAGAAGGCTTTGCGCGCAGCCTAAAAAGAAGCCGACCCGGCAGCGTTCTTCCCCATGAGCTTCCGTCGTCTCGGGAAGGACCCGGCGTAATGGACGCTGCGGAAGGCGGGGAAGCATTGCCTCGAGGTCGCGAATCCGGTTTGGCAGAAGCCGGTTCAATCCCAGCATATAAAACAGGCGGCGAATCCCCAGCCTTTGATAGAGCCTCAGGGGCCATGTCGCCAGCTCCATCCGGCCGGCATGCGAGATCAGTCCTCCGAAAAGCCATTGTTTCCACTTGGCCGGGTGAATCTGTTCCTGGACATGGCGCATCGAGAGCGCCAGGTCGGCGGGATGGATCCCAACAGGGCAGAGATCGTTGCAAGCCATGCAGGCAAAGCAGCCGTACATCTGTTCGATGAGGTTGGGGCTGAGCTTCAGTTCGCCCTCGAGTCCTTTACGCGCGAGAGCCACGCGGCCGCGCGGAGAAGCTGTTTCCTTGAGGGATTCGCGGTAGGTCGGACACGCGGCAAGACACAATCCGCATCGGATGCAATTCAGATATTCATTTTCCCGAGGTTTTACAAGATCCATTTTTTACCGTGGTTGATGCCATTTGCCCTGAACCACCGGCAGTGTCTGCATGGCGTGAGGCACAATCAGTACATCGCAGGAGCATCCTCTATCTTGGGCTGCAATCTGGATCGCTTCGTCCATTGTCGCTGCCGGGATCATCTTGCAGGCTGCGACGATTTCCGGACATTCACTTCCCACAATAATCACTTTCGATTTTTCCAGAACCTTGGCCATGACAAACGCGCGCTGTTGTCCGGGAGGATAACCGTTGGTCCGCGCGTCTTCCAGAATGGATTTGATATCCGGCTTATCGCGCATGGCGGAGAGGAACCGCTGCTCGCCGACACCGCTGCCTGCGCCCTCCTCACATCGGGCAGGGATGATGAAATAACCGCCGGGCCGGACAACGCAGGTCGGCGCGAAAAACAGATAGGAAGGCGCGCGGCTTGCCTGATAGAGATTGCTGTCCTTGGGGAAGCCGGCTCCGCCAATTGCAATATCGTATTGCTGAGGGATCGGAACTTCATAAACAGAACGCGCAAATGCAACCAGACCCTGGAACGCTTGTTCCGGGTCTCCCGCGGTTACGCGCAGGACGCGCTTGTCGCCATCAAGCACCACATTCAGGATAAATCCTAGACCTGCGCGGCGTGCGGCTTCAGTTACCGCTTCGTGAAAGGGATTCCCTTCAATACGCCCGAGGCGCGTCCCGGGATGGTCCACAAACGCAGGGCCGTGGGTATGCGCGATTAAGGCCTCCCCCGCTGCTCCAACCGCCAAGGTCTTGCGGCCGCCGGAATAGCCGGCATATTGATGAGGTTCCACAATCCCTGTGGCAATCACAAGGTCGGACTCGACAACCGCCCTATGCTCCAAGACCGGCACGCCGCTGGCCGTCATGCCCAGATCGACCAGCGCTGCAGGATTCTGTGGCTCATTGTCGATCACTCGGTAACGGGAAACGATGTCGGCCCCGAGCTTGGCGACTTTTTCCTCGCGGGTCGAAGCGCGATGCATGCCGGTCCCGCACAGCAACGTGATGTCTTCATCCTTTACTCCCGCGCCTTTCAGCTCCGACAGGATGGGTGGAACAAGCAGATCGTCGGGACACGAGCGCGTGACATCGGTGAAAACAATACAGACGCGATCGCCGCGATGCGCCAGCTTCTGCAAGGGGAGTGTTCCGACAGGATTTGCCAGCGCTCTGAATACCTCATCCCCTGTATCACTCAGAGGAGGGACCTGTTTCGAGACAGCCTGGGTCACTCGCATTCCACTGGGCAACGAGAATTCTGTGTTTCCCTTCCCATAAGGCACTCTGTGCATTTTGTTCTTCCCAATATCAGGGTGCTGGTTTCGCAATACGAAACCTGGTTCCATAGTGCAGAATAATGCGTTCCTCCTTATTTGTCAATTTGGGCAGTGCCGGTTTACAGGTAAATGGTGTCAACTGTTCCGTATTATGAAAATGATTGACACACAGCGGAATTTGCCGTTTAATAGTTGCCGTTTGAGTTACCAACTCGCTCTCGGGGCGACAAACTGGGCCCTGAAGGAAAGTCTGACTAACAAAGGAGGAGTATGAAGGAAGGCAACATTAAATACGAAGAGCTATTATCCTATACCGGGAAAGTCCTCGAGAAGCTGGGCTATCCGAAGGAGCAGGCGCAGGTGACCGCTTGGAGCCTGGTGGAAGCCGATGCACGCGGGGTCCCTTCTCACGGAGTAGGCCGGCTGCCTTTCTATGAGTCAAACATCAAGTCCAAGTTCGTCTTCCCGGAGGCTCAGCTGGAAGTTGTCCACGAGACGCCGCTGTCCCTCGTGGTCGACGGACACAACGGCATCGGGCCGTATCTCGCCAAGTTCACAATGACGAAGGCGATTGAAAAGGCGAAGAATGTCGGGGCGGGCTTTGGTGCGCTTCGCAATTCAAGCCATTTCGGAATGGCTGCACTCTGGGCGGAGATGGCCACGGCCGAAGGGTTCATCGGAATGTCTTTCACCAACACTCGGATCTGCTCGGTCGTCACCTACGGGAAAGAGCGCATCCTGGGAACAAATCCCATTTGCTTTGCCATCCCCTCTGCCGGCAAAACTCCATTCATTCTGGATATGGCGACAACCACGACGGCGCACGGGAAGGTCGAAGTTTACGAGCGGCGCAAAAAGCCCATGCCGATCGGCTGGGTGGTCGATGAAAATGGCGACGACACCTCGGACACGATTGAGTTCCAGAAGCTGTATCGGAGCCCCAACCCTTATGGCGGGCACCTTTTCCTTGGCGGCGCCGGCGAAGAACTCGGCGGTCACAAAGGATACGGGCTCGGTTTGTTTGTTGATCTCCTGTGCGCGGGCATGTCGATGGGCTCATGGAGCAAAGAAACGTTCAGCAAGGCCAAGGGCTGCGCGGTCGCAAGCTTTTTTGCGGCTATCCGCACCGATCTGTTCGGAAATTCCGCCGAAATCGCAGCGCATGTCGAAGCGATTCTGGAAGGGGTGCGCAACAGCGCCAAAGCGAAGGGCCATGAGAGAATTTACATTCACGGCGAGAAGGAAATCGAGAGACACGCTGTCTCGATGGTGGATGGGGTAGAGCTGGAAGATACCGAATGGAAAATGCTCGGCGGCTATGCCGAGAAATTTGGACTTCAAAAGCTCGAGCCGCACAAAGACACCATCGCCAAAAAGGCGGGCGCTTAGGTTTTCAGCAATCAGCACCTTTGAGATTCGAGTCTTTGGGTCGCGTTGCACACCAGGGCGCAAAGACTCGAAGCCTCAAAGATCCACAGGATTGAATTCCATACAATGATGTGTTCCGAAGTGCGAAATTCGTTGACACAGTGCGGAAATCGACTTATTATGAAACCAGATTCCGCATAATGGAACAGACAGGAGGTTTTTTTATGGGTAATGTGCCATTTGTGAAAGCAGCAGATGTTCAAGGTGAGTTCAGGACTCCGCCTCGAACCTCAAAGCTCTTGCTGGCTCCCAAGTTTGGGGGAGTCAAAAACGTATCGATGGGGATGAATATCACGGAAGTCGGAAGCCAGATCCCTGACCACGTCCACGAGGAATCCGAGGAGGTTCTGTTCCTGATCAGCGGACGTGCAAGGATCGTGATCGAGGGAGAGGGTTCCTGGGAGATCGGACCAGAGACTGCCTTTTACTCACCGCTCGGTAAGAAACATAGAGTGGAAAACATAGGCGACGAACCGCTCAGAATTGTCTGGTGTTATTGCCCACCGCTACCGTCTCATTGCAGTTAAATGTCAGTTATTTTCTTAAGGAGATCCTAGTCATGATTTTTGATGCAACTCGCAAGGCCATGAAAAGACTTGGGCTGCCGGAAGGCGACGCCTTCGATATGCCCTCTTCAACCAAGAGATTCCCCGACGGAGCGGCTTTCCGCATCGAATGCCCGACAGTGAATTCTGCCGAAACTGTTGCGGCCCTTCTGGACACCGCCACGAAGACAGGCGTGACCATCAACCGTATCACTGAAACCTACGGCATGTTCCGCCACACAGCCGCGGAGATCAAGCAGTACTGCAAACTTTGCAGTGAGTACGGTTGCGAACTGCTGCTCTCCACCGGCCCCCGCGCCACCTACGACACGGGCGCAACGGTTCTGTCCCCCCAGGGCGTAAGAGTCAGCTATCGTCTCCGTGGGCAGGAACAGCTGATCCGCGCGATCGAAGACATCAAGCGCGGCTATGAACTCGGCGTCCGCGGCTTCTTGATTTATGACGAAGGCATGCTCTGGGTAGTCAATGCAATGCGCAAGAACGGCGACCTCCCGAAGGAAATTATTTTCAAGGTCTCCGCTCACCTTGGCCACTGCAACCCGGCTTCCATTAAGCTCATGGCCGACCTCGGTGCCGACAGCATCAACCCGATCCGCGATCTGCAGATCCCGATGCATGCAGCCATTCGCCAGGCCATCGGCAATGTCCCATTGGATATCCACACCGACAATCCTCCGGGATCCGGCGGATTCATCCGCGTGTATGAAGCTCCCGAGATCGTCCGTGTAGCAGCTCCTCTCCATTGCAAGACCGGAAACTCAGTAATCGGCGGCCACGGCGAAATGACCACCGCTGCCGAAGGAAAGAGAATGGCAGAGCAGGCCACTATCGTTGTCGAGATGTTGAACAGGTATGCTCCGGAATTGAAGCAGTCCAGCAAGAGAACCGCTGATATGCGTGTTCCTGTTGCATAAATCGATGCTTTTTTCGCGGATATCCATTCCGCAGAGTAGGAGGATTTCATGGGAAAATGGGGGGAATGGGGAAAATGGGAATTGCCACCCAAAGGCGGGCTCATGGAGACGCCCGGCGTATATCTCCAGACCATGAACATGACGCAGATCAACGAGCGGCTCAAAACGAACGACCTGATCATCATCCCGATCGGAAGTACGGAATGCCACGGAGCCGCTCAGCCCATCGGCGAGGATACCTTCCTTGTAACGCGCATGGCCGAACAGGTCGCGCAGAAGATGGGGTGCACGGTTGCGATGCCGGTATGGTACGGATCTCATCCGTTCAACCATCTTGGCATGCCGGGCACGGTTGTCGTTCCCGAAGATGCATTCTTGGCAAATCTGCGGGCCATCATTGCCGGCCTGTGGAACATGGGCTTCAGAAAACAGATCTTTCTGAACGGCCATGGCCAGGAAGAAGTCATTCCACTTGCACTCCACCAGTGGGCGAAGAAGTATCAGGTGCCGTCTATCCTGGTTTCACTGCACTGGGAGACCGTCATTCATGATCATCTGAGGACCAAGGCGTATGGGGGACCCTTCGAGACGCAGTTCTCGCATGCGGATGAAGCGGAAGCGTCTTACTCTCTTGCGCTCTTTCCCGAGTTCTGTGACATGAAATTGGCTGTGGACAACAAACCCGCTGGATTCATTCCTCCAGGGCACGTGGACGGTGGCGGTGAGGTTTATCACAGACCCATCAGAGGACACGAGCATATCGGCCTGAGTGGCACGGAAATTAATGTCTACCCCGAAGGGGTCATTGGTAGTCCGACGCTTGCCAGTGCAGAGAAGGCTTATGCAGGCCTTAACGAGCTGCTTGATTACATGTGCAAGCTGATCAGCGACATCATGACTGCCTTCCCGGCTGGAAAGCTTCCTCCGGCCGAAAAAACCACACAGCGTGACCCTCAGGAAGTCGAAGCGCTCCTGAAGGGTCCGCTCAAGGGTGGAAAGCACTTGTATACGATTTCGTATCCGCCCTAAACGCAGCAAAGCATCAATCAATGAATGGGGCAGCTGGCTCATCGGGCCGGTTGCCCCGGTTCAATGAAGTCCAGGTAGGCGAGACCTCAAAGGAGGTTTGTTTTGTCCCAGTCAGTACGCTCCGTCGAGAGAGCTCTCGATATACTGCTCTGCTTTTCTCGCCAGGAACCTGCGCGCTCTCTGACCCAGATCGCGGATTCGGTCAAGATGTCCAAGACCACGGTGCACCGGCTCCTCACGACGCTCGAAAACAAGCGGTTCATAACCAGAGACAAGGCGACCAGTCTGTATCGGCTTGGATTCCGCTTCATCGAAATGGCCGCGCTCGTCCTGCAGGATGTCGAACTGCACCGCTGGGCGCATCCTTATCTGCAGCAGCTCTCTGCGGAGTTCGGGGAAACGGTGGACATATCGATTCTCGACGGATCGCATGTCATTTATCTTGAGGTGATCGAGAGCCCTCAGCGCGTCAAACTCGCCGCCGCGGTTGGGCAGCGGCTTCCTGCTTACTTCACCGCCTCCGGGAAGGCTCTCCTGGCGTATATGCCGGAAGAACAAGTCACAAGAATCATCAGCGAGAATCTCGCGGAATCGGGCAGCCAGAATCATGTTTCGGTGGCAGACATGCTCCTGGATCTGAAGGCGACGGCAGTGCGCGGCTACGCCATTTCCGAGCAGGAATATGAAGAGGCGATCAACGCAGTTGCGGCCCCGATTTTCGATGCGGAGGAGCGACCGGTTGCATCCATTGCGATTGTTGGGCCCTCGTTCCGGCTGACGAAGAATCGGCTTCCGCTGCTTGGGGATTCGCTGCGCAGGATGACCCAGGTGATTTCGAACGAAGTGGGCCTAACCGCTCTCTCTGCGATTGTCACAAGAACCCGCACCCTCACCGCCCGATAAGAATCCTCAATCCAAAAAGTCCACAGATTTCACGGATGGTCACGGAGATATTTCTATCAGTGTAATCGTGAATTCCATGGCGTCTTTATTTTCTTACCCGCCCGAGAGGTAAGGGAAGAAACAGAGCCTAGAATTGGCAGGTACAGGATTATCCAGCCGACTTTGGACCCCATCGACAGTCACCAATCCGATTTCGGCTAAATCAAGGCCGATCTTTTGCGCAAGATCGCGGACCGATGCCGGCCCCTGAATATCCAGGGACCGGCATCGCGGCTGACCGGGAAGAAGCTGTCCGAAAACTTCGACTTCAACAGCCAAGGTGAATGATCTCCCTATAAGGTGTCAAACACGGCGTCTAGGTCTGAATCCGGGACATCGAACACCGCATTGTGTGGAGGCAGTGGTTCTTCGCACATGTATTCGGGGATCCGGTAATTGTTCTTTGTGAATCCGGCTTGCTTATTGAATTCGAGTTCTGTGCGGAGCACGTCGCGGTTAAACCGGTCGTAGTCCTCTTTCGTCCAGCCCCATCCATAAATCCCGTTGATCATGTCAATCATGAGCTGAGGGTTCGCGATGATCGGAGGGCGGGCAAAGAGGCATAGGCCCGTGCTGTCGAGCATCGCGGCGATAATCTGAAGCCGTAATGACAGCTCCTTCTGCCCTGCAGTGCCCAAAGGAGGGACTTCGTTGCGTGCGCCGAAAGCGTTTCCTGCTGTGTGGTCCGCTCCCTGTGGGGACGTTGCATAGGTGACGCCGTTTCCTTTGAGGGTTCGTGGATCGTAACCGGGCATCGCCTGTCCTACGGCAGCCGGTACTCGTCGAATTCCGAGCACTTTCCCAGTCGTGACCGCGCCGCAGCCCAAAACCCGGCCAAGCACAGTCGGTTCACCGATCTGCTTCAGCAGGCCGACGATTCCTTCAATATCCCCAAACTTGGCCAGACCTGCTTCGCAAGCGACTCCTAGGGCCGCGCCGGTTTCGATGGTGTCAAGGCCGAAATCGTTGCACATGTAATTGATGGTGGCGACATCGTCCAGCTTTCCGAGCCCCAGGTTGGAACCAACGAGCGCAACTGTTTCATACTGGACCGTGCCGACCACCGGTTTGCCTGACCCGTCGGTGAAAAGGTTGCGGCAGGCAATCACGCATCCGGGCATGCAGCGCGTTCCGATCTTTCCTTCGCGCGCCAGCACCAATTCACGCAGCTTTTCGCCGCGCAGTTCGGCTGCATTTTCGAATTTCCCATCGGAGAAATTGCGCGTCGGCATTGATCCCATCTCGTTAACGGCACCTACGATCGACGCCGTGCCGTATAGGTGCTGAGAACCCTTAGTGCCCAGCTTTGGGTCATTGATCAGCTTCTGGGCATAAGCTTTAGCGGCAGTGCGGAAAAGCGCTTCGTCGTGCAGCTTTCTGGATATTCCAACAGCCTTCTTAATCACGACGGCTTTCAGCCCTTTGCTCCCCATTACCGCCCCGAGACCTCCGCGCGCTGCATGGTTGCTACGCTGATCCCGCTCTCCGGTGGTGGAGATGCCGGCGCCGGTCATCAAGTATTCTCCTGCCTGGCCAATGCATATGACGGTCGAGTCGGCGCCATAAATCTCCTGCAAACGATCCGACGTTGCATAAGTCCCGATATGCCTCAAGTCTTGACCGACCGGGATCAGCTGAGCGGATTCGCCATCCAACAGAAGAACATAGAAATCCTTCTTTGGGGGCTGGTCTTCAACGACAATTGCTTTGATCTCCAGCTTTCCCAATGTATCCCCAGCCGTGCCGCCGGCATTCGCCTCCTTCACGCCGCCGGTAAGCGGGCTCTTGGCACCCACAGACAATCTCCCCGCTGTGGCAACCATTGCCCCGCCAAGAAGCCCGGGAGTAAATATGAGCTTGTTGTGCGGACCAAGCGCGTCGCAGGCGGGCCGTATCTCGTTCAGGAGGAGCTTCGCAATTAAAGCCCTGCCGCCAAGTTGTTCATAAATCTCGGGAACAGGTTCCCAGTTAATTGCGCCTTCTTTCATGTTCACACGTAATATCTTCACTGCAGACCTCCCTAGCCTAGGTATAGAATGAGTTGAATAATGATACTGCCTGATTCCACGGTGCGTCAATGATTTTCATACTACGGAAACAGAAAACACGTCTGTTCCCAACCGCTGACGGACGCCGACCCATGCAAACGGACGCTGCAATTGTGCATCTGCTTACTTTTCAATTCTTTACCCTGGCGATAACTCCTGCCATCCCCGTTAACTGTGTGGGGGGAGAAAAGAAGACTGACTCCCGAGTTTCTTGCCGGAGGGAGTCCTTGCCCATGGATTTGACCTCGCGCAACCGATAGAGCCGCACTCCGGAAATCTCCGACTCGAAGGTGTAAAGCTCTTCGATCAAACGGCGTAACTCCGGGTATCCTTCAATCCTGGCGGCTCTTTCGGCGTCAACGATGAAGATAGGTTTTGTCTTTCGTAGGGATTCGGCCGTGCGCAGCCGGGTCTCCGGTTCAGCGGAGCGTGGCGGGTAATCGTCGGCAACTTCGTAATCCTGCCATTGGTCGGGAGTCCGTCTTTGGGCAAGGAATAACAACTGCGACTTGGCGCCCCACAGGAAAATTTTGTCATCCTGCGAGGAGTGGCTCCGGATGTAGCCGGCGATTTCGCGGTTTCGCACGGTTTCCTGCCACATATCCCAGAGCTTGATATTGTGCATTGGCGGATATACCAGTGCGCACCAGTTGACGATGGTACGGAAGTGGAACCATAAAAAGCTGACGAGGAAGGCTGCGCAACAGACCCGTGCGATCAATCGAAGATTGTGATGATGACGGTTGTTCCAGAGATAAGTCAGGCCGATGCCGCCAAGAAGGGATAAGGGCGGCATGACTTGAATAAAATAGTTGGCGTAGTATCGCCTCCCCACAACGACTCCGGCAAACGAGGCGGCCAGCCAGCAGACTAAAAAAGCGTAGGCCCGTGCATTCTCGTCCCGCAGCTTGCGGCTATACCCGATCAGGATGAAAAGCCAGGCAAAAATACATGCGAACGCCGCGGCAACCCGGAATGACTTGGAAAGGAATGCGCCGATGCTGATCCGGCCGACATAGCGAAAACCGTACACGATGGCTTGGTCCCACCAGGCGAATAAAATCCCGGCATGATGTAAATAGCCTAAGAACAAGACCAAGCCGAGTGTAAAGCCTGACACCAGAACTAAAGCCGAAGCCAGTTTTGTCTTGAGACTGCGATCGTTGCCTGCGAAAAGGAAGAGAGCGAGCGCCGCCATTTCTGTTCCTGCCACCGGTTTCGTGAGGAAGGCGAAAGACGCAAGAAGGCCCGCGAAGAAAAAGCAGAATCTGTTTTTCTGAGACAACCCGAACAGATACGTGAGTGCAGCCGCTGTGGAGAAGAACACCATCAGGGTTTCGGTGTTCATTCCGATAATTCTTGGGATGTAGTAGGTCGTGCTCGCGAACGCATGGACCAGGGCGGCCGCGGCCCCTACGTCTTTGGAAAAAAAACGGGCGCCCATCAGGAACAACAGCAACGATGTCGTGCAGACAAGCAGCAAGGCCCCTGCGTGGATCACGGTCATGTTGACACCGAAGATCCTGAATAGTGCGGCGCAAAACCAGAAGATCGGGGGATTTTTGTCGAGCGCAAGGTCTACATAGAGCTGGCCCCCCTGGTGAAGGACATTGGCTCCATTGGCCCAACAGGCTTCGTCGATAAAAATGAAATCGTATTGGAAGTAAGGCAGTCGAAGGAAGGCCGAGAAAAGAATGCTTAGGGCGAGCAAAAGGAAATGCCTGTGCCTCCCAGCCCAAGTTATGGCCCGGCTGTTTGCATCAATCATAAAACTCCGTTCGATTGGAGGATGTAGGAAGTCGAAAGGGATCAGGTTTTATACGAATCTCATCCTACTATATCTCTAGTTTACGAATCGAGTAGTTTTGTGTCAGCGATGAGCGCGGAGAATTTCTAGTCTCCGAAGCGGACATTTGGGGAAGGTCGGGCAGCGCTTTGGCTGGCCGGCCTGACGGTCCGTGCCCGGGCTCAATATAAAGCGTAAGCAAGCTGCCGCACTCCAGAGCCGGTTCAGCTCAAATCCCGAGCAGCCGACAGATGTTACCGCTGAGGACCTTGGATTTTTCCCGGGATGAAAACCCGGCTTCCCGCAACAGCATCTGAGTTCGCGTGACTTCTTGTTCGTAGCCGAACCAAGGCCAATCCGTTCCAAAAAGAACCCGTTCCGGGCCGTGGATCTGGAGGAGGCGGACGAACTGCTCCCCGGTCAATAGCTGGGCTGCGTTGGAGGTGTCCAGGAACAAGTTGTTTTTAGGAACCAGGCATTGTTCAATTTCAGGATAGGGTGCGGCGAGCCCGCCCATGTGAGCTGCCACGAAATCAATCTCCGGGAAACGCGCCACCAAACGGTCGAGGGTTTTGGGCGTAGTCAGAAACATCCTGGAAACACCGAAGTACATGTCCGCCTGATAAAAAGTATCCAGGACGACAAAGAAACGGGGCTTGCCCGAAATATTGTAATCACGGATCATTTCGAAGAGCCGGATTGTATCTTCAGCCTCGAGATCGAATCCTTGCGAAAAAGAACAAAGCTTGAGCGCCCGGATACCATGGCCGCCAAGCCATTCAAGTTCTTTATCCATATCTGGGGCGGATGGATGAAGCGTGCCCGCAGTAAAAAGGCTTGTCTCCCCCTGTATGGTTTTGAGGGCCAGTTCGTTTGTCTGACGCACCCTCATTGCGGGAGCGGTGGGCAGGAGCAGACAAGCTTCAACCCCGGCGGCTGCGGATTCCCGCATCAAGCTGGATTTGTCTGTGCGGCGCTCGGCCCCGGCAACATCAAGACCGATGGCCGCGGCTAATCCATCCAGACGTTTGACATTGGCAACCACTGCGGGGGAATAAATATGTGCATGACTGTCGAAAACGCCCGGGCCATTCTCTCGTTTCTTATCGTTCATAGACCCAGTCTAATCCATTGAAGGAGGTTTGATCAACACTGTGCGGCACTTGCGATGGGCGACCCGTCATGACCGTTGACTTTCCATATTGTTCAGGATAGTTTCTCGCTGTCGCAGCCGGAACCAGTCGTCCCATTTCCACAATATTCACCTAGAGTGAGGATACGCCCGTGGACCAGCAAAAAGTCGATATGTACCTGATGTTATACAGCAAGTATTTTGATGGTTTCCACCTTATGGCGATCCGGGAACGTCTCCTAACCCTCGATGATTCGAAGTTGATCCATCTGCAATCCGCAAACCTGAAGGACCCGTCAACCATGCTCATCGTCTCGATCATCGGCGGACATTTTGGCATCGACCGATTCCTGATCGGCGAGGTCGGACTTGGGATTGCAAAACTCCTGACGTGCGGGGGGCTGGGGATCTGGACGATTGTCGACTGGTTTTTGATTATGGGCCGCACGCGCGACATGAATCTGCAGAATCTGCAGCAGGTTCTGTACTGATCTCTGATGAGCAAAAAAAATCTATACAGACTTTTGGGATGGCTTTCTTTTTCAGGCTACCTCTGGCTCGCGTTGAACAAAACGGGGCTGCTTTCTCGAGTGCCGTTCCCCGAAACCTGCATGTTCAAAGCCGTGACTCATCTGCCATGTCCTTCGTGCGGAGCGACCAGGGCGATCATGCTTCTGCTGAATGGGCACATAGCCGAATCTCTGTTGCTTAATCCTTTGGGCGCAATTTTGTTGGTTGCTCTCGTTGTCGTGCCCCTTTGGCTCGCGGCGGACCTGCTCATGAAAAAAGAGAGTCTGCACCGGTGGTACGCGGCGGCGGAACATGTGCTCCGGCAGGAGTCCTGGGCCTCGATTCCTTTGATTTCGATTGTGATTGTGAACTGGCTCTGGAATATTGTGAAAGGGCTGTGAAACGTCCGGTGCCTTCAATTGCGGAGACGGCGCAGGCGGCCTCCGTTTTCGAATTACCGCATGTCTTGGAAAGGCGTTCATCAACGGCGGATGCTCGCGCACTGATCTGTGCAGATCGGCGAAGGTCCGCGGTTTGCAAGTTTTTGTGCTGCGCGGCATCCAATACTCACCTGGGCAACTTTTTCTCGCCACGGATCTCAAACGAAACCCTTGCCGTTGCGGCTTTTGTGCCCGGCTGTCCGCCCCCAACCGCGATGCTGTACCTGCCCGATCCGACCAGCCGGGCCCCCGCCTCATCTACATGGCTGAGATCGCGATCGCTCAGTGTGAACGGCACCGTACGTTTTTCCCCGGCACGCAGGTGAACACGGGAAAATCCGCGAAGGGCGCGACGTGGAGCGCCGGACAGCTTCGGGAAAATCAGATAGACTTGGACCACCTCATCGCCATCGCGGGTGCTTGTATTGGCAACCTGCGCTTCGATCTCGAGCGGTTCACCGGCCTCAAGCTTCTCTTTCGACAGCTTCACATTCGAATAGGCAAAGCTCGAATAACTGAGGCCGAAGCCGAACGGATAGAGCAGGTCTCCATCGAAGTAACGGTACGTCCGCCGCCCCATCGAGTAATCCTCGAAAGCGGGGAGGTCGTCCACGCCTTTATAGAAGGTAACGGGCAGCCGTCCCGCAGGATTGTTGTCTCCCGCGAGGGTTTCGGCGATAGCGCTGCCGCCTTCCTCGCCGGGGTACCAGGCCTGCAAAACTGCGTTCGCGTGCTCATTGGCCCAGTTCACCGCAAGGGCGCTCCCGCTCATCAGCACGACAATAAGGGGTTTGCCCGCCCCCTTCACGGCCTCGAGCAATTCCTGTTCTTCCTTCGGGAGATCGAGGCTTGTGCGGTCGCCCCCCTTAAATCCTGGTATATCCACGCCTGATTCTTCTCCTTCGAGGTCAGAAGTGATGCCGACGACGGCAACAACGACGTCAGACTGGCGTGCCGCCTCCACGGCCCGCCGCCGGGCGTCGGGCCGTGCGGGTTTCCATACGAAGCGTGCCGAAGCGACAAAGGTCGGCACCGATTCTATTTTCAGAGCGTAGGCCCGCCCTTTTTCCAGCGAAATTTCAACCGTGTTCGGGCCGGAGGGGAACCCGCCGGTGGTGTCGATGAGCAGCTTGCCATCCAGGTAAAGGCGGTTGCCGAAACCTTCCATCCCGAGACTATGCGTCCCGGACGCGGAAGGCGTGAGCCGTCCGGTCCAGCGTGTCGGTTGCGCGGGTTTCGCCGGTGTGGACCAGAAAGAGTCCGGATCTGCGCCGAGCATCACCTGCTTGTCGGTTCGAACCTCGACAGGCGAGCCGCTCAGATCGTTACTGGCAAAAACCTCTGCCTTAAGCCCGGGTGCACCAGCGTCGGTGCTCAATACAGACGTCGGAACCGTCTCATTCGGGCGGAGAAAGCTCGTGCCGGGTTCGAATAGGATTTTCGCCTCCGGGAATTGCCTCTGAATTCCTGCAAGTGCGGTAGTGGAACGCGATGGGGTGCCGTTGTAGTTGCCGAGCAGCACGCGTTTTGAATCGGCAAGGGGACCGACCACCGCTATGCTCGCCGGTTTGCGCGTGAGCGGCAGGGTTCCGTCGTTTTTGAGCAAAACCATCGATTCACGGGCAAGCTTCAACGCAAGTTGCCGATGGGAGGCGCTGTCCAGTTCGGAGTCCGACACCTGCGCCGGTTTGACGGTATCGGGAGGATCGAACAGGCCGAGCGCGAAGCGTGTCCGCATCATTCTCTTCACGGCAGTGTCGATGGATGATTCAGCCAGCAAATTTTTTCGGACGGCATCAATATATTTCTGATATTCGGGCGCACCCTCTCGCGGGCCGAACGACGCCAGACAATCGTTATCCGTTCCCGCTTTGATGGCGGCGGCCGCTGCTTCTTCGGCTGTCTTGACGTACTTGTGCCCGGTTTGGATGTCGTTGACCGCGTTGCAATCGCCGGTGACGAAACCGTCGAATTTCCATTCCCTGCGCAGCGTTTCATTCAAAAGGAAATCGCTGGCGCAGCCGGGAATTCCGTTCACCGCATTATAGACGCACATGACCGTATGGACCTTGCCGTCGACGACCGCATCGCGGAAGGCCGGAAGGTAGGTATCTTCGAGATCGTGTTTCGAGACCTTCGCATCGAAACCGTGCCGCAGCGGTTCGGGACCGCTGTGGACCGCATAGTGCTTGGCCGTAGCGACGGCGGTGAGATGCTCTGGATCCTCACCCTGCAGCCCGGTGATGAAGGCTACACCCATCTTCCCGGTCAGAAATGGATCCTCGCCATAGGTTTCCTGGCCGCGTCCCCAGCGCGGGTCGCGCACAATGTTGATGTTCGGCGAAAAAAAAGTGAGCCCCTGAAAGAGGCGTCCGGAATTCTTGGCCCGCAGCGCCAGATTGAATTTGACGCGGCCTTCGACGGCGGTAGCCTTCGCCATCTCGTGCAAGAGCGGGGCATCGAAGGTCGCGGCGAGAGCAATCGCCTGAGGGAAAACGGTGGCGATTCCATTATTCGCGACCCCATGCAGCGCCTCCGACCAAAGGTTGTACGCCGGTACTGAAAGCCGCGGTATCGCCCGGGTGCTGTTGACCAGTTGAGAGGCTTTTTCTTCCAAGGTCATCCGGCCGACCAGGTCGTCGACGCGCTTTTCAATGGGCTGCGTAGCGTCGAGGTATATCGGTTTTGGTTCCTGTGCGGCGGCGCTGCCCGTCACTACTGAGATTAGGGCAACGGCCAGGAGAATTGGGCGCAGAATCTGTCGCAGGGTCATGGGTTCCTCCAATGGTTCTTTTGAAAGCGAGCGCGGCGGTTATAATAATCGATGAGGGTGTATTTTATGCAAGTAATCACGATCCCTGCATTGAGCGATAACTACATTTTCCTGCTTCTCGACGACACGATTTCGGAAGCGGCCGTGGTGGATCCCGGCGCGGCCGAGCCGGTACTCGGTTATCTGCGGCAGAGCGGGCGCCGTTTAACCGCGATCCTCAACACGCACCACCATCGAGACCATACCGGCGGAAATGGGGAATTGGTGCGATGCTTTCCCGGAATCCCAGTGTTTGGCGGCTCCGGCGACCGCGGCCGCATCCCGGGACAGTCCCGTTTCCTTGCGGAATCGGATGAAGTGATCGTGGCCGGTACCAAGGCCAGGATATTGGATGTGCCCGGGCATACAAGTGCGCACATTGCCTATTATTTTGCTGCCGATCACGGGCGAAGCCACCTGTTTTCCGGCGACACGGTTTTCGGAGGAACGATCGGCAACTTGTTCGAGGGCACGCCGGAGGTCATGTTTGAATCCGTGCGGAAGATCCGGGCTCTGCCGCGGGAAACCCTTATCTGGTGTGCCCACGAATACACCCTCCAGTACGTGCGCGAATCGGCCGGCATCGATCCCGGAAACGCTCGTCTGGCAAAAAGGCTCCAGGCGCTCGAATCGGCTGCTCCATCGGGTCGGCCGACGGTTCCACTACTGCTGGATGAAGAGTGCGAGACCAATCCCTTCTTTCTCTGGGACGATCCGCGACTCAATGCGCATTTGTCGACCGCACCGGGACTTGCGACGTTCCGTCACCTCTGCAACATCACCTGAGAATTGAAAATTCCCGGTTGTGTGCCCCCTGAGTCACGGGGCAGTGAGCGCTCTTCATCACGCGCAACTGATGGGGGCAGCCAATGATGAATTTTTATAGCGCTTGTTCGAGGATGCCCGTGAGTTCCTCACTCGTAAGCCGGATCGGATTGCCTTTCATGCTGCTCGATTTCTGCGCTTTGGCGGCAATGACGGGAAGATCTTCTGTGGACAGTCCGAAGCTGGAGAGACGGGGCACTTCTAGATCCGCGCAGATTGCGTATAACCAGTCCACGGCATCTTTTGCCGGCGCCGAAGCGCTGCCGGTCAAAAGGCGGGCGATCTCGTCATAGCGGGGGAGTGCCGGTGAATCTTTGGCGCGGCCGTTCAATGCCCTCAAGTTTGCCTCCATTACGATCGGCAGGAGACGGGCGCATACAGTCCCGTGCGGAATGGGAATGGTTCCACCCAATGGGGCGGCGATGCCGTGCACCGCGCCCAAGCCTGCGTTCGCGAGAGCGAGGCCGCCGAATAAGCTGGCCAATGCCATATTTTCTCGAGCCCGAGCATTGCTGCCGGAGGCATAGGCCGTACGCAGCCAAAGCGCGGCACGGCGAATACCGTCACGACAGATAGCATCGGTCAAAGGGTTGGCCGCATGAGATACAAATGGTTCGATTAGCTGAGTCAGTGCATCGATCCCCGTGCTTGCGGTCATTGCGGGCGGCAGCGAGTATGTCAGTTCCGGATCAACCACGGCCAGCAATGGAAGCATTCCGGGACCGCGCAGACTGACCTTCACGCCGTGCTCCGGAGAGGCCAGCACGGCGTTTCGCGTGACTTCGCTGCCCGTCCCCGCCGTTGTCGGAATGCAGATGCACGGCGAACCGGGGTGAGTCAGGGGATTGCCTTTACCGACCACTTCCAGATAATCAAGCGGATCGCCCGGATTCGAAATCAGTGCCGCAATCGCTTTTGCGCCGTCCAACGCGCTCCCGCCGCCGCACCCGATCACGATTTCACATCCGGCGTTCTTTGCGATCCCTAGGCCGTCAAGAACGCCGGAAATGGTCGGTTCACCCGGAACCGAGAACAGGGTGCACTCGAGTTGATGGGCACGCAGATCTGCGATCAAAGGATCCACGCGGGAGCGTGTGCGGCCGCCGACGACAAGAACCCGGCGTCCGAAAGAAGCTGCCGTCAATGCTGCTTCCTGAACCCTGCCCGGCCCGAAAACGATCCTGGTGGCGGTGGCAAAATCAAAACGCATAGGGATAGTAATTTGTAGGGGCGAACGGCCGATCACCCTACCGAAACATAAATACCGAATGTGTATATTTCACCTAAACCGGAAATCGTCAATCGTTAATTTCACCTGCCCTGGCCCCCTTCTGGCCGGGATATGGGGGAGGACATGACGTCTTTCCCTTTACCGGACCACTTTCTGGCGGTTTTCTCGTGCCATGAGCCTGCAGGTTGAGAAGACCGGTTTCGCCTAAAAGGAAGCCCGCCTGTGGCCATGCGTAAAACACCATGGCTGCGACCAGTTGTGAGCGCGCGCTGATTTGCGGAGCGCCTGCCGCGGTCCAGCAACACCCTCCCATGCCGAACCGTGCGATGCCCGAGGAAACCGACCACACTGCCTGAAGGCTCCCCAGCCATAACACGCAGATGCAAAGACCTACGACGCGTTCCTTTTTCATCCGCAATCTCCTATAGCATCGTCCGGCAAGCCGGATCGCAGGTAAATTACAAATTGCGATATAATATATTACCGATTGCGATATCTGTCAACCGAAAACCACAGCCTGCGGTGCGGTCAACCCAGTCGCACTTCTTGGAACATCTAAAGGCTTTTTCTTCTATGGCTTAGGAGATCTTTGCATCATTGCTTCTGCGGGCGCCGGATGATGAAAAGAGCGGGAGCGGAGAGACAGCAGTTCACGGAGGATTTGAGGAAGATGGGCTAGGGAAAAGGCAAGGCCCCTCTCCGCGTTTCGCGTGAAGGGATGGTCTTGATTACGCGCGGTGCGGAGAGTTTAAGGGATTTTTATCTGGTACCCAGTTTGGCCTGCAGATCCTGGAACAGGTTTTGAAGCAACACCTGATCATAGCCGCGGAAAAAGGACCTCAAAACACCTTTTTGGGTTTCGGCGATCTCCCCGGCCACCTGTACTCGGACTTTTTGCACATTGTCGTAAGTTGGAGGATTCGCTTTCGGGTCTCCTGCCACTTTCACGGCTTTCACGCTGATCTGCACCTTGTAGTTCCAACTTCCGCCGAGAACCACAACCCCTTCATTCCATGTGGTTCGGAGATAGCCGGACTCCTTATCCATGGTGGCAATGTCAAAGTTGTTCTCGAGGATTGTGTTTATTGTCGTCTGCCAGCACTTGTCGTACTGGCCCTGCAATTCTTCACGCACCGGCAGTTCACGCCATACGGCGTCGCCCGTCACGAATCTTGCTCGGAGAGGTTTGGGTACGTTGGATGCAAAGAGAAGGCCGCAGGCAATCAATAGCAATACACAAGTGAGGAAGACGTAAATTTTAGTTCTCTTGTTCATCGTTATCTCCTTAAAGGCTCCCCCCTTATCAATCGGTCGGCGCATTTGGAAACTTTAAGCTTTGGTATTATTTGCGGTGTTGTGGGATGTCCGTTCACCGAGATCCAAACCCGCTCGAGATTTGATATCCAGGCCCAATCCCGGGAGGGTGTGAGGCCAGTCAGGGATTTTGCTTGGGGGAAAATGCAGGCAAGCCTTTCCAGCCCTCCGAAGCCGTACGGATGCTGGCTCCGTCAAAACGCTACGGCTTTCACTGATTTTTTAAGATCTGTGCAATCCGTTGCGTTTTGGAGATTCTTAAAGAACGTAGGGCGCGCGCTGCGGCCGGGAGAGCAACGCATTGGCCCCGTCGTCGTTCTTGAACCGCTCCTTCTCCGGATCCCAGTGCAGCGTGCGTTTGGCCTTCATCGCGATGTGGTGAAGCAGGCACGCCGAGCAGGAACGGTGGGCAACTTCCACGGGCGCGATCGGTTCTTTCCGGCTGCGGATGCAGTCAAGCCAGTTGCCGTGGTGGTCTGAGCTCCGGTAGAGGTGTATCTCGTTCGGGCCGATCACTGACTTGATTATTGCAGGATCGCTTGCCGAGAGCGCCTGGGGATCCTCGAGTTTGGATGCTGGATCGCTGGCCGTGACCTGTTCGTTGCCGCGCGACACGAAAATCCAGCCCTTGGTGCCTTCGAACCGGATGCCGTTCGGGAAGTCGCCGCTGACGATCATGCGCACGCCGTTTGCATAAACCGCTTCGGTTCGGAAATTCCCGTGAACATTCCAAAGTCCTTTGTTCGGGAATTCCGCGGTGCCCGAGATCTCGACGGGGCCGGTGTGCTCGGTTCCCATTGCCCAGTGCGCACAGTCTATATGGTGCGAGCCCCAGCCCGTGATCATTCCCGCGCCGAACTGTTCGCAGCGCAACCACCCCGGGCGATCATAGCTGTTCTGCGGGTGGACTCGTTTTTCGGTGTAGTAAACCACCGGCGTCGAACCCAGCCACATGTCATAGTTCAGATTGGGGGGCACGGGCATCTCCGGCTCTTCCTCGCCCGAGGGATCGCCCGGCAATCCGACCTGGACCGTCTTGAGCTCTCCGATGCGCCCATTGCGCACCAGTTCTGCGGCATAGTGGAACTGGGGCGACGAGCGCTGCTGACTGCCGATCTGGAAGATTCGTCCGCTGCGCTGAACTTCATTGCTGAGTGCTCGTCCCTCGGCGATGGTGAGCGAAGCCGGCTTCTGCAGGTAGACATCCTTGCCGGCCTTGACCGCGTGGACACAGATCAGCGCATGCCAATGATCCGGGGTGCTGACGAGTACCGCGTCCACATCTTTGTTTTTGAGCAGCTCGCGATAATCCAGATAACCGGTAACGCCGTCGTAGCTCTTTCCAGTCTGCTTGCTGTAATAGGCGTTCACATACTGTTTCGCCTCCGCCATGCGTTTCCTGTCGAGATCGCAGACTGCGATGATGCGAGCATTTTCGTACTTCCAGATACCGGGCAGGTCGTGGCTGCGCGAAATGCGTCCCGTTCCGATGGCAGCAATGTTGATGCGGTCGCTCGGAGCATTTCTGCCCAACACCGATGCTGGCACGATGGTTGGAAATCCCGAAACGAGAAGGGAAGTGGCAAGCCCTCTACCGGCTGTCTTTATGAACTCCCGCCGCAACAGCAGACGCGTGTGATTCATAATCGAGCCCTCGGGATAGAAATGGTTTATGCCTTGAATTCGAGCCGCTGCGCATTTTTCTGCGCCTTCAGGACGAGCTCCATCGCAAGCAGGCAGTGCTCCTGCGACATGGCCGTCTCAGTGCGATTCAGGATGTCCTGCACGAACAGTTCTCCAAAAGGGAGCTTCAGGTTTGTGCAGTCGATGTAGCGTGTCTCCTTGTTATCCACAAGAAATAGATGGCTGTCCCCCTGTCGTCCTGCGATATCGACGTTCTTTCTCACTTCGATATATCCATCTGTGCCGAGAATCGTCAATCGGCAATCACCCCAGGTTGAAAGACCATCGGGCGTGAACCAGTCCACGCGTATATAGCCCGTTCCGCCATCGCCGCGCAGCACCAGGTCCCCGAAATCTTCAAATTGCGGGTACTGGGGATAGTGGACATTTCCGACCTGGGAAAAGGCTATCTCTGCCCGCTTCGATCCCGTGAAATACAGGAACTGATCGACCTGATGCGAGGCAATGTCGCAAAGAATGCCGCCGTAAAATTTTTTGTCGAAAAACCACGCGGGACGCTGTCCTAAATTCATCCGGTGGGGCCCCAGGCCGACAGTCTGGATGACGCGCCCGATTGCGCCGGCCTTGACCAGCTCTCCGGCTTTGACGGTCGCACGGTTTTCGAAACGCTCGCTGTATGAGATTGAGAACATGCGTCGGGTTTGGGCCTGAACGCGGCGGACTTCGGCTAGCTGCTCGAGCGTTGTGATTCCCGGCTTATCCGCCATGTAATCCTTTTCATGCTGCATGACGCGGATGCCCAGGGGCGCCCGCTGATCCGGAATGCCGGAGCTCAGTACGAGCTGGATGGAACGGTCCTCGAGAATTTCCTTTTCGCCGCGGGCGAGTTTTGCCTGCGGGTACCGCTTTCCGAATTCAGCCGACAGATCCGCCTCTGGTGCGTAGAACGATACCATCGCGCCACCCCCGCGAATCACTGAATCGACCATGCCGTAGATGTGGGAATGGTTAACGTTGATGGCCGCAAATCGTATTTTAGGCGGAGAGCTCTTGCCCTTTTCGTCGGGGCTTTGCACCGCACTGCTGACGCTTGGTTCGAAAACTGCCGGTGACCCCACCGTCGCAACTGCTACGCCGGCAACCGCTTTTAAAAAATCGCGCCGATTTTCCTGAGTGCGATCCATAGACTCCCCTCCGGCCACTCATGGAATCCTCGATCCCTTTTTCCGTGATGGTTGCTCAATAAGAACTACTTTTTAGCACATCTTCCCGTACGCAGCTCCTCAAAAATCGACTTTTCGCTCTCAACTCGAAAACTCGAAGACTCGAAGGCTCAAAAACTCTATACTGAACCAGTGACCACGGAGGAGATAAGGTGATGGGCATTCGGGATCGGATAGTGGGAACAAGATCTGGTAGGTTGGAGGGCGCTTTCGAGAAGAATCTCTATGCATTCAGGGGAATACCCTACGCTGCCCCTCCGATTGGGGAACTGCGCTGGATGCCTCCAAGACCTGTGCAGCCGTGGCAGGGGGTGAGACCGGCAAAGGCATATGGGGCGATTGCCCCGCAGGAAGCCGAGGTGCTGCCCGGTCTCCAGACAGAAGACGAGCCGCAAAGCGAAGACTCCCTGTTCCTGAACGTTTTCACGCCGGGACTGGACAACGAACGCCGGCCTGTCATGGTCTGGATCCATGGTGGTGCATTCTCGATGGGATCCGGTTCCACGCAGATGTATACAACCGGGAACCTCGCGTCAAACGGCAATATAGTACTGGTGACCATCAATTATCGTTTGGGAGTACTGGGCTTTCTTAACTTAAACGAGGTGACTCACGGCGGAATACCTTCGACCGGAAATGAAGGGCTCCTGGACCAGGTCGCGGCTCTGAAATGGGTGAAAGCAAACATAGCGGCTTTCGGTGGCGACCCTGGAAACATCACGATCTTTGGCGAATCTGCCGGCGCCATGAGCATTGGCTGCCTGCTCAATTTGCCCGAAGCGCGTGGATTATTCCAAAAAGCCATCATGGAAAGCCCCGTAGGCGAAATGGCCCGGCCCCTGGATGCGTCCTTGAGGATTACGGGGGAATTCCTGAAGGTAGCGGGCTTGACCGCGACGGACATCTCCGGTTTGAGAGCGCTCCCCGTCGAAAAGCTCCTCTGGGCGCAGCAGAAAACTGCCATCGTCATGGAACAGGGAGCGGCTCCCGTAGTTCCAGTGGCGGACGGCTTTGTGTTGCCCAAAATGCCAATGGAATCGCTGGAGGCGGGCATGGGATCCAGGGTGCCAACCCTGATAGGGTCCAACTTGGAAGAAGACAAGTTTTTCGCGATGATGAATCCTGAAAATTACAGAATCGATGAGGACGGCTTGCGCAGAATGGTTTCGAAATACGTTGCCGCTCAAGACGTGACTCGGCTCATCAATGTCTATCGAGGGGCCAAGGTGAGGCGGGGCGAGCCGGCAACCCCTTTTGAAGTGCTCTCGGCGATCAATACCGATCTGATGTTCCGGAAAACAGCCCTCCGGATTGCAGAGGCTCAATGCCGATACGCTCCGGGAGGATACAATTATCTCTTTGCCTGGAAGTCGCCTGCAGCCGGAGGGAAGCTCGGTGCATGCCACGTGCTCGAGATCGGCTTCGTTTTCGGAAATTACAACCCATCGTTGAACGGAAGCGGGCCTGAAGCGGACAGGCTGTCCGCCAATATGCAGGATGCCTGGGTGACTTTTGCGCGCACGGGGAATCCGGGTTGCAAGAGTCTGGGCGAATGGCCGCGGTACGGCGATGGCCGGTCAACGATGATTTTTGACCGGAATAGCCGGCTTGAAAAGGCTGTTTATGAGCAGGAGCGCGAGATCTGGGAGACTGTTACTGAACTGAAATACTCTAACATGCCGTAGACGAGTTTGGTGCGGGCGCAGCGACGGCTCAAAAGGGCGTTTATGACCGCAGATCTGGGCGGATGCCAGCGGCTTTATCCATCCGTGGTTCTCACCGATCAGCGACGAAATCCCTGGTGATTCCGCGTGGCGCCAACGATGATCAATACACCAACCAGGATCAGTACGGAGGGCCAAAAGAAATTCCAGCTCACAAAATCCCAGAGCCACCAGTAATGGAAAAAGGGCAGGTTCCGCAGCAGGAAAATCGTCCCAAGCAAGATCATGACAACCCCGATGATGAGTCCACCGGCGTGTCCGGAATTTTCCGTGCTCTCGGAAGGCATCGCATTCTGGCTCGAGGGCGAGGCAGGGTCCATCACTAGGTCAAGGGGCCGATTGGGGATGATAACGATGCCCAGGATATAAGCGATCAGAGAACCACCCCCAAGGAAAAGCATCACCACGGCAATCAGCCGGACAAATACGGGGTCCACATCAAGGTACTCCGCAATGCCGCCACAAACGCCGGCAATCATCCTGTTTTTTCGGCTTCGATAGAGTCGTTTCATTTTGCCTCCTTTTGGGCGGTACATTCTTTAATACGAGGTGGACCAACGGAGAGTTCAATCTCATCTCGATTCCGCACCCAGGAGGGGTGGTCCTTTTATCAGGAATTTGCACTATTTTCGGTCCACCTTTTTTGCTGTAAGCTTAACCAAACCGATGAGCTCTATTCCGGAGTCTAGTTCATTCAGAAAATTCGGGACAGGAGAGGCTGGAAGAATGCGGTTCACGATTCGTGTGACCCTAGTCGCTATTTTCAGTGCGTTCGCGTTATGGTCTCGGACGATTGCTGCAAACGAGTCGACGCTGAATGATCCTTCATTGCCGGCAAGCGATCAGCTTACGTTTAGGTTGGACCTGCCGAAAAGCGGCACCAGCGGTCTTGTCTTGGCCAGCGATTCCACTCCCAATTTGGGAGGGCAAACGGCATCCTCGCAACCGCCGCCGTCCGCGCGGCCCAAAGCTTTCAGCTACGGCAATGGCTATCTGGTCAGGCGGAAGATCCACAAGTACGCCAGCATCGCGACCTTGCCGCTGTTTGTTTCTGAAGCCATCGTCGGGCAGAAGCTTATTGGCCAAAGCGATACCGCCGATTCGCTGCGCTCGACCCATTCGGCTCTGGCGGCGGGAATCGGTGTGCTCTTCGGGGTGAATAGCGTGACCGGGATTTGGAATCTTTGGGACGCGCGGAAAGATCCCAACGGGCGCGGGAAGCGCACGTTTCACAGCATCCTGATGCTCGCCGCGGATGCGGGATTTGTGGCGACCGCTGCTACTGCACCGAAAAGAGAGGGAAGCGCACAGGGCGTTCGGGCCGGCGGCAATGCTACCACCCACGGAGCCATTGCTTATGCCTCGATCGGTGTGGCGACGGTCGGCTATGTCTGCGTGCTGTTTGCGAGGTAACGGGGCTTGAGAGTTTCCTTATGAAAGAAAAATCGTCCGACCGAATGTGTGGAATCCTGAACGATCCTCTCGATGTCGAGAACACTCGAAGGGCTTTCCTTGGCCAGGCTTCCTGCGCCGTTGTTGCCGTTATTGCCGCGTGCGGTATTTCTACGGGCGATGGCCTGGGTTTCCCGGTCGCAGCGATTTCGCCAGATGCGGCACAGGGCGAGGAACGGTCCTATCCGCTCCCGCCCACAGACGGGGCCAGCATCGATCAGGACAGCGACGTCATCCTGGCTAGATTCGCGGATCGTGTTTATGCCTTTTCACTCGCGTGCCCGCACCAGCATACCGCTCTGCGCTGGATGCCGCAGGACCAGCGTTTCCAGTGTCCGCGCCACAATGCGAAGTATCGCCCTGACGGAACCTATATTTCCGGACGCCTGACACGCGCTCTAGACCGGTTCCCGTTGCGACTGGAGGGGCAGAAGGTCGTCGTCGATCTGTCGAAACTGTATCACTCGGACCGGGAAAAAGCGGATTGGGACTCTGCGGTCATCGTTCTGTGAAGGAGTTGAACGGTATTTTTTTAAGTGTTCGATGCGAGTCCGGGCATGAGTGCTTTCAAGATAGATAAAAACGGGAACTGGCATTACAGGGGCGTGGAGATGTCCCGGCGCGACATTGTCACGCTCTTTTACCGGCACTTGTTGAAGGATGATTCAGGCCGGTGCTTTATACAAATCGGAGTGCAGCGTTGCTTCGTGGAAATTGAAGATACAGCCTACGTCGTGTGGTCCATTTGCCGGGCCGGCGGTTCGGGCGGATCTGAACAGGGCATTGGCTTGCTTCTTTCCGATGACAGCGTTGAAGAATTGAATCCTGCGACACTCAGGATAGGGGCAATGAACGTCCCCTACTGCGTGGTGAAGAACGGGAGTTTCGACGCCCGATTCGTAACCTCCAGTTATTACCAGCTCGCTGACTTCATCAGTCATGATCCCCAGCGCGATCAATATTACATTTCACTGAAGGGGCAAAATTACTATATTCCGGTGGCCCAAGGCGCCTGAGGCGGGAAGGGAATTCTGATGAGATATACAAACATGGAGAGCCCCATTGGATGGTTGACGATTGCCGGGGATGAAGACGGACTCCATTGCATTCTGTTCCACGAAGGGAATCGAGCCTCAGGACCTTTCCCGCAGTGGCAGCGGGCAGGGTGCAAGATTGTCGATGAGACCATTCGTCAGCTCCGAGCTTACTTCGAAAAAGGTCTGACACGATTCGACTTGCCGCTCCGGCCGGAGGGAACGCCGTTCCAGCAGAAAGTGTGGCGGGAACTCGGGGAAATCCCCTATGGAGATGTGATCTCGTATGGCGAATTGGCGCGGCGTATCGACAGACCGAAAGCGTCGCGAGCTGTCGGCGCGGCGAACGGTTCGAATCCTATTCCGATCGTGATCCCATGCCACCGCGTTATAGGCAGCAATGGGAAACTGACCGGCTACGGCGGGGGTCTGCGGATCAAGGAAGCCCTGCTGCAATTGGAGGGTTTTCGGCTTTTTTAGAAACCGCCCGTCTTCGCGGATCTTCACGGATGACCATCCGCGTTGATCCGCGAGTATCCGTGGTTTCACTGAATGCAATAAAGATGCTTGAGCGCGCGCACAAACATTTTGCCGTCAGAAACAGCCGGCGATGCCATGACGGCTTCGCCCAGTGAATTCTTGGCCAGAAGCTCGTATTTGGGTCCGGCGCTGATGACATAAACCTCGCCGTCCTCGCTCATGATGTACAGCTTTCCATCAACCGCCACAGGAGACGCTGAGAAATTGGCGCCGACATCGATTCTCTGCTTGCCGTAGATCTCTTTGCCGGTCCTGGCGTCGTAACAGGCTAGAAATCCCTGGTCGAGCAAAACAAAAATGTAGTCCCCATAGGCAATGGGGGACGGGATGTAAGGGGCGGCTGTGAGTTGCCGCCAGGCAATGTTTTTCGAAGTCTGCTCTCCTTCTTTGAGCGTGATGTCTCCTGAAGCCCCGGGGCGAAATGCCGTCAGAGGTCGGACTTCTTCGATAATGAATCCGGAGGAGACAAAAATCAGGCCATTGGAGGATGTCGGCGTCGGAGCTGTAATCGAGGTTGCGGGCCCGTGGCATTCCCATAACAGCCGGCCGGTTGCAGGATCGTAGCTGCGGATGGCACGGGTTGCATTCACGATGAGTTCCGGGCGCGAGCCCTGCAAATAAAGGAATGGTGTGCTCCACGAAGATGCCTCATCTCGGTCGGTTTTCCAGACCGTCGTTCCGGTCCTTTTGTCCAGCGCGATAATAAACGAACCGCCTGGCTCCTGATCGCAGGTCTGAATAACCAGGTCCCGGTAGACAACAGGCGAGGTCCCCATGCCCCATCCGTTGCGCATGGTGAATGTGCCGAGGTCTTTGTTCCAAATCAACTTGCCCTGGAAATCGTAGCAATACATTCCCTGGTCGCCAAAGAAAGCAAAAACGAATGTGCCGTCGGTAGCGGGTGTCTGGGAGGCATAGCTGTTCTTGGTGTGGCGGGCATTGAGCGGCTTGTTGCGAACGGCAGTCTGCTCCCAGAGGAGCGTCCCGGTGTCACGATCGAAGCACAGCAGCTTCCAGGAGATTTCGGCCGAATCCGGTTTTCGTTGGATCTGCGGGAAACCCTTTTCCCAGTAGTCCTCCTTGGGATCGCTGCTGACCGCGGTGGTGACAAACACACGGTTTCCCCACACGATCGGGGAGGAGTGTCCAAGACCCGGCACCTCAGCCTTCCATTTGACGTTTTGGGACATGTTCCATTTGACGGGGATACCCTTTTCGGAAGAAACACCGAGACTGCCCGGGCCGCGCCATCCCGGCCAGTTTTCGGCATAGACAATGGAAAATGAGGCGACGAGCAATAACGACAAAGAAACCTTACGCATCATGGCATTCTCCTTTGGAACTAAAAAACCCCGGATTCATCCGGCGGGTTGGATCTCGACTGTCCAGGCCTGATCTCCCCATGCAATTTTCAGAAGGGCTCCCCCCTTGCCTTCCGGCTCGAAACTGTAGATCAGCACTTCCGATTTGGAGGCGGGAATCTGTCTCAAGGGGATGCGTGCGACTTCCTGGTCCTTTATGGAACTGTAGTCCATGAAGTGCGGATAGGACCGGTTCGACCGGTCGGATGCCGCCTTTTCAAGCGGTGTGCCGGGCGGCTGCCCGATCTCGCTGTTCACAATCAGCGCATAATCGCCTTTTTCAGGGCAATACATATACACGGAGTAATTGCCGGCCGGCACTTTCCTTCCGCCGATCAGAAGATCTGTTTCCGCGCTGAGTATGGTAACTGCGCCGGAACCGGCGCGCCAGATGCGGTCCGGGGGGAGCTGTTTCATCAGACCGGCCACGGTCCTGCCTTTCAGAAGTGGACGTCCATATTCGATCGAAACCCTTTTCCCATTGATGGTTGTTCTCGCAAGATCCCAGAGATCCTGGCCGAGTGCGATGGCCGCAATCATTAAAAAGACAACACACGGGACGAAACGCCTGAACATGATCCCTCCTTCCTCTTTGGAGATGGGATGCAACCTTACCCCACAGAGGGAAAAACTGTTTCAAAATTCCGGGCACCAAGATCATTCCGAGAAGTGCCCGATGGATCGCCGTAAATGGCCGCGAACTAAGGCGGCAGCCGGCTGCCGCACTCCAGAGCGCCCTCCGGGCGCTTGGATCAATCCCGAGCCAGATTATAATCGATTTTACTCAGAGGGAGGAAGTATCCTTGAGCGGAAGCCCGGATGGCTGTGCGCGATTAATCCAAAGATCTGTGATCTTTTTTTGGACTGTCACGCAAAAAATATATTGAACAGATTTGACAATCTGAAAATCAATATCTTTTGTCTGGTTCGGATTATTGGGTGTTTTATTGCAGGAAAAGGACGAAATCTCATGAGGCCTCGATTTTTGTCATCCCGTCTAAGGTATCTGTTCCCCGCCGTGCTGTTGCTTCTATCGATGG